>Ga0116202_10000690_pt1 | contig 18964 bp, 12 predicted proteins | sample LakKivw325mmetaG_FD_94479 | JGI IMG/M metagenome (GOLD analysis project Ga0116202, IMG submission 94479) | Anoxic lake water microbial communities from Lake Kivu, Rwanda to study Microbial Dark Matter (Phase II) - Lake Kivu water 325m metaG | ecosystem: Environmental > Aquatic > Freshwater >...
ACCCAAAGCAGGTCGCGGCCCGTGGGCTTGACTGCTTTGTCCACACCATTCCGAGACCCTTGTTCCACGGCGTTGACCGGGACAGCCGTTCGCTTGCGAAGCTCAGGGAACTGGGTTTCCGCACCGCGCCCCAGAGCCTTCTGTTCCCGGACATCGAGGCGGTCATCAGGTATTGCACCGAATGGGAGCCTAGCCGGCACAAGATGCCCTATGACGTTGACGGCATCGTGGTCAAGGTGGACCGGTACGCGGACCGGGAAGAGCTGGGCACGACCGAGAAGAGCCCGCGCTGGGCAGTGGCGTACAAGTATCCGCCTGAGGAGAAGGAGACCAAAGTCAGGCGCATCATCCTGAACGTGGGCCGGCTGGGCACGGTGACGCCGGTGGCTGAGATGGACCCGGTGTTCCTGTCCGGGACCACGGTCACGCACTCGACCCTGCACAACATGGACGAGGTCGAGCGGCTGGACGTGCGCGAAGGCGATACGGTGCTGGTGCATAAGGCCGGCGAGATAATCCCGCAGGTGCTGGAAGTGGTGAAGACCCGGCGGCCGAAGGGCGCGCGCAAGTTCAAGATGCCTGATACTTGCCCGGCCTGCGGCACGAAGCTGTTCAAGGAGGCTGAGGAGGTGGCGTGGCGGTGCGTGAATGCGTCATGCCCGGCCCAACTTGTGGCGCGGCTTTTGCACTTCGGCTCGCGCGGGGCGATGGACATCGAAGGGCTTGGGTTCAAGCTGGTCGAGCAGCTTGCCTTGGCCAAACTGGTGCGCGATTTCGCGGACTTGTACTCGCTGACCAGGGAGAAGCTGGTTGAGCTTGAGCGAATGGGCGAGAAGTCGGCGGAGAACCTGCTCAGGGCAATCGAAGAGAGCAAGACCAGGCCGTTCAGCAGGCTCTTGTACGGACTGGGCATCAGGCACGTGGGCATTCACGCGGCAAGGCTTCTGTCCCAGGCGTTCGGCTCGATGGCGAGGCTGGAGGCCGCGAAGCAGGAAGAGGTGGCGAACACGCCGGGCGTCGGGCCGGTGGTCGCCGAGTCGCTTCGGCACTTCTTTGCCGACAAGGAGAACCGCGAGTTGCTCTCAAGGCTCAAGTCAGCAGGCCTGAGACTTGAAGAGGAGCAGGTCCTGGGCCCGAAGCCGCTGGCCGGGAAGAAGTTCGTCCTGACCGGGACCCTTGCGCGCTCTACCCGCGAGCAGGCGAGCGAGCTTATCATCAGGCTGGGCGGACAGGTTTCATCCTCAGTTTCCTCGAAGACCGACTTCGTGGTTGCGGGCAAAGAGCCGGGGTCGAAGCTGGACAAGGCGAAGGAACTTGGGGTGAAGGTGATTGGGGAGGAGGAGTTCGAGAAGCTGACCAACTTATGACCAACAGGGCGAAGTCAGAAGCTAGAAGCCAGAATGCAGAAGGCAGAAGTGGCGGACTTGATACTCGGATTCAGTATCTGAAGGGCATCGGGCCGAAGCGGGCCGCGCTGTTCGCCAAGGTGGGAGTGGAAACCGTGGGGCAGTTGCTGTTTCACGTTCCGGTGCGGTACATTGACCGGTCGAAGACCCTGCCGATAAGACACATTCGGCCCGGCGACGAGGTGACGGTGTTCGGCAAGGTCGTGACCGCGGGCGAGCGCCGGATGCGCAACTTCAGGAAGATGGTCGCGTGCGTGGTCGGAGATTCGAGCGGCATGGTCGAGGCGATATGGTTCAACCGGCCTGACCTGGCGGAGCGATTCGAGGCCGGGCAGGAGCTGATGCTATCCGGCAAGGTGACCGAGTACCGGGGCAAGCAGTTCGTGAACCCCTCATTCGAGATTCTGGAGCCGGGCGGTGAGTTCTCGCGTGCCAATGCCATCATCCCGGTCTATCCTCTGACCGAAGGGCTGTCGGTCTGGACCATCAGGCGTGCGGTCAGCGCGGCGCTGGAGAAGTACGGCGACCTGGTGGCCGAGAGCTTGAGCCGGGAAATCAGGCAGCACTACTCATTTCCCGACGTCATGGCCGCGCTTGAGGCGATTCACTTCCCGACCGATGTCAGGAGCGCGGAAAGGGGCCGCTCACGGCTGGCATACGAGGAGCTTTTCTACTTTGAGTTGGTGCTGGCGCTTCGGCGCAGGCAGAACGCGCTTGAGAAAAAGGGCAGTTCGCTTTCAGGAACCGGCCGGCTGACCGGTGCGTTCAGACAGGCGCTTGCGTTCAGGCTGACCGCGGGCCAGGAGCGGGTCGTCGCCGAGATAGTCAAAGACATGGCCGAAGAGCGGTGCATGAACCGGCTGCTGCAAGGCGACGTGGGCTCGGGCAAGACCGTGGTGGCGCTGTACGCGATGCTGGTGGCGTGCGAGAGCGGGGCCCAGGCAGCGATGATGGCGCCGACTGAGATTCTCGCCAGCCAGCATTACGCGGGCTGGGCAAAGAAGCTCGACTCTATCGGCGTGAGTGCGCGGCTTCTGACCGGTTCGACAAGGCCGGCGGAGCGGCGCGAGATTCTCTCAGGACTTGTGAGCGGGGCGGTGCAGATGATCTTCGGGACGCACGCCCTGATTGAGGAGGGCGTGAAGTTCGCGCGTCTCGGGCTGGTGGTGGTTGACGAGCAGCACCGGTTCGGCGTGCTGCAGCGGGCCGCGCTCTTGTCCAAGGGTCTGAATCCTGATTTCCTCGTGATGACCGCGACCCCGATACCGCGCACCCTGACCTTGACGCTATACGGTGACCTGGACGTATCTCTGCTCAAGGAGAAGCCCGAAGGCAGGATTCCGCCGGTTACGCGGATTGTGACCGAGGAGAAGCGGGCCAGGGTGTATGAGTACATCGAGCAGCAACTGGCGAAGGGCGAGCAAGCCTTCGTCGTGTGCCCGCTGATTGAGGAGAGCGAGAAGCTGGACCTGGCCTCGGCCACAAAGACCTTCAACGAGGTGTGCCGCGCGTTTCCGGCCCGTCGGGCCGGGCTGGTGCATGGCCGGATGAAACCTGAGGACCGGGACAAGGTGATGGAGCGGCTGCGCAACCGCGAACTCGACATCCTCGTGTCCACCACGGTCATCGAGGTCGGGGTGGACGTGCCGGGAGCAAGTATCATGCTCATAGAACACCCGGAGCGGTTCGGCCTGGCCCAGTTGCACCAGTTGCGCGGCCGCATCGGCCGGGCCGGCCAGCGCTCAATCTGCATCCTTGTGACCAACCCGCAGGCCGCGGAATCGTCCGAGCGGCTGGCGTTCTTCGCAAGCACGACCGACGGGTTCGCGCTCGCTGAGAAGGACATGGAAACTAGAGGCCCGGGCGAGATACTGGGCACGCGGCAGCACGGGCTGCCGGATTTGCGGGTGGCGGACCTATCGCGCGACCGGGCCTTGCTCGACGACGCGCGTAAGGACGCGTTCCGGCTGATTGAGATTGACCCGGAGCTGACCCGAATCGAGAATGAAAGAGTGCGAAAGACGCTCTTGTCCCGGTACCGGGGCCGAGCAAGACTATCGAGAGTGGGGTGAAGATTGAGGAACAGGACGAAGTCAGAAGCTAGAATGCAGAATGCAGAAGGCAGAAGTAAGAACAACGGACAAGGAGACAAGGACAAAGGGCCGGGCAGTGAGAGAGGACAAAGTGGAAGGTCGGACTCGGACTTTCCCGTTTTCCACTTGGGACTTGCTTTGTCCTTTGTCCTTACCACTTTGTCCTTGGTCTTCCTGTTCGCGTTCCAAGGCTGCGACCGGGGCATCATCCCGGCCATCGGCAGGCTTCGGGAAATCACCGTCGTGACCGACCATTGGCCTCTGGTCGAGTCCAAAGTACGCTCGATTCTTCAGGCCGAGGTCCTGACGCCCCAGCCTGAGCCTGAATTCCTGGTGCGTCAGGTCGGAACAAGCAGGTTCGACGCCTACACCCGGCTGCGCACCGTGTTCCTGGTCGGGCTGGTGAGCGACACGGTGCTCGCAACCGTGCTCGGGCCAAGGGTTGACTCGCTGTCCGAGGGCGACTTCGGGCTGTTCCGCGTTCCGAACGCCTGGTCACAGAACCAGCAACTGGTGGTGTTCGCCGCACGCAGCGAGTCGTCGCTCACGGCCGGGCTGGACGCTTATTCGGCGAGAATCAGGCAGACCTTCAGACAGGTGGTGCTCGAACACGTCAGCCGGGCGGTGTACCGGGCCGGGATTGACAAGGACAAGAGTCAGCAGATGGCCGACACCTACTCGTTTTCGCTGGACGTGCCGAAGCGCTGGTATCTGAACCAGGACCACGCGGATTCCGGCTTCGTGTTTGTGTTCGGGCATTACCCGGACCGGAACGTGTTCGTCTTCTGGTCCGCGGGAGAACGGCCGCTGTTACCGGATGCGATGGCCGGGCTGCGCGACAGCCTGGCCCGGCGGTACTACGACGGCGACCGGATTGAGCGGGCGAGCCTTCAGGCCGACACCATCGAGTTCCTCGGCGGCGCGTGCCTCAGGTTGTCCGGCGTGTGGCAGAACGACAAAGAGGTGATGGGCGGGCCGTTCGTCACCTACTGTTTCAACAACCAGGGCCGGCTCTTCATGATAGACGGGCTGGTGTACGACCCGGGCAAGAAGAAGCTGGACGCGCTCTTGCAGGCCGAGGTGATTGTCCGGAGCTTTGTGCCGCGCTAGAGCGGCTGCTGGTATACGCGGTAGGTCTTGTACAGTCTACCGCCGAGATTGAGAATCGGCCGGATGATGGACAGGTTGTCCTCGAGAATCCACGACACTTCGCCCTGCTTGTACCCGAGCTTGCGCGCGGCCACGAGCGACTCGTAGTAGAGAAGTGAGTCGAATCCCTGGTGGCGGAACTTCGCCTTGACGCCCAAGGCCCAGAGCCGGCCCCGGGTAATCTTGCCTTTGTAGATGAGAAACTTGAGCCAGCCGAACGGTAGCAGCCGGCCGCCGAGTCTGGCAAGCACCTGGTTGTAGTCCGGCAGCGCGATGCTCATGGCCGCAGGCTCGCCCTTGCAGAACACCATCGGGCACAGCTCAGGCACAATCAGGGGCTTGAGCTGTTTGGCCATATCGTCAATCTCTTCTGACGTCATCGGCGCGAAGTCCCAGTTGTCGCTCCAGGCGTCGTTGTAGATTTCCTTGATGCTTTCGAGGTCTTCCTTCAGGTGCTTCAGGTCAATCGGCCGGACCTTGACGCCCGGCTTGGCCTTGAGCATCTCGATGACGCGGGTGTACTTCTCCGGCATCGGCCGGTCCGCGGCGACGACGTAGGCGTGCAGGTCCTTGACCTTGCACAGGCCTGCGGCCTGGATGAGCTTCTCATAGTAGCGCGGGTTGTAGCTCATCTTGACCAGGGGCGGCGAGTCGAAGCCGTCCAACAAGAGCCCGGCCTCGTCATTGAGCGACGGGTTGGCCGGGCCGTACACCATGGTCATGCCCTTCTCCCGGCACCAGCGGCACGCGGCGGCAATAAGGGCGTTCGCGGTCTCTTGGTCGTCAGTGCTTTCAAAGAAGCCGAAGAACCCGATGGAACTCTTGTGAAAGCCGTTGTAGTTGGCGTCAACCGTGGCGCAGACGCGGCCGACCGGCCTTGAGTCCTTCTCGGCCAGGAACAGCTTCCGCTCGGCATGGGTCCAGAACGGGTTCTTGCCCGGGGTCAAGGTGCGTTTCAGGTCGGACAACAGGGGCGACACCCAGTTCGGGTCGCCCTGGTAGATTGCGAAGGGCAGTTTGACGAACCGGTCGAGGTCTTGAGCGGTCGTAACTTCGCGGACGGTGATCATTTGGCCTCCAGGAGCCCGAGCTTCTTGCCGACGCGCTCGAATATCGAAAGCGCCAGGTCGGTGTCCTCGTCGGTGTGCGTGGCCATGTAGCTTGTGCGGATGCAGGAGCGGTTGGGCGGCACACCGGGCGGGATGAATGCATTGGCGAAGATGCCGGCGTCGTAAAGCTCGTGCCAGAAGTGAAGGGTCTTCATCGCGTCGCCGATGTGGATGGGCACGATGGGCGTCACGGTCGAGCCGATGTCATAGCCCAGCGAGCGTAATCCTGAGTGCATCTTGTGGGTCAGCTTCCACAGCCATTCGCGGCGTTCGGGTTCGGTCCGGATGATGTCGAGCGCGGCCAGGACGGTCGCGGCCGCGGTCGGCGGAATCGCCGCGGAGAAGAGCATGGGCCGGGCGTTGTGCCGGATGTAGGCGATGACCTTCTCAGACCCGACTACGTACCCGCCGATGGTGGCGAACGACTTGGAGAAGGTGCCCATGATGAGGTCAACCTTGTCTTCGACCCCGAAGTGCTCGGACGTACCCCGGCCGTGCTTGCCGACCACGCCGACTGCATGCGCGTCATCAACCATCAGCCGCGCATGATGCTTGCGAGCCAGGGGCGCCATCTCGTCCAGCGGCGCAAGGTCGCCTTCGACCGAGAACACACCGTCGACAACGATGAGCTTGCCGGTGTCTTTCGGTATCAAGGTGAGGACCCGCTCGAGCGCCGGTATGTCGTTGTGCGGAAAACGGCGTACCGTTCCGTAGGACATCTGGCACCCGTCCATGATTGACGCGTGGTCCAGCTTGTCGGTAATCGCCACGTCGCCCTTCTTGACGAGCGACGACACGACGCCGAGGCTCGTCTGATACCCGGTCGAGAACACCAGGCAGGCGTCCTTTCGGTAGAAGTGGGCGAGCTCGGCTTCGAGCTTGACGTGCAGGTCGAGCGTGCCGTTCATGAAGCGCGAGCCGGTGCACCCGGTGCCGTATTTCTTGATAGCCGCGATGGCGGCTTCCTTGACTTTCGGGTGGGTGGTAAGTCCCAAGTAGTTGTTCGAGCCGAGCATCACCAGTTCCTTGCCGTGGATGACGACCCGGCGGTCCGGCTCGGAATTCAGGGGGATGAAGTACGGGTAGTTGCCCGATTTCTTCACGCGCTCGACGAAATGGAAGTACTCGCCGCACTTCTCGAATAGGTCCATGAAGCGCCATTGTATGATGATGCTGGCCGGTGTCAAGCAGAGCGGTCAGCCACCCGGCCGGTCCGCATACCTGCACTGTCATCATACCGCCTGCGCATGGATTCCACCAACTACCTGCCTTCGTTGCCGAACCGCAGCGGACCGAACCCAGCGGTTGACCGGGTCGCGGGCCGGAGTATATTGAGGCCGGGCCGGGCGTTTGTCCCGGCATGAAGTCAATCATGTTTGTGCAGTGAAAGGGAGTCATAAGATGCGTACCAGATGGTGTCTGTCCATGCTGCTCGCCGCAACCGTCGTGCTCGCAGCCGGCGACGCGTTGCCCGAAGGCTATGGTTTGAGGATTCTGTCCGAACCGCTGCCCGGTGTGCCGACCGCGCCGGCCAGCGTGGCGAGACTGCCGGAAACCCCGATGTCCCTGCAGTCTGCCTGCCTGACTCAGCCATTCAGACCGAGTTCTACTGATGCGCTCGGGCCGGTTGTGCCCGGCCAGGCCACGGCGACGTGCGCGCGGGTTGACATTCCCGGACCCGGCGCGAGTATCGGCCTGGTTCCGATCACGGAGGTCAGGGCCGGCGTCGAGTTGATTGAGCAAGTCGTCTCGTCCGATGGGCCGCCGAACCTTGTGTTCTACACGCCGACCGGCTGGGACTATCCGATTGTACCGTCGGACGTGCGCAACACGCATACGGTCGGCCCGGACCTGAATGACCAGGATACGACCTTCTTCGATTTCGCGGTGGCGAACAACGGTTCCTCGACGGCGAAGCCGCGCTTCTACACCTACCTGTACTGGGACGGCCACGTATTCGCGGGGTTCTACACCGAGTCCCTGCCTGCCGGATACTACACCTACTACAATGACTTTCCGTGGATGATGCCGGGCGGAGCGCACACCATCATGGGCTTCACGGATTCGACCGGCGTGATTGCCGAGTCGCTGGAGACTGACAATCGCTGGTCCCGGAGCTACACCTGGCGCGTTTCGGGCGCGGCCAAGGCCAACCTGCGGCCCTACACTCCGGCCGGATGGGACAACTCGGTGGTGCCGTCCGACGTGCGCGGCACGCACACCGTGGGTCCGGACCTGAACGACCTCGACACGACCTTCATTGACTTCGCGGTGTTGAACGACGGCAACGTGACAGCGGCGCCGAGGTTCTACATGTACCTGTACGTTGACGGTGAGGCGGTCAGCGGCTGGTATACGGATTCGCTTGAGCCGTACCACTACGTCTATGCCGAGGACGACCCGAACTTCGTCCTGTCCGGCACGCATGCGCTCGGCCTGGTGGCGGACTCGACGAACGTGGTGAGCGAGTCGAACGAGGGGGACAACCACTTCAGCCAGTCGTACTTCTGGCGGCATGACGCCGCGACCCTGCCGAACTTGACCTCCTACGTGCCGGACACGAGCTGGGATTATCCGCTGGTGCCGTCGAGCGTGCGCGGGACGCACCACGTGGGGCCGAACCTGACCGACCGGGACACGACCTTTGTTGACTGGTGCATCGTCAACTACGGGAACTACGTCGCCGCCCCGCGCTTCTACCTGTACCTGTACCAGGACGGCGCGCCGTTTGCCGGCTGGTACCTGGATTCACTGTCCGCCCGGACCTACATCTATCTCCAGGACTACACGCGTATCTTCCCGTCGGGCAGCCACACGCTGGCGATGTTCATGGACTCGACGAACGTCGTGACCGAGTCGAATGAAGGGGACAACCGTTACTCTCACTCGTTCACCTGGCAGCACATCGCGATTGCGGACCTTGTGCCGTATGCGCCCTCGGGCTGGGACTACCCGGTCGTGCCTTCGAACGTGCGCAATACCCACACGGTCGGCCCGGACCTGAACGACCTTGACACGACCTTCATTGACTGGGCGGTCGCGAACCAGGGCTCGGCCACCGCGAAACCGAGGTTCTACACCTACCTTTACCAGGATGCTGTCGCGGTCGCGGGCTGGTTCACCGATTCGTTACCGTCGGGCTACTACGCGTCGGTGGACGATTTCGCTCGGTTCTTCACTCAGGGCAGCCATACGCTGATGCTGTACACCGACTCCACCAACGCGGTCGCCGAGTCGCTTGAGAACAACAACCGTTACTCGCGCAGCTTCGACTGGCGGCACAACCCCGGGGCCCAGCCCAACCTGACCTACTACACGCCGAACGGCTGGGACTACCCGATTGTGCCCTCGAACGTACGCAACACCCACACGGTCGGCCCGGACCTGAACGACCTGGACACGACGTTCGTTGACCTGGCATTTGTCAACAATGGCCGGGCGACCGCCAGGCCGCGATTCTACACCTACCTGTTCCTGGATAATTCAGCGGTTGCCGGCTGGTATACCGACTCGCTGCCGGCCGGGTATTACGCGCCGGTGGAGGACTATGCCCGGATGGTGCCCCAGGGCGACCACTCGCTCGGCATGTTCGTGGACTCGACCAACGCGGTCGCGGAGTCGCTCGAGACCGACAACCGCTGGTCCCGAACCTTCAACTGGCGGCACTTCACCGCGGTTGAGGAACCGCCGGCAGCCAGGGGTGGGATTCCGGGCGAGCGGGCGACAGTCGTGCGCGGCAGTCTACGGCTGCCACTGAGCGCAAGCACAAGCCCGCTCATAGACGCCGCCGGGCTGGAAGTCCTCAGGCTGTTGCCGGGCGAGAATGACGTGCGGGCTCTCGCGCCGGGTGTGTACTTCATACACGAGGCCCATCAAACCCAGGCGGTCCGCAAAGTTCTTATTGCGCGCTAGGCCGGGCCGCCTTGGAACCAACCTAAGAATAAGCTGTCACCCTGAGCGAGCGAAGCGAGTCGAAGGGTCTCTCAGGCGAGATTCTTCGACTCCGGCGGGAACGCCTTCGCTCAGAATGACAGCACCCGACAGGTGCCCGCGCCGGCCACGGTTGGCCAACCGGCAACTCGGACGTTGTCAGGTTCCATATCGGGATTTGGGGAACTGCTCCGGCCTTGACTTCGCGGCTAAGGGCCAGATGATTGAGGCATGAAAAGACTGGTATTGCCGGTCGTCCTCCTGGCTCTCTTGGCGGGCTGCAACAATCGCTACTTCCGCAGGGCGATGTCGGTCGCGGGCGAAGAGGTGGCCTACGCGGCGCTTCGGACCGCGCTCGTGGCCGCGGACGTGCGCTCGGCGGACCATTTCGTTGACGCGGTGCGGTATGCTGTGGACAAGCGTGACTACGGCGGTGCGCTGGCATCCTTCACCGTCGCCCTGGCCGAGCACAACCTGACCCCGGCGCGCAAGCTGACCGCGCGCGAGGTGACCGCCGTAATGCGGCTGGCGGTGCCCGCAGTGAGCCGGCAGAGTTCGAAGGTCGGCTCGGTGCTCTCGGGGTTCTGCGACTACGTGGACAGCCACTCCTAGCCCGTGCTCTCCGACATCGAGGTCGCACACGGCATCAGGCTCCGGCCGATTGCCGAAATCGTGCAGGGTCTGGGGATTTCCGACATGGACCTAGTCCTGCCTAACGGCAACTTCAAGGCCAAGCTGTCGCTGCGCCTGTTGGACCAGCTCAAGGACCGGCCAAGGGGCAGGCTCGTGCTGGTGACCGCCACCACGCCCACCAAGTACGGCGAGGGCAAGACGACGGTCTCGGTCGGGCTTTCGATGGCGTTCAACCGGCTGGGCAAGCGTTCTATCGTGGTGCTGCGCGAGCCGTCGCTCGGGCCGGTGTTCGGCATCAAAGGCGGGGCCGCGGGCGGCGGGTATTCGCAGGTGCTGCCGATGGAGGACATCAACCTGCACTTCACCGGCGACAACCATGCGGTGACCGCGGCGCACAACCTCTTGTCCGCGATGCTCGATAACTCGATTCACTTCGCGAACCCGCTGCGCATTGACGAGCGGGAAATCACCTTCCCGCGCGCGATTGACATGAACGACCGGGTGCTGCGCTCAATGGTCGTGGGCCTGGGCGGCAAGGCCAACGGCCCGGCCCGCGAAGACACCGGCGTCATTACTGCGGCATCGGAGGTGATGGCGATTCTGGCGCTCGCCACCTCCCGGCAGGAACTCAAGCAGCGCCTGGGCAGAATCCTCGTGGCGATGAACTACGACGACCGGCCGGTGACCGCAGACGACCTGGGCGCGACCGGCGCGATGGCGGTACTGCTCAAGGACGCGCTGAAGCCGAACGTGGTGCAGACCACCGAGCACACGCCGGCGTTCATCCATGCCGGGCCGTTTGCCAACATCGCGCATGGCACCGCGAGCGTGGTGGCGACGAACATGGCGCTGGGGCTTTCCGAGTACGTGGTCATCGAGGCCGGGTTCGGGTCGGACCTGGGCGCTGAGAAGTTCGTTGACATCGTCGCGCCGCGTGCGGGCTGGGGCATCGCGGCGTGCGTGCTGGTGACCACGGTCCGGGCGCTCAGGCACCAGGGCGGGGCAAAGGACGCGAAGTCCGGCACGCTGACTCACCTGTGGCAGGGCATGGAGAACCTCGCGCGCCACATCGAGAACTGCCGGCTTTACGGCCTGGACCCGGTGGTGGCGCTCAATCGGTTCGACGGCGACTCGGAGGACGACCTGCGGCTCGTGGAGAAGTACTGCGACGAACACGCGGCGCGGTTCGCGGTCAGCGACGGGTTCACGCAGGGCGGGGCAGGGTGCGAGGAGCTGGCGCGGCAGGTGATGAAGCAGATTGAGGAGAAGCCGGGCAGGAACGCGCCGGTGTACGACTACTCGTGGGACATGGAGAAGAAGATTGAGACCGTGGCGCAGAAGGTGTACGGAGCGGGCCGGGTGGTGTACACGCCGAGGGCCGAGCGGGACACGAAGCGCATCTACCGGCTCGGATACGACAAGCTGCCGGTGTGCATCGCCAAGACGCCTTTGTCGTTGTCCGACGACGAGAAGTGCCTAGGCGCGTGCTCAGGATTCAAGGTGACGATTTCCCAGGTCAATATCTCGGCCGGGGCCGGGTTCTTAGTGCCGGTCGCGGGCGAGATGGTGCTGCTGCCCGGGCTGGCGAAGAAGCCGAACGCGCTCTCAATAGACATCGCCGAAGACGGTACGATTACGGGGTTGTCGTAGGGCGGACACCAGACGATCCGCAGATTACACAGATTACGCAGACGACACGAAGTGTCGCCCTGAACGTAGTGAAGGGTCTCGTCTGGAAAGGACAAGGGACAAAGGACTGGAGCGGGGAAGATGTCAGACGCTAGATGAGTGATGTGAGATGTCAGAAGTACTCCCTCGCCCTGGAGGGGTGCTGTTCCTACAGTTCCTGAGGGTTGGGGTGAGGGTGGAGCGCCCTTCTGTACAGCGCCTCTTCCAACTACGCCAACTAACAGGGCTGGTCGCATACCTTATCGTCTTCTGGCTCGGACATCCGAGTGTAGGCAGTGTGCTGTGGTCCCTGCCGCTCTTGCTGGCCGGGCTGGCGCTGCGCGTGTGGGCGATGGGATACATCGGCCCGGCAGCGAGAACCGGCAGCTTCGAGGCCGAGGCGCTGGTTCAGTCCGGGCCGTACCGGCAGTTCAAGCTGCGGCCCAAGGCCCTGTCCGGCCATCCGCTCTATGCAGGCAACTTCCTGCTGGTGCTCGGCGGGCTGGTGGCGCTGAGCCCGCATCTTCTCGTGTCGCTTCTAGTGCTCAGCGGCTTCCTGGTCGAGTACTACCTGTTCGCAAAGCAGGAGGACCGGATGCTCGTGGCGAAGTTCGGGGCGAAGCCCGCGCCTGCGGTTGTGTTCCAGCTTCGCCGGGCGGTCGTCGAGTGGCGGACGCTCGCGGCGGTGCTGCTGCTCGTCGGACTGGCACTTCTCAAGGCCCGGTTCTTCAGGGGCTGAAAGCGGCTGACGTGGCGCAAGAAGGACGAAGCCAGCCGTTGCCGGCTAGCGCACTATGCGGAACTGGCCGGTGACTGAGACCTCGCGGCCGGACTCCAGGTCCTTGCACCGGGCCACGAGCAGGTAGCTGCCCGGCCTCAGGTCCATCGTGTGCACCCGCTCAACTATCACTGCTGTCGGGCCGTCGCCGGCCGCGAAACGGGTGGGCGTGGGCACGACCGCGAGCTGGCTTGTCTGCTGCTCGATGATGTCGTAGTCAGCTTCGACCCGGTGCCGGCCGCCCTGGTCGGTGTCGAGGTTGTACAGCTCAAACACCGCGTAGAAACTCTGACCAGGACTGACCTCGTCAGTCACCAGCGGCACAAGTCTGCGCCAGCCCCGGGCTTCGAACTGCGGGGACTGAAACGTCGAGTCGGCGAGGAAGTAGAATGCCAGGTCGGAAGAGGGCTGGACTCGTTTGATGTAGTCAATGAGATTCAGCGTGCGGGTCACGGTGGAGTAGCGGGCACTGTCCGCGGAAACCGCGGTCACGGTCAAGTCATAGACGTCCGCGGCGAGGTTGAACACCTGCCTGCCGACCGCGAGTCTGGCCCCGGGTACTTCATCGGGGTTGGTGACAGCGGTCCAGAAGCCGGTGCTGACCCGCAAGTCTGTGCGCCGGCCGGTTGCGCTTATGGCGACATGGTAGAGTTCCTGGCCGGCGAGCCGGGCCGGCAGGTCTATGCCGTACGCGACCTCGACCGCGACCGTGTCCGAGAACTGACCCATGCGCGACAGGCTCACCGCCAGTCCGGCGGATACGGCGTCGGCGCGCGGCGCGGGCACCGGCCGGCCGAGGTCAACCTCCTCAAGGCTCGGGTACATGACTGCAGGCCCGAAGCGCGATTCGCCGACCTGTCTGTACGCGGTGCCGGTCTTGACAAAGTCGAACTGAAATCCGGCGCTGTCATAGGTCCAGATTTCCGCGGGGTTCACGAGCAGGGTAAGAGTGTCGCTCCGCACCGGCTCCGGCTCGTATGACTCGCGGTGCGGCGGGCCGAACCGGATGTAGGTTTTCACCCGGTCGTCGTTCAAGAGGTCAATCTGGCCGAAGAAGGAACGCGCCTGCCTGGCCCGCGATTCGTACGTCTGGCGCGCGGGCAGCGAGTCCTTGCGGCCCTGCCAGAACCAGTCGAGGAATTCGGCCCGCGCTGCCGGGCCGGTGGTCGAGAGGAACTGGCGGCCGGCGTCCGGGGAGATGCTCGCAAGGGCCAGGTAGTCGAGCTTCTCGTCCGGTGTCAGCCGGTCGGCAGGGGAGAGGGAGCGGAATTGCGAACAGAATAGAAGGGCGCAAGCCACAAGCCACAAGCCGCAAGCCAGGAGTCCGGAGCTTGAAGCTTGAGGTTTGAAGCTTGAGGCTGTCTTCACATCATCGGTATCTTCACGCCCTTCGCCCTCGCCACCGCAATCGCGTCATCGTATCCTGCGTCCGCGTGGCGGGCGATGCCGGTGCCCGGGTCGTTCGTGAGCACGCGGCTGATGCGCTCGTCCATCTCTTTCGTGCCGTCGCACACAATGACCTGGCCGGCGTGGACCGAGTACCCGATGCCCACGCCGCCGCCGGAGTGGATTGACACCCACGACGCGCCGGACGCGACGCTGAGCATCGCGTTCAGGAGCGGCCAGTCAGCAATCGCGTCCGAGCCGTCCTTCATCGCCTCGGTCTCCCGGTTGGGCGAGGCGACCGAGCCGGTGTCCAGGTGGTCCCGGCCGATGACGATGGGCGCTTTGAGCCGGCCTTCGCGCACCGCCTTGTTGAACGCCAGGCCGGCCCGGTCCCGCTCGCCGTATCCGAGCCAGCAAATCCGGGCCGGCAGGCCCTGGAACGGGATTTCCGCTCTCGCACGCCTGAGCCAGTTGAGCAAGGGCCTATTGTCCGGGAACAGCGCGGCGACGAGGCGGTCGGTTTCGGCGATGTCGGCCGGGTCACCGGACAGTGCGGCCCAGCGGAACGGGCCCTTGCCCTGGCAGAACAACGGCCGGATGTAGGCAGGGACGAAACCAGGATATTTCCAACTGCCGATCGCCAATCTGCAATCTGAATCTGGAGATTGGCATTTGGAGATTGGCGATGTCCGAATCTCTGATTCGGACAGAAACCCGCCTTCGAGCGCCTTGCCGCGCAGGTTGTTGCCGTAGTCGAAGGTCACCGAGCCTGAGGACTGGAGTTCGAGCATCAGGCGCACGTGCTCGGCCATGGTGCGATACGACGCCCGGCGGTACGCGGCCGGGTCGGCCTTGCGCAGCACGAGCGCGTGCTCGAAGGTCATACCGGTCGGCACATAACCGGCCAGCTCGTCATGGGCCGAGGTCTGGTCGGTCAGAATGTCGGGCACGACCTTGCGCCGGCACAGGCCCAGCAGCAGGTCAACGATGTTCCCGCACCAGCCGATGGAATAGGCCTTGCGCGCCTGCTTCATCTCAAGCGCCTTGTCAATGGCCTTGTCCAGGTCGTCAATCCGCTCGTCAAGATAGCGAGGCTTCTTAGAGGCCAGGCGGCGCTCGATGCGCGACGGGTCTATCTCAGCGCCTAAGTAGGTCGCTCCGGCCATGGTCGCGGCCAGCGGCTGCGCGCCGGACATGCCGCCCAGGCCCCCGGAGACGACCAGCCGGCCCGTCAAGTCGCCAGAGCCGAAGTGCTTTGCCCCGGCAGCGACGAACGTCTCGTGTGTGCCCTGCAGGATGCCCTGGGTGCCGATGTAAATCCATGAGCCCGCGGTCATCTGGCCGTACATCATGAGGCCTGCGGCTTCGAGTTCGTCAAAGTAGGGCTTGGTCGCCCAATGGGGCACGAGGTTGGAATTCGCGATGACCACGCGCGGGGCGTGGGCGAAAGTGCGGAATACCGCGACCGGCTTGCCGGACTGGACCAGGAGCGTTTCGTCGTTTTCCAGCGCCTTGAGCGCGGCGATGATGGCCGCAAGGCACTGGTGATTGCGGGCCGCGCGGCCGGTGCCGCCATAGACGATGAGCTGGTCAGGCCGCTCGGCAACCTCGGGGTCGAGGTTGTTCAAGAGCATTCGGAGCGCGGCCTCCTGGTGCCAGCCTTTGCAGGACAGGGCCGAGCCGCGCGGAGCGTGAAATGTGGATGATTCAGCCATGATTTGCACCTCGCGAGATGATAGAAACGCTGACCTGAGTGTCAAACCCCGGCCGCAGAACACGGATTGAACCGCAGAGACACAGAGAGTCAGGACGGGGACGTGGAACCACAGATGAATACCGATGGACGCAGATGGTCCGGACCCCGGACTCAACAAACAACAGACGAACACCGAAGGACACAGATGGTTCGGGCCTGGCCCCGGACCCCGGGACCCAGAGCCCGGAAGTGCAGCCGCCGATGAACGCAGACGAACGCCGATGAGGAAGAACAGAGAACACAGAGTCGTCCGGGCCGGTCCTGAGCCAAGAACCAACAACCGGGAACTGGGAACCAAGGTCTAACTCGCTGTAAGCTGCTGGCTGCAGACTGCGGGCTTCCGCCTGGTGCGTAGATGTATCTTGACGAATCTGAACGAGGGCAGGTCCCCGGGTTTCCTAGTGCCTTCCTCTCGTCCGTTTCCGCGCGGCAACCGGACGAGCCGGGCCGAGTCAGGGGAGTATGAGCAGCTTCGCGGTCGCTGGGCCGTAGCGGGCGACGTATGCTCCCGGGGAGAGGGTTCCGGGAAGCCGCACCGTGCCCGCGCAAGGAGTAATGGTCAGCAGTAACCGGCCGGAGGAGGCAAAGATGCTGACCGGCGCCGCGCCGAGGTTTCCTGAGAGCGTGACTGTCGGGCGGGCGCGGGCGCTTGCCGGGTTGGGCATCAGTCGCAGGCCGTGGCCGGGTGGCGCCAGCTCGCGGCCGCTTTCCAGCGCGGTGAGCGAGTAGGTCACGGTCAGTTCCGGGTCGGCCGTGGTGTCCGGCGTCTCGCGGGAGCGGAACTGAACCACGTATTCGGAATCGGTGTCCGCGGGCCTCACGCAGAATCCGAAGTTGGGCCTGCCGTCCACCCATGCCTGGACCAGTCCACGCACGTCAATCCGCAGGGTGCAGGGGTGTGACGTGACGGTGAACCGGGCCTGGGAAGCGGTGTCGAACCCCGGGCGGCTGTTCCAGGTCACCGAAGATTCCGCCCACGCGGACGTAGCCGGTGAGCACCAGCAGTCTGCCGCGCCGACACGGTCCCAGCAGACGAGGCGCAGGGTGGCCTGTTCAACCGGACTGCCGGGTGGAATCGAGCCGAGGTCGAAGCGCAGCAGGGTCTCTTCGTACCAGGGTTGCGGCATGCTCGGCCATCTGGTGACCGCGAGGTAGGTCCAGCCGCCGGTGTTGCGGTCAGGCAGGTCCGAGGTTACGAACGCATCGGCCTCGGGCCAGAGCCGGACCGTTTGCCGGGCCAGGCCGGAAGCCGCGAGCGCGGCAACGGCAGTCAGCAGGGTCAATCGGTATCGCACTGGAAGTGATACACAGTAAACTGTCCAAGTCAAGACGAAATTGCGGCGCCGCGCGCAGCCCCGAGAACCGACATAGGGCCGGGTTGTCACCCTGAGCGAGCGTAGCGAGTCGAAGGGTCTCTCAGGCGAGATTCTTCGACTCCGGCGAGAACGCCTTCGCTCAGAATGACGACACCCATCAGGTGGCAGCGCCGACTATGGTTGGTCAGGCGGGAATTCGCGCTTGGTCAGTCTCTATGTCGGGATTTGGGCGCAGCGGGGACGTTTGACACCAGAGGGTCAACCGCTAGAATGGCGCGATGAAAATCGCGCGTTTCGTTCTCTGCGCCGTCATGGCGATTTGTGTTGTCGGCTGTCCTTCGAAGCCCGGGCCGGCCGCGCTCGGCAAGGTGAACGTGACCTTCTGGCACGCGATGGGCGGGCCACTTGGCGACGCGCTCAAAGGGATGGTTGATGAGTTCGAGCGCGAGAACCCGGACGTGCACGTCGAGCTCATCTCGATGGGCGGGTATTCGACTTTGTCCCAGAAGCTGATGGGCGCGGTGCAGGTGAACGCGCCGCCGAACATGGCCCAGATGTATGAGTCGTGGACCAGCCAGTTTCACCAGTTGGGCAAGCTCGTAGTGCTGGACTCGATTGTCAAGGGGCCGGACGGGCTCCCGCCTGGGGAGCTGGCCGATTTCTATCCGGCGTTCGTCGAGGACAATTCCTGGGACTCAAGGCTCGTGACCCTGCCGTTCAACAAGTCGGTGCCGGTGTTCTTCTACAACATCGAGATGCTCCGGGCCGCGGGGTATGAGAAGTTCCCCGGGACGTGGGATGAGTTCCGGGTGATGGTGAAGAAGCTCACCGACTCAAGGAAGGGCATCTGGGGCACGGTGGGCGGGGTGAACTCATGGATGTTCGGGTGCATGTTGCGGCAACTGGGCGGCGACTTCATGAATGCCGCATGGGGCAAGGCGACGTTCAACGAACCGCCGGGCGTGCAGGCGGCCGACTATATGTATCAACTGGTCGCGGTTGATTCGAGCGCGATGTTCGGGGTCGGGTACGACCCGCAGAACGATTTCCTGCAGGGCAAGATTGCCTGCATCTGGGGCACGTCGGTGTCGTGGGCGTTCATGCAGGAAAACATGACCTTCCCGGTCGGCATCGCGAAGGTGCCGACCTGGCAGCAGCCGAACGTGGTATCGTTCGGCACGAACATCGGCATCTTCCGCACCGGTACGGCGGAACAGGTGAAGGCCTGCTGGCGGTTCATCAAGTGGTTCACGAGCGCGAAGCAGCAGGCGGCGTGGGCGACGAAGACGTTCTACGTGCCGGCCCGGAGGAGTTCGCTCCAGGAGCCGGCATACAAGGAGCTGCTCGGCAAGATTACCGGGCTTGAGGACGAGCTGGCCCAGCTTGAGTACATGTCGTTCGAGCCCAAGGACGAGGCGTGGTTCAACGGCCGGAAGGCGCTTGACGATGCTTTGGAGAAGATTATGCGCGGCGAAGTGAAGGCGCAGGCGGCGCTGGACGAAGCCGCGGCGGAACTGCAGAAAGAGTTGGCGAAATGAGAAATCAGATACCAGATACCAGATACCAGATACGTGATTCCAGATTGGGGAGGCCGTCGGCCGTCAGCCGTAAGCCGTCAGCACTCTTGTTCTTGTGCTTGAGCTTCCTTTCCGCCTTCGCCCAGGTCCGGCCGATACGCGACGTCCGGCAGAACGACAGCCAGGGCAATCCGTTGCTGAACGGCCAGAGCGTGACGGTGAC
>Ga0116202_10000691_pt1 | contig 18960 bp, 16 predicted proteins | sample LakKivw325mmetaG_FD_94479 | JGI IMG/M metagenome (GOLD analysis project Ga0116202, IMG submission 94479) | Anoxic lake water microbial communities from Lake Kivu, Rwanda to study Microbial Dark Matter (Phase II) - Lake Kivu water 325m metaG | ecosystem: Environmental > Aquatic > Freshwater >...
CGACGACCCCCACTACCCCCACCCAGCCGGCGGCCAAGGTCTACAACTGGGTTGGCCAGTCCGCGCTCCCGGCGGGCAACCCTCCGACAGAGGGTCTTGAGAGGATTTCCGCCAGCATCCTTGCGGCCAGCAATGGCCAGCTCGTGATGAAGGCGAATCCCGCCGGTGCGGTCTGTCCTGCCACCGAAGAGTGGAAGAACATCAACTCCGGCGTGCTGGACTTCTGCGCTGGTGGTGGTTCCTACATGTCTGCCGACCTTCGGTTCGGGACTGCGTTCTCGCAGCTTCCAGCCGGTATGGACCCCTTGCCGAACCTGATCTTCAAGAAGCAGGTCGGCGCGGACCTCATGAACAAGTGGTACACCCAGAAGGGTTGGAAGATCTACGACATCCCGGGTGGCGGCTTCCATGGCCTGCCCGAGATCTGGATCAGCACCAACAAGGAACTGAAGGGCCCCAATGACCTCAAAGGTCTGAAGATGCGTGCCTCCGGCGACGGCGGCGCGATCCTCGCCAGCATGGGCGTCGGCACGGTTTTCATGCCCTTGGGCGAGATCTTCGAGTCCATGCAGCGCGGCGTCATCGATGCATTTGAGTGCAGCTGCCCCGCGTTCAACTACTCCATGGGTCTGCAGGAAGCGGCCAAGTACAACTACATGTCGCCCAGCCGTGCCCCGACCGAGGTCTACGGCTTCCTGGTGAACAAGGACAAGTTCAATGAGCTTCCGGCCCATCTGCAGGCGGTCGTGGCTGAGTGCGCGGGCGCCGAGGCCATCAAGTACAACCAGATCCTGCACAGCCGCAATGCTGAAGCCCTGGTGAAGATGGCTGCGGCGGGCAACATCAACGTGCCTCTGCCCAAGTCCATCGACGATGAGTTCGTGGCCAAGGCAAAGGTGTACTACAAGGAGCAGTGCGCGAAGTACCCCGAGCTCAAGGACTACATGGATGCCTATCTGCCGTTCGCGAAGAACTGGCAAGAGCTCTACGGATTCCCCTACACCGTCATGACGAGCCTCGACTAGACTGACGACAGTCTGATCCGCTCGATTGATGCGAGTCCCCTCCGGACGCGGGTCCGGAGGGGACTCGGGATGTGTGTTGGGTCGACCTCACTGGTGGGGACGGTGCTAGTCCGGGGAGGCCAGAGGTCATGTTCTTGGCTGGTTTCGGATTGGCTCGGAGGGGTGGCTGGGCCGCCTGGTGCCGGCCGCAGTCCCGGCCAGCCGGGATGCCGGCCCCGCGGCACTGTCGGGAATCTCCGTCCGTAGTCTGTGCGCGGCGTGCTTTCCCCTGGTCGACAGTGGAATGGCGCGACCTCGAGAAGGAACCTCAATGAGAAAGGTGCTGAAGACCATAGACGCGGTGAACGAGTGGATGGGACAGCAACTGAAGTGGGTGGTGCTGTTCCTCATTCTCGTCATCTGCGCCGAAGTGTTTATGCGGTATGTGCTCAACCGCCCTACCATCCAGTTGCCGGTTCTGCAGACATGGGCGGGCACGACGCTGTATGTTCTTGGATTCGGCTATGTGCTGTTGCACAAGGCGCACGTGCGCGTGGATGTGCTCTACGGTCGCTTCTCCGACCGGATGAAGGCCATAGTCGACATCGTCCTCTGGTTCGTCTTCTTCCTGCCCTCCGTGGGGTTCGTGACCTATTCCGGATTCAACTGGATGGTACACGCCTGGAAGACCCACGAGAGATCCATGATTACCTACTGGTATCCGCCCATGGCGCCGATACGCACGATTGTGTTCGTCGGCATGGTGCTCTTCCTGCTTCAGGGACTGGCGACTCTGTATCGGGACTTCCGCAGGGCCGCAGGGAGCAAGAGCGATGATTGACATCAATCCGGGTCTGGTTGCCGTCCTGATGTTGGGCGGCATCTTTGTTGGCGTCCTTCTTGGATACCCCCTGGCCATCTCTATCGGTGGTGTCGGCATCGTCATCGGCGTTCTCCTATTCGGACCCAAGATTGCCGCTGAGCTCTACTACGGCCGTTTCTACAGCGGCCTCGAGAACTACGTTCTCCTTGCCGTTCCCCTCTTCATCTTCATGGGTATCATGCTCGAGCACTCGGGCGTCGCCGATGGGATGTACGAAGCTCTGTACCTGTCATTCGGCGGTTTGAGAGGCGGACTGGCAATCACTACGATCCTCATCGGGACCGTGGTTGCGGCATGCGTCGGCATCATCGGCGCGTCGGTGACCATGCTGGCGCTCATCGCGCTGCCGGCCATGATCAATCGCGGCTACGACCGCAGTCTGGCCGCAGGGTGTGTTGCAGGTGGGGGTTCGCTTGGCATCCTCATCCCCCCGAGCGTCATGCTCGTCGTCTACGGACCGATGGCGAACCTGTCCGTCGGCAAGCTGTTCTTCGGTGCGTTCATGCCGGGCTTCCTGCTGTCGGCGATGTACATGACCTACATACTGGTTCGCTGCATGGTTCAGCCGAACCTGGCTCCGCCGGTTCCGGCATCGGAACGGAACGTGCCCGCGTCGGTGAAGCTATTCAAGTTGGTCAAGTCGATGCTTCCGCCGACTATCCTCATCCTGGCCGTTCTCGGCAGCATCTTCTTCGGCATCGCGGCTCCTACCGAGGCGGCGGGAGTCGGCGCCCTGGCGGCCACTCTCCTCGCCCTGGGCTACCGGAGGCTGACGTGGCCCATTCTCAGGCAGACATCGGTGGACACGGTGCGGACGTCCGCCATGGTACTCATAATCGGCGCCATGGCCTTTGCGTTCGTCGGCGTGTTCATGCGGGCGAACTGCGACGAGGTCGTGACCGCGTTCGTGATGGGGGCGCCAGGTGGCAGGTGGGGCGTGTTTATGATCATCATGATCATCTGCTTCCTGCTTGGCTTCCTCATCGACTGGCTCGGCATCATCTTCATCATGGTGCCCATCATCACGCCTATCGGCAACGCGCTCGGTTTCGATCCACTGTGGTGGGCCATGATGGTCTGCGTCAACCTGCAGATGTCGTTCATGACTCCGCCGTTCGCCTACGCCCTGTTCTACATCAAGGGCGCGGCGGACCCCAAACTCAACCTGACGACCTCCCAGATCATCAAAGGCATGGTGCCCTACGTCTTCATCATAGTCGGCGCACTGGCGCTGTGCATTGCGTTCCCGCAGATCATCCTCTGGCTGCCCGGCAAGATGCTGTAGCAGCGAGGATCTCTCCTCCTGGGAGACAAAGAAGGGGCTCGCCCGGTGAAGGCGAGCCCCTTCCTCTGTTGCGCGTGTCGCGGAGGTTCGAGGCGGCAGTGTTACTTGTTCGGCTCGAGCATCCCTTCGAGGCGTGCGGCTTCCCCCTCCTTCATCTTGTAGCAGTGCTCGGGCGCCGGATACGCGCCTGACTTGATGTCCGCCACGAAGTCAGCGACCGCCTTCGTTATCTGCTCGCCCACGGCGGCGTATCGCTTGACGAACTTCGGCGTGAAAACGGGGTACATGCCGACAAGGTCGCTCAGGAGCACGGCGTGGCCATCGCAGTAGGGGCCGGCGCCGACGCTTATCGTGGGGACTCTCAGCTTCTCGGTGACGAGCTTGCCTGTCTCCGCCGGTACCCCTTCAAGCAGGACCATGAACGCGCCGGCCTCCTCGAGAGCTTGAGCGTCACTCAGCACCCGCAAGGCTGCTTCGGCGGTGTTCCCCTGCACCCGGAATCCACCGAGCTGGGCTGAGCTCTGCGGTGTCAGACCGATGTGGGCCATGACGAGCATGCCGGCCTCGGCAATGGCGCGAATCTGGGGGGCCATCTGGCGGCCTCCCTCCAGCTTGACGGCGTCCATGCCCGCTTCCTTGTAGAAGCGCCCGGCATTGCGGACGGCATCCTCGACGGACGTCTGATAGGAGAGAAACGGAAGGTCGCCCACGATGAACGTGTTGGGTGCGCCCCGGCGCACGGCCTGGGCATGGTAGATCATCTGGTCCATCGTCACCGGCACAGTGCCGTCGTAGCCGTAGACCACGTTGCCCATGGAGTCGCCGACCAGAATCATCTCGAGTCCGGCCTGCTCGGCCAGCAAGGCCGAGGTGTAGTCGTAGATGGCCAGCTTGGAGAACCTCTCTCCCGCTGCCTTCATCTTCATGAAGTCGAGTACGGTCTTCTTCTTTGCCACCAGTTTCTCCTTCGTTTGTGCTGATAGACGGACCAGCTATCGCGTGACCTGCGGGGCGCGGTTCATGCCCGCCGGTCGACCGGGTGCGCGGCAACCCATGCCTCGAGCTTCTGGCTCTCTCCCTCGCGCAGGGAATAGCAGTGCTCGGGCGCGGGATAGGAACCGTCTCGTATCTCCGCTGCATACGTACCTATGGCCGACTTGATCTGATCGCCAAGCGCGGCGTACTTCTTCACGAACTTCGGTGTGAACATCTGGTAGATGCCGAGCACGTCCATGAAGTTCAGCGACTGCGCCGTACAGGAGGGGCCGGCTCCGGTGCTGATGGTCGGTATTCTGAGTCGCTCCGTGATCAGCCTGGCCGACTCCGCGGGCAGGCCTTCGAGCACGAGCGACGCAACCCCGGCGTCCTGAAGAGCGAGTGCGTCCTCGAGCAGGGCCAGCGTGCCCTCGAGGGTCCTTCCCTGGGCGCCGAATCCCCCCTGGGCGGCAACGCTCTGCGGAGTGATGCCGATATGCCCCTGTACCACCATGCCGGCATCAACCGTGGCCTTCACGTGAGGCACGATTCTCCTGCCGCCTTCCATCTTGACGGCGTCGACGTACGCCTCCTTGTACAGGCGGCCGGCATTCGCAACCGTTTCTCTGGTGGACACCGAGTACGAGAGGAATGGCATGTCGCCCACGATGAAGGTGTTGGGAGCTCCGCGGCGCACGGCGCCGGAGTGCACGATGATCTGTTCCAGTGTCACCGGCACGGTTCCATCGTAGCCGTAGATGACGTTTCCCATCGAGTCACCGATGAGAATCATGTCTATGCCGGCCTGCTCGGCCAGCATCGCAAAGGTGAAGTCGTAGAGCACGATCTCGGCGAACCTCTCGCCGTTCTCCTTGATGCGGATGAAGTCGAGTACCGTCTTCTTCTTCGCCATGCAAACCTCCTTCGGCGAGATGCTGCGCGCTCCGTGCGGCGCAGCCTCGCGACGTTCGAATGCTAGGCTGAGAGCAGCGCGCGCAGTTCGTCAGCCTTCTCGTTGGACAGCGTCCCCTTGGCGATGCCCATCGGGATGGTCGCAAGCCCGAGGGACTTGTACAGCGGCACGAGAGCAGCATCAGCCTGCTGTAGTGCTGCGATGTGCTTGCGTATCGTTCCGACGTCTCCCCGGGCGATAGGGCCGGTGAGGCAGCCGGGGAATCCCACCTTCTCGATGTTGTTCATTGTGCCGGTGAGAATCGGCATGCACGCCGCAACGGCATCGCTCTGTGCGATGCCGAAGTTCTTCCACAGGTCGGTGGCGATGCCCACAAGCGTGTACAGGTAGTTGCAGGCGATGCAGATGGAGGCATGGTACAGCGCCTTGTCCTCCGCGTGAAGCGTCATCCAGCGTCCCTTGAGTGCGGCGACAAACTGCTTGAGATCGCTCAGGACGGGTTCTTCTGCCTCGAGGGTGAATGTCGAACCCATCAGGTTCTCGAGCGACTGCTGAATGCTCGCGAATGTGTTGCAGGGGTGCATACACCCCACGTTGCACCCTGCCTTGTGCGCCGGCTCGAGCACCGCAGTCGAGTTGGCGCCGCTGCAGTGAATGACGGCCTGGCCGCGCCGCCAGTGCACCTGGGTGGCGACCTGACCGATGATGTCATCCGGCGTCGTGATGAACACGAAGTCCATCTCATCCGCCAGGCTCTGCGCGGTCGGATACACCTTGCAGCCGGCGACCGACGCGGCGAAACGCTGCGACTCCTCCGGCAGTATGTCCATCGCGCCGCGCACCGGGAAGCCTCCCTCCGCGAGGCGGACTCCGAAGGCGGTTCCCACCTTGCCGACGCCAATGAAACCGATACTCTTCATCGTGTGCTGCCTCCTTCCGTTGACTGAGTGTCCTCTGCCTGCGGATGCTCCGACACGGAAACGAGACCTCGGGAATCGGCCTCGCTGCTCTCACGGGCGCATGCCCGAAGCCATGCCGCGAGCACATCTTAGGCCGCGGCGAATCACCGGTCAACCGCGGCACGAGCGGTCGTTGCCGGTCGCTACGTCCTGGGGTACAATGGCCGCGGTCACAGACCGCCTTGTGAAGGAGGGAAGCCTGACATGAGAAGCGATGCGGTGAAGCAGGGTGTGGAGAGAGCTCCGCACAGGTCGTTGTTCTACGCCCTTGGATGCACGCGGGATGACTTCTCGAAGCCGTTCATCGGCGTCATCAACAGCTACAACCACATCATCCCGGGCCACATGCACCTGAACGCCGTTTCGCAGGCCGTCCAGAAGGGCGTCCGGAGCGGAGGCGGTGTTCCCTTCGAGATCAACACCATAGGCGTGTGCGACGGCATCGCCATGAACCACCCGGGTATGAAGTACAGTCTGCCGAGCCGGGAGCTCATCGCCGACTCCGCGGAGATTGTGGCGCAGGCCCACCAGTTCGATGCGCTCGTCTTCGTGTGCAGTTGCGACAAGATCGTCCCGGGTATGCTGATGGCGGCGGCCCGAGTGAACGTGCCGGCCATCATGGTGGCAGGTGGGCCGATGCTGGCCGGTCACGTGGCCACGAGTGAGGGCGTGCAGACCATCGACCTCAGCAGCCTGTTCGAGGCCGTCGGCAGGACGCTGAAGGGAGACATGTCGGAGGAAGTCCTCGAGGAGTGGACGCGCAATGCGTGTCCGGGCTGCGGCAGTTGCTCGGGGATGTACACCGCGAACACGATGGACTGCATGACCGAAGCGCTCGGCATGGCGCTGCCGGGCAACGGCACGATTCCGGGCGTGGCAGGACAGCGGCTGGACCTCGCGTTCCGCGCAGGGGAACAGGTGCTTGAGCTTCTGCGCCGGGACATCAAGCCGCGCGATATCCTGACGCGGGATGCTATCTTCAACGCCTTCACGGTCGACATGGCGCTCGGGGGCAGCACCAACTCCGTGCTGCATCTCGCGGCCATCGCTCACGAAGCCGGCGTGGAGTACCCGCTGTCGTGGCTGAACGAGATCAGTCAGGCGACGCCGCACCTGTGCAAGATGGCTCCCGCCGGGCATCATCACCTGGAGGATCTCGATGCGGCCGGCGGCATCCATGCGGTCATGCACGAGGTGTCGGACCTGCTGCACAAGAGCTCGATGACGGTGAGCGGCAAGACCATCGGTGAGCTCGTGCCTCATTTCCCGGTCAAGAATCGGGACGTGATCCGAAGCCGAACCGAGCCTTACTCCGCAACGGGCGGACTGGCCATTCTGTTCGGGAACATCGCTCCGGAAGGGGCTGTCGTCAAGGCGGGAGCCGTCGCGCCTGAGATGATGGCTCACCAGGGACCGGCTCGCGTGTTTGACTCGGAGGAGGCGGCGACGAAGGCAATCATGGCGCGCAGCATCAAGCCCGGCGATGTCGTTGTCATCAGGTACGAGGGACCGAAGGGCGGACCAGGGATGCGCGAGATGCTCACCCCGACCTCGCTGCTTGCGGGACTCGGCCTTGACAAGTCGGTTGCGCTGATAACGGATGGGCGCTTCTCCGGAGCCAGCAGAGGTGCGTCGATGTGTCACGTCTCTCCTGAGGCTGCGGCGGGAGGACCAATCGCCGCGCTGCGTGACGGCGACGTCATCACGATTGATATTCCCGGGCGTAAGCTCAGCGCTGCCTTGAGCGAGCAGGAGATGGAGCAGCGCCTCCGGGCTGTGCCCCCCTTTGTCCCGCGTGTGACGGGCGGATACCTGAAGCGATACGCTGAGAAGGTCACGTCCGCGAGCTCGGGCGCGGTGTTCTCGGACTAGTCGAGTAGGTGGGTCTACCTGCGCGCGGGCGCGACCGGGAGGACCGGCAGATGAATGGCGACTGGCGTGAGACGTTGGTCCGACTCCTGGTGGCGGTGGCCCTGGCGGCCGCGGTCGGCTACGAGCGCGAGGCGCGCGGCAAGGCTGCCGGCGTGCGCACTCACATACTGATTGCGCTTGGCGCCGCCGGGTTCACGCTGGCCTCTCTGTACGGATTCGGTGGGGCGGATGTCTCTCGAGTTGCGTCCGGCGTGGTGGCCGGGGTCGGCTTCATCGGCGCCGGAGTCATCTTTCGCGGCGGCCATGGTGAGGGCGTCGCAGGTCTGACCACCGCCGCGTCCATCTGGGTGACTGCCGGCGTCGGCATGTGCGCCGCCTGTGGCCTCTACCTGCTGGCGCTCGCACTCAGCGCAGTCTCCGTTCTGGTGCTCGAACTGCCCAAGGTACGGGACTGAAACGCGGCGACACATGGTATAGTCCGTCTGAAATGCGTGACTGAGGTTATCCGATGGAGCAGGACACTGACACCGTACTGGAAGAGTTGCAGGCGGCCTATCCGGACAAGTTCACGTCCGAGAACCGCGTGTTCGGGCATATCCACCGTGGCGACGTCATCTTCATCGCGTCCGGCTGCGGTGAGCCGCAGTATCTGGTCAAAGCGCTGACGGACTACGTCTCCTCTCACCCCAAGGGGTTCTTCGACACGGAGGTAATCCACCTCTGGACGCTGGGCCTTGCGCCATACGCAGACGACAAGTTCAAGCGCAACTTCCGGCACGACTCGTTCTTCCTCGGGCAGAGCACCAGGGATGCCGTCAACCGGGGAGCGGCTGACTACACTCCCATCTCGCTGTCGCAGATTCCAAGGCTGTTCCGGCGGGGCGTGATCCCGGTGGACGTGGCGCTCATCCAGGTGTCGATGCCGGACCGGCATGGATACATGAGCCTCGGCGTGAGCCTGGACATCGTGAAGGCGGCAACCGAGAGTGCGGCGATAGTCGTGGCTCAGGCGAACCGGCACATGCCCCGCGTGCATGGCGACGGCTTCATCCACATCAGCGACGTAGATTACATAATACCTCATGACGAGCCGCTGCTTGAGTATCGCCGGGGAGTGGGGGAGGAAGACAGCGAGGTGGTGGACTCCATCGGCAAGTACGTTGCCAGACTGGTGCAGGACGGCGATACGATCCAGGTCGGATATGGGAATGTGCCGAACGCGATACTGGCCAGACTCAGTGGCAAGCGGCACCTGGGCGTGCATACGGAGCTCGTTTCGGATGGCATTGTCGAGCTCATGAAGTCGGGTGTTATCGACAACTCGAAGAAGAGCATCGACCGGGGAAAGACGGTTGCGACGTTCTGCATGGGCAGGCGCGAGACGTATGAGTACCTCGATGACAACCCGTCGGTTGAGTTCCGGCCGGTGGACTATACGAACAACCCGCTGGTCATTGCCCAGATCGAGGACATGGTTGCCATCAACAGCGCGCTCGAGATAGACCTGACCGGGCAGGCCACCGCCGAGTCAATCGGAGGCGTGTTCTACAGCGGCATCGGCGGCCACTACGACTTCATGCGTGGCGCTCTGCTGGGAAGGAACGGAAAGACCATCCTTGCGATGCAGTCCACGGCCTCCGGCGGGGAGGTGTCGCGAATCGTGCCTGCGATCTCTGAAGGAGCGGGCGTCACGCTCAACCGCGGAGACACGTATTACGTAGTGACGGAGTACGGCATCGCCTACCTTCACGGCAAGAACATCCGCGAGCGCGCGATGGAGCTCATCGCCGTAGCCCATCCGAAGTTCCGGCCGTGGCTCATTCAGGAGGCGAAGAAGCGGAACCTCATCTACAGGGACCAGGCGTTCATCGCGGGGCGGCGTGGTGAGTATCCCGAAGAGCTGGAGACCCATCGCACGACCCGCGGCGGGCTGGAGGTTGTGCTCAGGCCGGTGAAGATCTCGGATGAGCCGCTGTTGAAGGACTTCTTCTACTCACTCTCGGATCAGAGCATGTACCGGCGGTTCATGTCAGTCCGCAAGGACATGCCTCACGAGCGGCTGCAGGAGTTCGTCATTATCGACTACACCCGGGAGACGGTCATCCTTGCATCGGTCCAGACCGGGGACACCGAGAGGATCGTCGGAGTGGGGCAGTACGGCATCGACGAGGGGACGCATACGGCAGAGGTTGCAATAGCAGTGGATGACGCGTATCATAATCAGGGTATCGGGACTGAACTCCTATCCTATCTCACGTTGCTTGCCAAGCGACACGGGTTGCTGGGCTTCACTGCCGAGGTGCTGGTAGAGAACAAGCCCATGCTGCATCTGTTCGAGAAGATGGGGTTCGACCTCGAGAAGCGCATTGCGGAGGACGTGTACGAACTCAAGATGCTGTTCAAAGAGGTGCCACAAGGTGAAAGGTAACGAATCCAGCATGCAGTATCTCTTCGAGCCGAGGGGCGTGGCAGTCATCGGCGCGTCCCAGACCCCGGGGAAGATCGGCTACACGGTGGTGAAGAACATCGTCTCCGCCGGATACAGCGGCAAGGTCTATCCGATCAATCCACGGGGCGGCGAGCTCCTCGGGCACACGGTGTACTCACGCCTGGCTGACGTACCGGGGCCGGTGGATGTCGCCCTGGTTGTGGTACCGGCGAACTTCGCCTATGAAGCTGTCGAGCAGTGCGCCGCCAAGGGCGTCAAGTTCGTTGTCATCATCAGTTCGGGCTTCTCGGAGGTCGGCAACGTCGCCGAGGAGCGCAGAATCGCGCAGTTTGCCCGGCAGCATGGCGTGCGGATCGTCGGCCCGAACGTCTTCGGCATATACTCCGCCGCTTCCTCACTCAATGCGACGTTCGGCCCGGCGGATGTGAAGCGCGGCAACGTTGCCATCATCACTCAGAGCGGCGCCATCGGTATTGCCATGATCGGCAAGACCAAGGTTGAAGGAATCGGGCTTTCCGCGATGATATCGGTCGGCAACAAGTCGGATGTCGACGAGACCGACCTCCTCGAGTATCTGACGTTCCAGGACGACGCCAAGGTTGTCCTCATGTACCTCGAGGGTGTGAAGTCCGGCGAGAGGCTCGTGGAAGTCCTGAAGAAGGCGACGCGGAAGAAGCCGGTAGTGGTCATCAAGTCGGGGCGTTCCCGGCGCGGCGCCCAGGCAGCCGCGTCACATACCGGCTCTCTGGCGGGTGAGGACAAGGTGTTCGACGATGTTGCCAAGCAGTGCGGCGTGATTCGGGCCGAGAGCATCGAGGAAGCGCTGAACTGGTGCAAGTTCCTGTGCGAGGTTCCTCAGCCGAAGGGTGAGGACTGCGTCATCATCACCAACGGCGGCGGCATAGGAGTCCTCACTGCTGATGCGTGCGAGAAGTACGGGGTGAACCTCTCCGACGAGGTGGCCGACCTGAAGAAGACGTTCGAGAGCGTGATGCCCTCCTTTGGCTCGGCGAAGAACCCGGTCGACATCACGGGCGGCGCCAGCTCGGACGACTACGACAAGGCGCTCGGAGCCGCGCTGCTAAATGACAACATCGACGCTGTCGCCTGTCTCGGTTGTCAGACGGCCACGTTCGACGCGGGCAAGTTCGCGGAGATAGCCGAGAAGCGGTTCGCGCAATACCGGCCGGTGAAGCCCATCGTGTTTTCCCTGTTCGGCGGAGAAGAAGTGGAACGCAGTATCGGTGTGCTGAAGGCGCAGGGCATTCCGGTGTTTCCCGATGTCTACGAGATGACCTCTTTCCTGGGTGCGCTCTACGCCGATTTCCGCAACAAGTCGAGTGCGATGCCGGAGGCGGCCACCGCCGATATGGATGTGGCGCTCATCGACAGGATGATCAAGTCGGCGCGCGCCGACGGACGGCACTTCCTCCTGGCGCACGAAGCCCAGGAAGTCATGCGGGCGGCTGGCATCATGATTCCGCAGAGCCGCATCGCGCACAGCCCTCAGGAGGCCGTGAAATGTGCGACGGAGATCGGCTATCCCGTCGTGATGAAGGTAGTGTCGAAGGACATCATCCACAAGAGCGACGCCGGCGGCGTGGCTCTGGACCTCCTCAATGAGAAGGAACTCCTCGATGCGTACGAGGCGATTCTGCGCAACTGCAGGGCGTACAAGCAGGATGCAGTCATCGAGGGCATTCAGGTCGACGAGATGATTCAACCCGGAGTCGAGACCATCGTCGGAGCTCGCCGGGACAACTCGTTCGGACCGACCGTCATGTTCGGCCTTGGCGGCGTGTATGTGGAGGTTTTGAAGGACATTGCCTTCCGGGCGTTTCCGCTCAGCCGTGAGGAGACGCTCAACATGATCGGGCAGATCAACTCATATCCTCTGCTGCTCGGTGTCAGAGGAGAGGCGCGCAAGGACATCGACCAGGTAGCCAACACCATCATCAAGGTTGGCTGGATTCTCCGCAACTGTGCCGCCATCTCGGATATCGAGGTGAATCCTCTTGTGGTATACGACCATGGCGAGGGCGTGAAGGCGGTCGATGTGAGAATCCTACTGCGAGAGACTGAGGAGGCGTAGCACATGAAGACCATAGTTGTAGGCTCCACGCACAGGAGCGCCGGCAAGACCAGCCTGATCGTCGGTCTCGCCAAGGCCGCCGGCAAGCCTGCTGGATACATGAAGCCGCTCGGCGATCGACTCCTCTACCGCAAGAAGAGACTCTGGGACTACGATGCGGCGCTCGTGACCAACGTGTTCGGTCTCGAGGAGAGTCCCGAGGACATGACCATCGGGTTTGAGCACTCGAAACTGAAGTACATGTACGATGCTGACGGGACGAAGGCCAAGCTGGCGGACATGGTTACCGCGGCCAGCGGGGGCAAGGAGCTCGTGTTCGTTGAGGCCGGCGAATCCCTGGCGTACGGCGCGTCCATCCACCTTGACGCGATGGCGCTCGCGGCACAGCTCGGAGGGAAGCTCGTGCTCGTTGCCGGCGGCAGCGAGAGCACCATCATCGACGATCTGGCGTTCGTGAAGCGGTACGTGGATCTCAAGGGCATCGACTTCGCCGGCGTCATCATCAATAAGCTGCGCAACCTCGACGACTACAAGAGCACGCATCTCGCTGACGTGACCGCGCTGGGCATCAACGTCCTCGGCATCCTGCCCTACGAAGCGGAGTTGACCAGGCTCTCCGTCGGCCATCTTGCCGAGCGGCTTCTGGCCAAGGTGGTTGCCGGCGAGGAAGGCCTGAGTCACAGAGTCAACTCCATCATGGTCGGCGCCATGTCGACCAATGCCGCTCTGCAGAACCCGCTCTTCAAGAAGGAAGGCAAGCTTGTCATCACGGGCGGCGACAGGAGTGACCTGGTCCTCGCGGCGATCGAGAGCAACACGTCCGGCATCATCCTGACGAACAATGTGCTCCCGCCCTCCAACATCACGTCGAAGGCTTCCGAGCGCGGCATCCCGCTGCTGCTCGTCCCGTTCGACACCTACCAGACTGCCTCGCAGATAGAGAGCATCGATCCGCTGCTGACGAAGGACGACACGAAGAAGATGGATGTCCTGACGCAGATGGTGAAAGAGCACGTGTCCGTGCGTGCGATAGTCGGGTAGCCATTCGCCTCCTCGGTGATTGTGTTCGGAAATGGGTCCCGGCGCGCAGGCGCCGGGACCCTTCTGTTGCGGTGCGGGCGACCGGGCTGCCTAGCCCTTGATGACGCCCAGCGGCTCTGCTCTGGCCACTTTGCGGCAGATGCCAGCGCCGACCACTACGTCGACAACGCTGGCTACGTCCTTGTACGCCCCGGGGGCCTCTTCAGCGAGAGCGGGCACGTCATCGGTTCGCACTGTGATGGACCGGCTTCGGAGGGACTCGGCGACGTCAGCGCCCCGGGCTGCCTTGCGCGCGGCCGCTCTGCTGAGAAGGCGCCCGGCCCCGTGACAGGTGGAACCGAAGGTATCCTTCATGGCGAGTTCCGTGCCGACGGCGATGTATGAGTACCTCCCCATGTCGCCCGGGATGAGCACCGGCTGACCGATAGGTCTGAAGCGCTCGGCCAGCGCGGGGTGACCCGGCGGGAAGGCTCGGGTGGCCCCCTTCCGGTGCACGCAGACCTGAATGTCTCTCCCGTCCACCTTGTGGGTCTCTACCTTGGCGATGTTGTGGGCCACGTCGTATACCTGGCGCAGCCCCAGACGGTCCGGCGGCAGGCCGAACACCTCCATGAAGGACTCTCTGACCCAGTGGGCGATGTGCTGCCGGTTGCACCAGGCGTAGTTGGCGGCGCAGCGCATCGCGGCCAGGTACTGCCTGCCTTCGGGCGATTCGATGGGAGCGCAGGCGAGCTGGCGGTCGGGAAGCGTGATGCCGTACTTGATGACGGCACGCTCCATCGCCTTCAGGTGGTCCGTGCACACCTGGTGGCCGAGACCTCGAGAGCCGGTGTGGATGAGGACCAGCACCTGACCGATGCTGTCGATGCCCATGACGGCGGCGGCATCCTCATCGTAGATCTCCCTGACCGCCTGAATCTCTATGAAGTGATTCCCGGAGCCGAGACTGCCGGCCTGAGGCAGACCGCGCGTCAGCGCCCGTTCGCTGACGGCTGAGGGGTCCGCGCCCTGAACGCACCCTCCATCCTCTGTGGCCTCGAGGTCCTCCGCCGTTCCGAAGCCGCGCCGAACGGCCCACCTGGCCCCTTCGACCAGCAGGCGCGGTATCTCTCCCTTCGGCGGCCGCAGGCGGCCTTCCGAGCCGACGCCGGAGGGAACGTTGCGGAACAGCCGGTCGATGATGGCAACCATCCGCGGCGCTACCTCGGACTCGAGCAGGTCGCTTCGCAGCAGTCGTACGCCGCAGTTGATGTCATAGCCGACGCCGCCCGGAGAGATGACGCCGTCGGACACGCGCGTGGCAGCGACCCCGCCGATGGGGAAGCCGTAACCCCAGTGGATGTCCGGCATGGCGAGTGAGCGTCCTACGATCCCCGGCAGGAAGGCGACGTTGGCCACCTGCTCCAGGGCTTCGTCCTGCCTCGCAGCCTCAAGCATCTCTTCGCTCAGATAGACGAGTCCCGGAACGCGCATCCCGGGCTTGTAGTCGACAGGGATCTCCCAGCGGTAGTCATCCAGCTTCCGGAGTCCGGCCACGGTACAACTCCTATACGTCGAATACCATGCGGTACGTGTACCCTGAGGGGGTTCGGCGCAACCGCGCCATGTGGTAGGTGGCGGCCTTCACCTCGCGCAGGCGGTGGGTTCCCGTGCCGCCCAGCCGATGCGCCCGGCAACGAATGACGGCTTGGCCGTCTGCTGCCCTCCGCACGTCGAAGTCCGCGAACGCCAGGTGCTCGGCATCGAGCAGGTATATGAGCTCGTTGAGCCAGTCGACGACGAGCGCGTCGTCGTCCAGGGCGTCGATTGTCACGATGCGCTCAGTCTCGCCGGATGGTGGTGGGTCCGAGAGCACGACCGAGTAGAGGGCATGCGCGGCGTTGACGAGAAGGTCGGCCAGGTCTCGCCCGCACACCTCGACCGCGATGTCGGCCGTGTGAGCGATGACTTCGAACTGCTTCGTCCCCATGCAGCACCGGCCGGACGACTGCTGCTATGATAGCATGCGAACGGGGAGGTGGCGACGCAGGGCTCGTACAACGATTGACGGTAGCTGCGGGCTTCTGCTAGAATCCGGCTTCGAGGGCGGTTAGCTCAGTGGTTAGAGCGCTGCGTTGACATCGCAGAGGTCACTGGTTCAAGTCCAGTACTGCCCATGTTTCCGTACTGTGGTGAATCCTGCAGGCGTCCCCTTCCGGCTCCCCCCGCAGTGAGTTGTTCCCGTCTGCGAGGCGAGGAGCCGTGTTTCGCTTTGGGCCGGAGGGGCCGGCGCAGGGGGTGATTGTGACGAGTGTGGATAGTAACGCGGAAGTGATGAGGCACTCAGCCTCCCACGTGCTGGCGGAGGCGGTGCGAGAGCTGTTCCCTGACGCCAGGTTCGGTATCGGGCCCGCCATCGAAGATGGGTTCTACTACGACTTCGACCTCCCGAGGACGCTCACGCCCGAAGACCTTCCGGCCATCGAAGCCATCATGCGGCGCATCGTCGCGGCGAACACCGGCTTTGTGCGCAGGGAAGTAACACGCGACGAGGCCCGCGACCTGTTCGCGGGGCAACCGTACAAGCTGGAGCTCATCGACGACCTGCAGGATAGCGTTGTGTCGGTGTACACGCAGGGTGGCTTCACCGACCTGTGTCGCGGCCCCCACGTTGCCTCCACCGGCGAGATACGTGCCTTCAAACTGACCCGCATCGCGGGCGCGTACTGGCGCGGCGATGAGTCGCGGCCGATGCTGCAGCGCGTCTACGGAGTGGCTTTCTCAACCGAGGCAGAGTTGAACGACTACCTGGCGAAGGTCGAGGAAGCGGCGCGGAGGGATCACCGGAAGCTGGGCAAGGAGCTCGACCTCTTCAGCATCCATGACGAGATCGGCCCCGGCCTCGTGTGCTGGCATGCGAACGGCGGTCTTGTGCGGCAGTTGATAGAGGACTTCTGGAAGGCCGAGCACCGGCGACGCGGTTATGGCATCGTCTATACGCCTCACATCGGCAGGCTGGAGCAGTGGAAGCAGAGCGGACACTGGGAATTCTACCGCGAGAATCTCTACTCCCCGATGGAGATCGACGGCCAGCAGTACCTGCTGAAGCCGATGAATTGCCTCGGCCACATCCTCATCTTCAAGAACCGGTTGCGCAGCTATCGTGAGTTGCCTGTTCGCATGGCGGAACTGGGGACGGTGTACCGCTACGAGCGTGGCGGCGTCCTGTACGGCCTCACCCGCGTCCGCGGCTTCACTCAGGACGATGCTCACATCTTCTGCCGGCCGGACCAGATACAGAGCGAAGTGGTCGGTGTCATAGAGTTGGCTCAGTTCATGATGCGCACGTTCGGCTTCGCCAGGTACAAGATGGTGCTGGCGACTCGGCCGGACCACTACGCCGGCACGCCCGAAGTGTGGGAGCAGGCCACGAAGGCCCTGATGGCGGCGCTGGATGTCACCGGTCTGGCGTATGAGGAAGACCCTGGTGGCGGCGCCTTCTACGGCCCGAAGATCGATGTCAAGCTGGCCGACGCCCTGGGCCGTGACTGGCAGGGGCCGACCATCCAGGTGGACTTTCAGTTGCCGCAGAGATTCAATGTGTGCTACATTGGTGAGGATGGTAGCGAGCATCTCGTTACCATGATTCACCGGACCGTGCTGGGAAGCATGGAACGGTTTTTTGCGTGTCTGGTTGAGAACTGCGGCGGAGCGTTTCCCGTCTGGTTGAGTCCCGTACAGGCCAGAGTGATTCCCATAGCGGACCGTCATATTGACTATGCCACCAGGGTGGAGGAAGCACTGAGACGGTCCGACATGCGGGTCGACATCGACGCTCGTTCCGAGCGCGTGGGGTCCAAGATACGGGATGCCCAGTTGGCGAAGATACCTTTCATGTTGGTCGTTGGAGACAAGGAGGTCGCTTCTGAAGGAGCATCTGTACGATTGCGCAGCGGCGAAGACCTTGGGCTGCAGAGCATTGCGGAGATTGAGCGTCAGATACGGTCTGCCACGGACAGCAGGGTCTAGCCTATGTTGAAACCGAATCCGCGCGGTAACGCGCACCCAGAGAGGTTCCTTCCTGTCAATCGGCAAATCAGGGCCAGAGAAGTACGCGTCATCGGTGAGGACGGCGAACAACTCGGGACGATGCCCGTCCCCAAGGCCCTGCAGATGGCGCAAGAACGCGAACTGGACCTCGTGATGGTGGCGCCCAATGTGGTGCCGCCCGTTTGCCGTCTACTGGACTACGGCAAGTACAAGTACGAGCAGATCAAGAAGGACAAGCGCGTCAACAAGGGGCAGAAGGGTCTCCTTCGCGAGGTGAGGCTGCGCCCCAAGATCGAGGAGCACGATCTTCAGGACAAGATACGAAAGACTCGAGAGTTGCTGGCTGAGGGCAACAAGGTAAAGATCACCGTCAGGTTCCGGGGACGCGAGATCGTCTATCCGGAGCTTGGATGGCAGGTGCTGAAGCGTGTGGCTGAGGCACTGAAGAATGAAGCTGTTGCGAGCAGTCAACCATCGAAGGATGCGAGGAATATCGCTTTGACGCTGGCTCCGACCACCGTCAAGAAGTCCCAGGAGGCCAAGCAGGATGCCAAAGCTGAAGACACACAAGGGAGCAAAGAGCCGGTTCCAGGCGACAGGAACGGGTAAGCTCATGCGCGCCAAGTGCGGCAAGAGCCATTTTCGTCGCCGCAAGGCTCCTCGCACCAAGAGGATGTACGATGCGATGATGCCCGTCTCGCATGCCGATGCGCCCCGTCTTCGCAAGCTCATGCCCTACGCGTGAGTGGCGACACGGCGCGTCGAAGTTCAGGATGTAGAATCGCAGGGAGGTCACGTTGCCTCGATCAGCAGGTGGACGGACGACACATATCCGTCATAAGAAAGTCCTATCCTATACGAAGGGACACGTAGCGTCTCACAGCCGGCTGTTCGCGCCGGCCCATGAGGCAATGCTGCATGCGCTCGACTACGCTTACGAGCACCGCCGCGAGCGGAAGGCCGACTTCCGCAAGCTGTGGATTGCGCGAATCAACGCCGCAGCGCGTGCGAATGGCGTGTCCTACAGCCGACTCATGAACGGGCTGAAGACTGCCGGCATCTCGCTCAACCGGAAGATGCTCGCAGAGACGGCCGTGCGTGACCCGGAAGCGTTTGCCAGGCTTGTGAAGTCAGTCCGCAGCGCAGCCGATGCGTAGCGGTCCAAGGGCAGACGCTGATGCTGGAGGAGCTTGAGCGGCTGGAGGCGGGGGCACGCGACGAGCTTGCGCGCGCCGGTTCCACTGCCGAACTTGAGGCGTGGCGGGTCAAATACCTCGGGAAGAAGAGCACTCTGACCGGGGCTCTGCGGAGCCTCGCTTCTCTCTCCCCTGAAGAGCGCAGGACGGTCGGCGCCCGCGCCAACGCCCTGAAGGACGCGCTGCAGTCCTCGTATGCGGAGAAGCAGGAGACCCTTTCTCTCAGCAGCATCGACAAATCGCTCCTTTCGGCTTCGGTGGA
>Ga0116202_10000694_pt1 | contig 18951 bp, 16 predicted proteins | sample LakKivw325mmetaG_FD_94479 | JGI IMG/M metagenome (GOLD analysis project Ga0116202, IMG submission 94479) | Anoxic lake water microbial communities from Lake Kivu, Rwanda to study Microbial Dark Matter (Phase II) - Lake Kivu water 325m metaG | ecosystem: Environmental > Aquatic > Freshwater >...
ACCCGGGCAGTTTCTTGAAACGAAGCAGCAGACAAAAAGCTTTCCGTATTTAAAGAGGCTTTAGTAATCCCTAGAAGAAGATGCTCACCAGTAATCCCTTCTCGGCCTTGTTTTTTCAAAATCTGATTTACATGTTCAAAACGCACCTTCTCTACTATAGAACCAGGAATAAAATCAGAATCACCAGGGCCCTCTACCCTTACTTTAGAAAACATTTGCCGCGTTATAATTTCAATATGTTTATCATTAATATCCTGGCCTTGTGTAGAATAGATATGTTGTACCTCACGGATAATATATTTCTGCACAGCTTCTGCTCCAGAAATCTTGAACAGATTACGTAAATCTAAATAACCCTCGGTAAGTTGAGTACCCCTCAAAACCTCTTGACCTTTTTCCACCCACAAGGGCATTTCCAGAGGCAAGATATGTTCCTCGGCCGCATTTTGTTCTCTTATCACAGATAACTCTTTCCCTTGAACTTTTACAATGCCAGCTGCCCTCGCTTTAACCTTCTGACCTTTAGTGGAGATAGCTAATTCTTGTCCTGCCTCTACATAAGCGCCATCCTCTACGCTTGTTTTTTTACCTTTCAAAGAATAACGATCAGTAATAATATCTTTGGTAAATATCCTAACTATTTTCTGATCACCATGGTTTTCAATATCTACAATCCCATCTACTTCCGCCATAATTGCTGGATTTCTTACCGGACGACACTCAAAAAGCTCTTCTACTCTAGGTAAACCTTGGATGATATCTCCTTCTGCCACACCACCCGTATGGAAGGTGCGCATCGTAAGCTGTGTTCCTGGCTCCCCAATAGACTGAGCTGCAATAATACCCACTGCTTCTCCTAATCTAACAATCTTTTTATGGCCAAGGTCCCAGCCATAACATTTTTGACAGATTCCCTTCACTGTTTTACAAGTGAGAGAAGAACGAATATAAAATTCATCAGGGTCAACCTTAGCAATCTTCTGCGCTTGTTCTTCATCAATTAAATCCCCTTTCTTCACAATCAGCTCACCAGTTTCTAGATCACGAAGATTAATTAAAGAAGTACGCCCTGTTACCCTTTCTGCAATCGTCTCACCCATTTCTTCGGTTTCCTCTCGCGTAATTAAAAGCCCTTTCGTGTCGCCGCAATCCTTGTCCCGAATCACCACATCCTGCGCTACATCTACTAGTCTCCTAGTTAAGTATCCTGCCGTAGCAGTACGCAGAGCCGTATCCGACATCCCTTTCCGCGTACCGTGAGTGGAAATGAAATATTCCAAAACGGAAAAGCCTTCTTTGAAGCTATCTTTTACCGGTAACTCAATAGTTTTACCAGCGGGATTAGCCACAAGACCCTTCATCCCAATCATTTGAGAAGCCTGGCTCCAGCTTCCTCGCGCTCCTGAATCCAACATAGAATACAGGGGCCCATATTTATCAATCGCTTTCTTTGCCTCTTCAGTGATTAAATCCTTGGTCCGCGTCCAAATTTCCAAAACCTTGGTATAACGTTCATCATCAGTTAAAAGCCCTTCTTTAAATTGCTTGTAAATCTGATCTACCTCTGCATCTGCCTTTCGTAATATTTCTGCTTTCTGAGAAGGAATCTGAAGGTCGTTCATTCCCCAAGAAAGTCCTGAACGAGTCAAATACTCAAAACCAATATCTTTAATATCATCAATCAATTTTACTGCTCGCCTCCGACCATATCGCTTCAAACAAAGATCAATTAAATTTTTCAATGCCTTTTTTTCCATCACCTGATTTTGGAATTGTAGGGCAGGAGGTAAAATTTGGTTAAAAATAATTCTTCCTACCGAAGTTTGGATTTTTTCTCCCGACTTTATACGTACAGTAATCAAAGTTTGGATATCTATAATCCCATCCTCATAAGCCATTAATGCCTCTTCTAAAGTAGTGAAGATTTTGCCTTCTCCCCTAGCCCCTTCTCTAATCCTTGTCATATAATAGCAACCCAACACAATATCTTTAGAAGCAGTAGTAATAGGTTCACCCGTAGCTGGCTTAAGGAGATTACGTGAGGAAAGCATAATTTTCTTTGCCTCTTCCCGCGCCATCCGTGTAAGGGGCACGTGCACTGCCATTTGATCACCGTCAAAATCAGCATTAAAAGCACTACATACCATTGGATGAATTTGAATTGCTTTCCCTTCAATTAGAATAGGCTTAAAAGCCTGAATGCTTAAACGGTGCAAAGTGGGAGCACGATTTAAGAGAACATATTGATCATGAACCACCTCTTCCAGAATATCCCAAACTTCAGGCGTACCTGCCTCTAAAAGCTTACCCGCTGAACGGACATTATGGGTATATTCTTTTTGAATAAGTTTAGAAATAACAAAAGGTTTAAAAAGCTCTAGGGCCATTTTCTTTGGAATACCGCATTGATGCAATTTTAATTTTGGCCCTACAACAATCACGCTACGGCCAGAATAATCTACACGCTTTCCTAAGAGATTCTGCCGGAAACGACCTTGTTTGCCTTTTAGCATATCCGCCACTGATCGCAATACTCTTTTCTGTCCTGTGGTGGATGAAGCCACTTTGCCATGTCGAGCTTCATTATCAATCAAGGCATCCACTGCTTCTTGCAGCATTCTTTTCTCATTTCTCCTGATCACTTCTGGGGCGTCTAATTCCTGTAATCTTTTTAGACGATTATTACGGTTGATAATACGTCGGTACAAATCATTTAAATCCGAAGCTGCAAACCGCCCTCCGTCTAATTGAACCATAGGCCGCAGATCAGGCGGAATCACAGGAAGTTCAGTTAAAATCATCCATTCCGGACGAATCCTTGCGCGAATCATACCCTCTACTAAAGAAATTCTTTTCTTGAGCCGTTTTCTTTCAGTAGAAGATGACTTTTTTAATTCTATATTTAACTTCTGCGCCAATTTCACTAAATTAATTTTAGCTAAAATATCTCGAATGGCACCTGCACCAATCCCTGCCTCGAACACTTCACCATACTTTAAAGAAAGATTGCGATATTGTAATTCGGAAATCACCGCCAGCCGCTTAATATTGGAAAGTTCCCGTTGAGCCAAAAGAGCCGCGCCTGAAAATTCTTCCAATGCCCTTTCCCGTTCCTTATGTTTCTCAATAATTTTTTGATCAAATTCTGTCTCAACCTTCTCTCTTTGACCTTTCACCTTTACCCGTGATAATGCCTTGCCCTTCTCTTGTTTCAATAAACTTACAGCTTCTCTGTATTGCCGAATAATTTCTTCTCTCTTTGCCTTAAATTCTTTATCAATCCGTGCTCGTGCTTTTTCTTTAGCTTCTCTATGTACTTTGGTAATGATATAGCTTGCAAAATAAACTACCTTTTCTAAACTTTGTACCCCTAGATTTAGAATCAAACCAACTTTAGAAGGGACACCTCTTAAAAACCAAATGTGGGATACCGGAACAGCAAGAGAAATATGTCCCATTCTTTCCCGACGCACAATGGAACGGGTTACTTCCACACCGCACTTATCGCAAACAATTCCTTTATAACGGATCCTTTTATATTTACCACAATAACACTCCCAATCTTTTGTAGGGCCAAAAATTTTTTCACAAAATAGCCCGTCTTTTTCCGGTTTCCCTGTACGGTAATTAATTGTTTCTGGACGAGTAACTTCTCCATGCGACCAAGCCAAAATTTCTTCTGGAGAAGCGAGCTTTAATTTAATTGCTTTAAAAGGAATAATATTAGACACGTTGTTGTTAATTATATTTAGTATTAAAAATATTTAATGAAGAAAAAAAACAGAAATGCACCCAAAAATATCGTGACTAAAAATTCAAAAAGAAAATAAGGGTTATCCCATCTCAAAAAACGCTCTACCCACGCTTTATTGTTCCTCTGCGCTGTGAATTTATCTAGTTGTTTTTGAGTAAAACTGTGGAAACCAGTTTTGAGACCCAAGCTATAATATCGGTAAGAAAATGGCCAAAACCAACGAATTCCCCAAGGCGAACGGACACTGTCCAGGATTAAATGTGATAAAGAAGCAACCAAAAAAATAACGCCCCAGATTCTACTTTTTAAGAAAAAAAGTAAAACCGCAATTATTAAATAAGGAAAAAAACTATGGGTTAATACTTGGCGGTGTTCATGACTATATTTTGCAGGCCGGACACCGAAACGTATCAAATAATAAATATAATCAATATCTGGCAAAATAGAGATGACCATACTCCCAATCACCATTCCACGCGTCACAGGTGTTTTTAAAATAAAACCACTCAATACGGACCCCAAAATGCCGAAAGCTATATGGGTTGTAGGAAGATACATAAAAAGTTAAAAGCTTAAAGTGTAAAGCTTAAAACTAAAGATTTGAATCTGGAATTTACCTTTTAAATCAGTCGTGGCTTTGGCATTCTGGTCTTTCTTATCCAGCCTTTTCTCTTTCTGCTGCCCCTACTAACTCCACATTTAGACACAAACCCTTTAATTCTTTTACTAATACATTAAAAGATTCAGGTATATTTGGTTGTTGAATCTCTTCACCTTTAATAATGGATTCGTAGGTTTTAGAACGGCCTAAAACATCATCCGATTTAATTGTCAACATTTCTTGAAGACTATGGGCAGCACCATAAGCTTCCAGGGCCCAAACCTCCATCTCGCCAAAACGTTGGCCACCAAATTGGGCTTTCCCACCCAAAGGCTGTTGAGTAACTAGGGAATAAGGTCCGATAGAACGTTGGTGCATTTTATCTTCCACCAAGTGATTTAATTTCATCATATAAATTACTCCCACTGTCACCTTTTCATTAAAAGGCTGGCCCGAACGACCATCATGCAGAGTCACTTTTCCGTCGGAGGGCAAGCCTGCCCTTTCCAACTCACGGTGTACGATCTCTTCGGGTACTCCATCCAAAGCAGGACTTGCTACCCGGTAGCCCAGATGCTGCGCTGCCCATCCCAGGTGGGTTTCCAAAATCTGGCCAATATTCATCCGCGAAGGCACTCCCAGAGGAGACAAAATAATATCCACTGGCGTTCCATCCTCTAAAAATGGCATATCTTCTTGAGGCACAACACGTGAAATTACCCCTTTATTGCCATGACGACCCGCCATTTTATCGCCAACCTGAATCTTTCTTAAATTGGCTACGCTCACTTGAATAGTCTTAATAACCCCTGTTGGCAGTTTATCACCTTGGTCACGAGAGAATATTTTTACATCCACAACTTTACCATGTTCACCATGCTGCAAATATAAAGAAGTATCTTTGACATCTCGTGCCTCTTCTCCAAAAATAGCCCGCAAAAGCTTTTCTTCAGCAGAAAGATCACTTTCCCCTTTTAGAGTAACTTTGCCTACCAAAATATCGCCCGAAGACACTTCGGCACCGATACGTACAATCCCTTCTTCATCCAAATCTTTTAAGCGCTCTTCGCTAACATTAGGAATATCACGCGTTACCATTTCAGGTCCTAATTTTGTATCCCGCACATCAATAGAGAAATCTTCAATATGAATAGAACTATAACGGTCAGTTTGGACAACTCGGTCAGAGATCAAAATAGCATCCTCAAAATTTCCTCCCTCCCAAGCCATAAAGGCAACGAGTAAATTTTGGCCCAAGGCCAGTTCTCCATGATCTGTTGATGCGCCATCCGCTAAAACATCCCCTTTCTTTACCCTCTGACCTTTATCCACTAACGGACGTTGGTTCATACATGTAGAAGCATTAGAGCGGGCAAACTTCAATAGAGGATAGGTCTCAATTTCACCATCCTCGGTTAATAATTTAATCTCATTTGTAGAAACTCCTATAATTTTACCATCGCTATTTGCCACCATCACCTGACCAGAATAAAGCGCAGCCGCGGATTCAGTCCCCGTCCCCACCAAAGGAGCTTCAGGTATGATACAAGATACAGCTTGTCGTTGCATGTTCGTTCCCATCAAAGCTCTACTTGCATCATCATGCTCTAAAAAAGGAATCAAGGAGGTAGTAATACTAATAATTTGACGCGGCGAGACATCTACATAATCTATTTTTTCCGAGGAACGAATTGTAGGTTCACCTCGCACACGACAACGTACATTACGTTCTAGAAAATATCCTTTTGCATCTAAATCCACTGTTGCTGGCACAGCTACTACTTCTTCTTCAGTAAAAGCGTCGAGATAAACAATTTCATTAGTAACGCGAGGTTTGATTGCAATTTCTTTTAGGGGAAGCTTATTAAGCTCCCGTCCTGTCTTTAAAGTAATTTCTTCACCATCCCGCACAATAACCCTTCCCTTTTTATCTTTGAAAGTTCCCCGCGCAATTTCGCCATGAGTCTCTTGAGGTTTATTTTTTACCCCTCGTAATACTTTGCGATAAGGTGTTTCCACAAAACCATATTCATTAAGACGGCCATAACTTGCCAAATGTCCGACAAGACCAATGTTCGGTCCTTCAGGGGTAGCAATAGGACAAATTCGGCCATAATGAGAACGATGAACATCGCGTACATCAAATCCTGCTCTCTTTCGATGCAGCCCCCCCGGTCCCATCGCCGACAATCTTCGCTTATGTTCAAGTTCTGCTAAGGGATTTGTTTGATCCATAAATTGGGACAACTGGGAAGACATAAAAAATTCTCGTACTGCTGCAATCACTGGTCGCGCGTTAATGAGTTGAGAAGGTGTAATTACGGACAAATCCATTGTACTCATCCGATCATGAATGATTCTCTCCATCCGTGCCAAACCAACACGAAAACGATTCTGGATGAGTTCCCCTACGGCCCGGATGCGACGGTTCCCTAAATGGTCAATCTCATCCGGTTCACCCTGCGTATTGTTTAAACGAATAATCTCCCGGATAATGGCTACTAAATCTTCCTTTTGTAAAACCCTTCCTTCTTTATTTACTGGTACATTAAGCCCCAATCTTTTATTTATTTTATAACGGCCCACCCTACCAAAATCGTAACGGTCAAAATTAAAAAACATTGCATAGATTAAAGAACGGGCATTATCAGCAGTAGCAAGATCACCCGGCCGAATCCTTTTATAAACCTCTTTTAAACCCTCTTCTTGATTTGTGGCATGGTCTTTACTAATCGTCATTTGAATATAGGAAAAATCTGGATTTACATCCACTTCCTTAAAAAGACTTTTAATTTGTTCATTAGTTGTGTAGCCAAAAGCGCGTAAAAGGCTTGTTACAGGCACCTTTCTTTTACGATCAATTTTTACTCCGATGACACCTTGGGAGTCAGTTTCAAATTCCAGCCAAGCCCCACGGTTAGGAATTACTTTTGCTCCAAAAAGTTTACGCTCTCCATTATTTTCTGCTGTAAAAAATACACCCGACGAACGAATAAGCTGGGAAACCACTACTCTTTCCACGCCATTAATCACAAAGGTACCTCGTGGTGTCATCAAAGGAAAATCTCCGAGATAAATTTCTTGTTCTTTGATCTCGCCACTTTTTTTATTTACCAATTCCACCTGGCAACGCAAGGGAGCTTCAAAGGTAGTATTACGGGCCTTCGCCGTCAGCTCATCGTATTTAGGTTCATCTAAATAGTAATTCTTTAAATATAATTCAAGTTCTTTACCAGAATAATCTTTGATCGGTGAAATTTCATCAAAAAGCTCCCTCAAACCTTCGCGCACAAACCAATCATAAGATTGAGTTTGAATTTCAATAAGATTAGGCAATTTCACTACCTCATGATTTGTTGTGAAATATTTCCGGCGAAAAAACTGACTCGCCTCATTAAAGGGCTTTTTTAAATTTTGAGTATTCTTATTTTTTATCTTCTTTAGAGAACGCATAAAATTAATATCGCAAATGAAAAAATCTTTGCGGAAGAAGATGGACATCTACACCTATTTTCAAAACGCCCTGTATAGCGCTTCGCAATGTCCCCTTGATCCGCTGTCTTATAAAAAATAATGAAAAAATAATAGAATAAAACGCAAATAAAACAAAGCTCCTTTTGGATCAACCAAAAACGAGTCTTTAAACCAGAAAGACTAATAGTCTGGAGTCAATATATCATTTTCCATACCCTAAGTGTAGCATAGCGAAAAATGATGTCAAGAGAAACACAGCTCCAAAGCAGCAAAAGATACCTTTCAAGGTAAAATGGTCTTTTATTCATCTTCAATCTTGTGCTCTCTCCACTAGCCGAAGCTTCAGGTTAAAATTAAAAATCTTTAATACATCTATCAACTTTCTGTTTCAACTTGTGACTGTTACAATGTTTGAGTATCCCGTAATATGACTGGAGTGATTGATTAAAGGACTCTCTGGATATTAGTCCCTGATCCAATCTTGTTTTGCTTTCTTGAATTTTTCTAAACATTCTCTTTTTGGTTTTTGTTCGAAGTATTATATAATGAGGCAAGATAACATAACCAAGAAAATCAATCCCCTGTCTGAACTTTCTAATTTCCACTTTTTGCGGATTTAATTTTAAACCCAGTTTTATATCCAAAAAATTATCAATTGGCCCAATTAAATGTTTAAAATACTTTGGATTTGATCCAACAATTACGAAATCATCGGCGTATCTAAAATAACGCTTTATTCTTAATTGCTTTTTAATAAACCAATCAAATTTATCCAAAAATATGTTAGCGAAAATCTGCGAGGTTAAATTACCAACCGGCAGTCCCTTCTTTTCTGGAAATTCTCCTTTAACTCTCTCTCTCTCTGGGGAAAGTTATTCACAGTCGTTGAAAAACTTGATATAACCTGCCACATTAACCATAAGAACTTGGGGTCATTGATCCTATTTTTTATTATCTCAAAAAGTTTTTGGTGAGACACGCTGTGAAAGAACTTTCTGATGTCGCATTTCAAAACATAAACAGGCCGAGTGTAATTCCGGCTCGCCTTCCGCAAAACGTTAGATAGATTCTTAACCGCCGAATGAGTGCCTTTGTTATTTCTGGACGAATAGGAATGGTAAATAAAAGTCGGATTGAATATTTTATATAATTCCTTAAAAACAATATGATGAATCAGCCTGTCTTTAACCTCGGCTTTATGGATTATTCTGTGCTTTGGATCGTAAATATGGAATTTGACATAAGGATCGTGTTCGTAGGTCAAATTAACCAATTCAGAATGAAGTTTGAAAATATTGTTCTCTAAATACCGTTCAAATTCCATCACATCATATTTCTTTGACTTGCCCTTCTTGAATTCATCCCAGCAAATTAAAATATTTTCTAAACTAATTAAATTGTTATAAATATTATGAACCATAGCAATATAGACATTCCAATTATTAAAAAATTGTACGAACTTTATAAAGTATTTTATAGCTATTCCGCTTTATTCCCGAAAAAAGATAAATACACTTTGGGTGCCAAATGCGAAATATATCTTATTGCCACGCTTGAGCTTTTACTAGAAGCCAGTTGTACTTACAGAGACGAAAAACTGGTGTTAATTAAAAAGGCTAATACAAAATTTGATACATTAAAATTATTTATCCGACTCCTAAAAGATTTGAACATTATTGACACTAAAAAATATCTGAAATTACAAGAACAAATTCAGGAAATCGGCAGAATGTTAGGCGGATGGCAACGTTCATTCGGATAATCCTGAAAGGCATTAACAAATAAAGGCCTCTTTTTGCGAAGGCCTTTATTAATTTAGACATAACCCGAGAAACAAAAGACCGCCAGAAGAGCAGTCGTTGGCATTGGCCAGGTTAACCCTATTGTCAAAGTTGAGCTTGTCGTCATTGGCCTTGAAGTAGAGCGAATCGTCGGCGGCCTGCCAGGAAATTTGTCTTTTTCCATCTTTATTCACTGGGGAAATAGCTTGAAAAGTAATATTCCCCCTGTATTTTATTTGGCTCCTCAAAAAAGTTGGCCCAGAAAAAGACAAGTAGTGCCTAAATTCTCGCATACTCTCTTGCAGTCCAAAATGAACCGCAGGACTCTGATGTGTTAATAGAAATTTAGGGTTTCGGCAAACCGCTACCCAGCCCTAGTTTTACTTTCTTAATCAAACTATTTTACCATGTCTGTACAATTTAAAAACAAAACTGGGGCTGGGCCGGTTGTATTAGCCTACTCCCAAATTTATTATACCAAATTTCAAAAATAAAACGAGGCGTTTGTCACACCCCGCGATTTTTAAAATTTGCCCGCGAACCAAGAACCAAAGTTCCTGATCCAAGAGTCAAAGAATAAAGGCCCAAACCCCGGCACTACCCGAGAAACAAAAGACCGCCAGAAGAGCAGCCGCGGGCAAAGGCCAGGTAAACCCTACCGCCAAAGCTGAGCAAGTCGTCACCGGCCCCGAAGCAGAGCGAATCGTCGGCGGCCTGCCAGGAAACAGCGGCCAAGTCCGATCCTGGAGTATGCCAGTCACGCGCCAAAACATCTAGATACATCATCATCGCAATGACTGTATCCAAGCCAGAAAGAATAAATTCTTCTGGCAAGGTTGACATTTGCTCCCTTTGCGCGTAGATGGAAAACCCTCGTAGGGGATTCGGGAAATGAAGTCCGATGACCGGCCCCTGCTTCATTCGCTCAATAAGCTGATCATGCCGGCTTCCGTCAACGATACCGACCTCGCCTGCCAAAGTACCCTCACGATAGTTATAAAAAGTCCTATCATTAAAGGTCTCAACATAGCTCCTGCTAACTCCCTCAAGATACTGTTCAAGAGCAGTGCCGAGGTCATCGCTTGTGAGCTGGGGCAGCACAACTGGCAGCCAGACGCCCTTGACGATATTGGCGATTTGGGAGTTGTCCCGAATCAGGCCTAACAAGCGCTCGGTTTCCTCCCTGAGCTGTATGACAGTAATCCCTGTGTTGATACCTAAAGATGTGTGCAATCGTGTAATACGATTAGCATAATCATCCTCTGTCTCCAGCTTCGGCTGATTCAACCAAAAATTCCTATCGGCATCACAAACATTAGCTGAAAGACCATCAGGAATTCGCCGACCATTTTTGTCAAAAAGTACCTTTATAGCATCTTGAACTATTACGGTCTTCTCACCTCTTAGCCACGCATTCCAAACATCTAAGCCGCCTAATTTATTAATAGCAGCCTCCACTTGTCCCAAAGATATCTCTCCGTACTTCATTCTAAAACCTCCCGCAGGCTTCTTGCCCGCTTTTTAAATTTTTCCTCTACCCGAGGATTGGGATTCTTCCATCTCCGAAAGAATGTTTTATTATATCAATAATTATTCAAAAAGTCAACAAACACAAACACGAAGTGCGAACCCGCAGAGCGGTGGGGCTTGGCGCGGATTTACCAATAGGAAAAAATAGGGAGAAGACAAATCTTCTCCCTTTGAAATTTTTGTGTGAACCTACACCGCCAAAAGAACGATGGAAATTTCTAAAGTGCACGGCTTACTTCCTCCTCTTTCAACCAATTAAAAAACTCCACAAATTCTTGGGGGTTAAGTGCATATCTCCCGCTATAATCTTCTAATATTTCTGGTTTCTCTAGAAAAGTTGATAAGGAATTTATTGGCACTTTGCCATTATCCCCACGCACTACAAAACCCGTAAAAATATTTTCATAACAGCGTAAAATAGTGTCAGTAGGATTTTGCATAATCCAAGCAGCTAAACAAGCTTTTTTTAATTTTCCTTTTTGATAAACCTTGAGTGCAGTGACACCACTAGCAATTACATCATCAATAATTATAACTCTTTGATCCAAAGGCACTGAAAAATCAGCAACATCAGCATCAGGATTTTTATAACCAATCCTTTTAGCCGCAACCCACAAGCCATCTACAATGCCCAAACTTTTCCGTACAACTTTAGCGCCTTCACCCGGCCAGATAATAACCTGAAACGAATCTAACTGCAAAACCTTTAAAAGAGATTTATTCAATAATTCAGGGGTAAGCACTTGATAGGGCATCTTAAGTTTAGGAATATCATTACTTAAACCAAGATTTTCTAGACCAATATCATCAATAAAAATATTTCCTTTGACCCACCAAAATTCATTTGCCTCAAGATTGGGTAAACGATTTTTTACCTTCTCCTGCCAAGACACTTTCTATACCTCCCCTCTATATATTCTAGTCAGAATTTCTGCCACTCCAAAGGAATAAGTTTCTTTGGCCACATAGACTGCGACATCCTTAAGTGCCTGCTGCGCATTTCCAACTGCCATTGTATCTACATTTGGCAGGTCAATGAAATCATTTATGCTGTCACCAATCATAATTACTCGATCGTAACTTTCCTTTGTTATGATTTCAGCGACCCCTTGCGTTTTATTACAATCCCGTGGGTGCAACAGGAAAATACAATATTCTTCACTTTGGCTTTGGACTAATTCATTTGGAATCAGGGGCTGGATCTGCCCAAGGATTTCTCTAAAAAGTTCTCTATCCATAATCAAACCCTCGTACCTATTTCTAATGCCGCGGACAAAAAAGCTTAAACTGTATTGCCTCAAGTTGTTGAGCGCAATCAGCACATTAGAATAACCAGTAATCCAACGGCCAACATGTACAAACTCCGTTGCGTCGCCAATAAACAAAGTGTTCTCTGAAATAGATACAAACTTTTTTACCAACATCTCTTTCGTCTGCATAATTATCTCTTGAGCATTAGACAGTGCTATTCTTGTGCCATCGGTAAATTGCACCAAGGCCCCTTTTTCGGCAATGATGGGGCCATTTATTTTGGGGTGTAACCCCTTAAAAGAGCTAAAGGGCGAAGAATTATGCCATTCTTGCAGAGGCAAAAGTGGTGTATCGGAATTCAGTCCAAGGGTCCAACCACCCTCTTGCATTATTGAAATTGCGCCAAATATGCGTTTTGTGGTTATGCTATATTGCTCGTCAATAAGAGTTTTATCCAAGTCAATCAGTACTAAACCTTTCATTACTTTTCCCTCCTCTAATCTTTCTGGCAATTTTCACTGCCAACTCCACTGCTTCTCCCGCAGACTGCACAACATAATACGGATATTTTTCCCAACCTTCTAACTGTAAGACTGCCAAAAAATCCTCACCAAAACCTTTGATAAAAATCAAAGGTTTTCTATAACGATAGGCAATCGCGAGTTCTCCAAGCGTACCGGCATCCCCCGGAATGACAATAATAACATCAGAACTTAAAATCCCGGCGAAAATATAGTCGCCGATATCAATCGGTGTGCAAATCTCCACCGTAGTCCACGGAATTGCCATCCCACGCGTCCTGCCGGGCGTGCCGACGACTATTCCTCCTACTTGGTAAGCACCCCTGCAAGCCGCTTCTACAACACCCGAACACCCTCCTGTGATTAAAATTGCTTTCTCCTCCGCCACTAGGCGGCCTATTTCCTCGGAGAGTTTTAGAATCACCTCCTCTCGCTTACCTGGAATATTTTTTTCTTCCGGCCCAATAATCCCAATTTGAATGTTTCTTGAATTCATATTTTTTGAATTAAACAAAAAACTCTTCCCTTATGGGAAGAGGATGAGATGATCTTTAAATTAAATAAAATCAACACAACCTTTTCCCATAGAGAGAAAGACCGTGATGATGATTTAATCTTTTGAGCATTAATTTATAACCGCCCATGCCGCGATTTAACCACTTAGAGATTCGTGCAATTGTGGTTGAACTCAAGCCTGTTTCTTTCCCAATCTTGGAATAAGCCACTTTTTTATCCAACATTTTTGCCGCCTGCCATCTGCGGCTAAATTCTATAATTTCCTGCTCAGTCAAAAGATCGCGAAAAAACCTCTTCGCTTCTTTAATATTCTTTAAAGCCAAGATTGCTTGAAATAAATCTTCAGTTTTTTTGTTATCCCACTGCGACATAATATTTACTTTACTATAGTAAACCCCGGTTCCATTAATAAAGCGCTTTACTTGAATAAAGTATAGCAAACTAAAAATAATTGTCAAGAGAAATAAAAAAACCTGCCAGAAATTAGTCTTCCAGCAGGATAATCTCAGAAACTCCGCTATATACGTATACTTCCTCCTCTCCTACTTTTAACCCTATATAGCAGCAACCTGCCAAATGAATAAGTCTAAGAAATATACCGTCTTGGATCTGGTAAGGGTCAGCAGCATAAACACGAACTCGTGTTTTACCTTGAACCATTTTATCTAATGCTGACTGAAATGTTTCTGCTTCCGGTGGAATTTCCTCAACATCTTTCCAGACCCTACTTGTTCCAATTATTATTGTCCCTTCTTCTAACTTCCTATCTGCATCCGATGGTCCCCAAGCATCTAAATCTTTCTCTGTGCCATCTTCCAAAACGCAAAAATAGTGTCTTTTCTCTCTCTTCTTTCCCGTCATCTTTAACCTCCTTTTTCCAAATTACATCCCTTTAACAATAAAACAATACAACAATAAAATGATGTAATAACCCCTCTTACTCTCCCCTTATCAGGGGAGAAAGTAATTACACTGCCTCGCGATTATAAAAAGGAACCACGGGCTTAAATTTTTGCCCTTCTTTAAATTGACTAAAAATGTCTAAAATATCTAAATTGTCTCTGTATTTTACTCCTTTTACCGGAATATTCAAGACAAAACCCAAGGCATTGGCGCAAGCGACTCCCACGCGCACGCCTGTAAAAGAGCCAGGCCCGCGCACTACGCCAATACCTCTTAAATCTCTAATGGTTAATTTATTTTTAGACAATAGCTTTTCAATCGCCGGCAACAATTTTTCTGAATGATTTTGATGAATATCTAAATCAGCTCTGTCTAAAATCTCGCAATCCGGTAAGATAAGGGCAACCGTGAGTTTGTTAGCTAAAGAAGTATTGATAAATAGAAACATAGAATGATAGTTTTTAATTTTTGTTTCTTAATTTTTAGCTAATTTTTATTGAGTTATTGAATTATTGTCTTATCTATAATAGCAATAAAAATTAAGCAAACAAAAATTAGTTAAAAATCAAAAATTAAAAATTAACAATTCCCTCTTTGCTCTCAAAATGACTATTATAGTATAATAAATATCGGAGGGACAAACTTATGTATCAAATCATTCTCATTCCTTTAATTGTTGGCGCTATTACGCAGGTGCTTAAAATCACTATCAAACTCGCCAAAGGGCAAAGCTTTCATCGTGGTATTCTTATTGGCTACGGCGGTATGCCCAGTACTCATACTGCGTTTTCCCTTTCTGTTCTAATTCTAGTTTGGCTCTATGAAGGAATTTTCTCCAGTGTCTTTGCCGTGGCTATGGTTTTTACTATCTTAATTATCCGCGATGCATTGGGCCTCCGACGTTATCTTGATGAACATAGTAAAGCAATTAATAGGTTAGTGCGCGAACTACCAAATGGCAAACAAAACGGTTTTTCCATCCAAATAGAAAAAATCGGGCACACACTACCCGAAGTGTTAGGAGGTGCGATTCTGGGCATCGTTCTTACCCTTTTGCTATATTGGCTTTTATCTTAAGCACTCGCCTTACCTCTAGCCGATCATCCCAAGGAACAAATCCACGTCTTGTTGCCATTACTCTCTCACAACCTTTGCCTGTAATAATCACAATATCCCCTTTGCGAGCATTTTGTATCGCCGTACGAATCGCTTCTCCCCGGTCTAAAATGCGCCAACAATTCTTATTCTCTATTTTTCCAACCACAATCACACCGGCAAAAACCTGGTTTATAATCTCTTGCGGATCTTCATCATAAGGATCTTCATTTGTTACAAAAACTAAATCGCAATATTGTGCTGCTAAACGGCCAAGTTCTGGTCTCTTTTTTTTATCGCGACCTCCGCCAGTTGCCCCTAAAACTGCAATCATCCTCTTATGAGGCATCCTCTGCAGGGTCTCATAAACCTTTTCTAAGGCGTCTTCTGTGTGCGCATAATCCACAAAAATACGAAAACCCTTATGACTTGGAATTTCCTCTAGTCTACCAGGCAAACCATTAAAACGTGCCAGGGCTTTTTGAATTAGTTCATCCGGCACACTCTGGGCTCGTCCTACACAAAGGCTAGCTAAAGCATTATAGATATTGTGTTTACCCGGCAGGGCTAAACTATAAAGCCTATCGCTTACCCTAAACACAGAACCTTCAGGATAGAGTGTAATATTTTCAGCAAAAATCGCATCTGTAATCTTACTGTTTTCCATTCTTTCTAAATCTAGACCATAGCCATAGATTTTTTTCGCTCTATATTGCAAAAAATATTCGGCACTAGGATCGTCTAAATTAATAATACTTGCCCCATCATCCCTTGCACTCACAATTTTAAACAGCTCCTCTTTTGCCTGACGATATGCCTCCCATGAACCATGGGACTCAATATGATCGCTGGTTAAATTAGTAAAAACTGCGATATTATAATCAATCTTGTAATGACGAAACTGTTTAATACCCTCAGATGTAGTCTCAATAATAGCATAATCACATTTATTTTTTACCATCTGGGAAAGCAATTTGCGAAGCTGAAAACGACCCGGCATTCCCTGCTTAGTATTGTTTTCCCAAACCCTTTTTCCATCTTGGAAATCAATAGAAGTGGTCATCCCAACACGCGACCCCCCTACTTCTAAAATATCCCGAATCATATGGCAAACCGTAGTCTTACCATTTGTACCTGTTACCCCAATCACTATCATTTTGTGAGAAGGAGAATTATAAATCCAGTCTGATAAAACTGCTAACATTCTATGATAAAAAAGTAGCCAAAATTCAGGAAAAATTTTTTTAATTATCTTTTTAATCATCGCCGTATAAAACGATAAATTTTATACCAAAAATTATCCAGAATGAAATCATAAGTACCCGCATAATTAACCTCGTTTCCACCAAATCCTTTCTTAAATCTACTAATCCCTTCCCATGTTTCATTATCCCTTAATTCTTGATTCTTGATTCTTGATTCTGTCCTGATTCCCCAAAAATCATATTCCTTGCACCCTCTTCTTTTAGCTTCTAGGATTTGTTCCCACTGTAAAAGATGCGGTGCCATTACATTACGATATTCATTACTGGAAGCTCCGTGCAGATAAGTTGCTCTCTTCCCCAAAAACAAAACCAAATTGGCGGCTAAAACCTTTCCTTTAAATTCTGCCAGGAAAATCTTTAAAAGTCCTTCTGTACCCAAAAAATCTACCATTTTTTGATAATAAAATTCGGGATGGATTTTAAAACCATCTCTTCGCGAAGTTTCTTTAACTAGACTTAAAAAAAGATCTAAATCCTTCTGCCCAACACCTTGCCTAACAACCACTCCCTTTCTTTGGGCGAGACGTATATTATAACGCGTTTTAGGCTTCATTTCGGCTAAAATCTCTTCTTCGGATTTTGTCAAATCTAAAATTAAAGTGCTTCTAGGTTGAACATCTCTGGGTGATTGAACAACCTTGTCTTTTAAAAATTTTGGCAATTTCAAATAAGGATAATCAAACCGAAAAAAAACTGCCTTTTCTTTTCTAGTAATCCCTTTTATTTTAGAAAATAATATAGGCCAAATCTTCTTTTGAAAATTGCCTGCCCGCCATCGCTTCGCCCGCCCGCAACGCTTCGCTTGCGAAGCGGGCGTGGCTTCAGGCGAGGCGGGCGGGAAAATTGAAAATTGAAAATTTGAGAAAGCCGGTCCCCTCGGACAATAAAAATAGCTCCTTCCTAAAGGTAGCTTATTTTCTATAACGAGAGCCGAAGAGATTAATCGTTTTTCTTCTATACCGAAGCGCCAAATCTTTCTGCCTAAACTCTTTTGAAACTCCCCCCATTCCCAAGATTGCAAAAAATTACTCTCTCCTTGCTGAACAATAAAATTGTTCAGTTGCTCTCTTTGACTTATTTCCAAAATATTCATACAAACAACTTCACTATAAAGTTATTTTAAAATTCAGAACCCCCTCTAACTAAGATAATACACTCCTCCCCTTCTCTAAGGGGAGGTTTTGGGAGGGGTTCTGATATTTTATTTCCGGGGTTCCCCAAAAATTCTAAAAGAATTTTTGGGGCTTTTGTTTTGGGGCCCCCACAAAATCTTTTGATTTTGTGGGGCTCTATTTCCCTAAATTCTGTAAAGCCCATTTGACTCTCTCCGAAGCAAGGATTAAATCCCTTGGTGCTTGCCGTAAGGCCTCACGTGCTTCTTTTTGAGAATAACCTAGTTTAATTAAAGCATCCAAAACTTCCAAATCCTGGCTTACTATCCCTGGCGTAACACCTCCTGGTATCTTGTTTTTCAGCTCCAAAATAATCCTTTCCGCAGTCTTCTGGCCCACACCTGAAACCTTAGTAAAAATGCTAGTATCCTCGCTCAAAATTGCGTTTCTTAAATCCTCTGTAGAGGCAATAGCCATTACGCCAAGCGCGGATTTTGGCCCGATGCCTGAAACCGACATCAAGAGCTCAAAAAATTCCAAATCCTGAAAATTCAAAAAACCATACAATTCTTCCCGATCTTCAGAAACATAATGATGAATAAACAATTCCTGTTCTTCACCTTCACTATTCAAAGATTCTAACACATTCTGCGGTGCAAAAATCTTATAACCAATATTATTTACTTCCAAAACCAAAAACTTGTCTGTTTTAATTTTGATAATGCCATGTAAATAAGCAATCATAAGTTTGGAATTAGGAATAATGAATCAGGAATAAAACCTCGCAATGACATTTATTATCTTAATTTTAACTGAAAACAAAAGCAAAAGCAATAAAAAAACTGGCCCCTTTAAAAAGCCAGCTATCAGCTAAGCCATACTAACCTAAAATGCGCATTGACTTTTAAGATTTAACTTTTAACTTTATGATATACTTAAGTTTGATAACTATTTATTTCTTACTCTATGTCAATATTTAAACTCAAATCTTCTTTTCACCCTACTGGCGATCAACCCCAGGCGATTAAAAAATTAACTCAAGGTATAAAAAAAGAGTACAAATACCAAACCCTCTTGGGCGTAACTGGTAGTGGTAAGACATTTACGATGGCCAATATAATTCAAAACATTGGCCGGCCGACTTTAGT
>Ga0116202_10000695_pt1 | contig 18947 bp, 18 predicted proteins | sample LakKivw325mmetaG_FD_94479 | JGI IMG/M metagenome (GOLD analysis project Ga0116202, IMG submission 94479) | Anoxic lake water microbial communities from Lake Kivu, Rwanda to study Microbial Dark Matter (Phase II) - Lake Kivu water 325m metaG | ecosystem: Environmental > Aquatic > Freshwater >...
AACGATTTACCCAGGTTGAAGCGATAGTTCGCGTCATTTACGGCAGGGAATTTGGGACGGCCCAGCCTGATATAGAACGGGCCGGTGGTAGTCGCAGCCACCCTGACAGCCTCCGCTGTCTCGATGCCGTCGGCAGGGACAACCACATTAAAGCCGGGCAGGGAACAGTAAAGTGATAGGTCTTCGATGGCGTGGTGCGAGGCGCCGTCCTCGCCCACCGTAATACCGCCGTGCGTGGCCACGACCTTCACATTCAGCTTCGGCTGGGCGATACAGACCCTTACCTGGTCGAAGGCGCGGCAGGCGGCGAAAACAGCAAAGGTGCTGGCAAACGGTATCTTGCCCGAAGCCGCCAGGCCGCCAGCGATGCTCATCATGTTCTGCTCTTCCAGGCCGCACTGAATGAAGCGCTCCGGGAACTTCTCGCCGAAGTACCTGGTCATGGTCGACCGCGACAGGTCGGCATCCAAGACGACGATGTCCTTGTACTTCTCGCCCAGCTCCACCAGTACCCTGCCGTAGGCATCGCGCGTGGAAAGTTCGGCGTAGTTCGTCATGCCAGCTCCTTCAACGCCTGTTCGGTCTCCTGCGGATTGGGCGCTTTGCCGTGAAAATCCACGTTATTTTCCATGAAGCTGACGCCTTTGCCCTTGATGGTGTGGGCGATGATTACCGTGGGCATTCCTTTTATATCGCCGGCCTTCTTCAAAGCCTGCAGTATCTCTTTCATATCGTGGCCGTTAATCTCGAGCACGTTCCAGTTGAAGGCGCGCCACTTGTCTCCCAGCGGCTCCAGCCCCATGATATCGCAGGTACGGCCGTCGAGCTGCAGGTCGTTGTGGTCGACGATGGCGGTGATATTTTCCATTCGATGGTGCGGGGCGAACATAGCCGCTTCCCAGACCTGCCCCTCATCGCATTCGCCGTCGCCCAGAAGCACGAACACGCGATAGCCCTTCTTATCCAGTCTGCCGGCCAATGCCATGCCGATGCCGTATGACAGCCCCTGCCCCAGTGAGCCCGCCGACATCTCTACGCCCGGCGTCAGCGTTCTGTCGGTGTGCCCCTGAAGCCGGCTGCCCAGCTTCCTCAGCGTGGCCAGCTCTTCCACCGGGAAATAGCCGCATTCGGCCAGTGCCGCGTACAGGATAGGAGCGGCGTGCCCTTTGCTGAGCACAAAGCGGTCGCGGTCAGGCCACTGTGGATTTTTAGGGTCGTGGCGCAGGACTTTGAAATACAGGGCGGTGACGATATCGGCAGCGGACAACGAGCCTCCGGGATGGCCGCTGCCCGCGGTGGAAATCATGGTGATGACATAACGGCGCAGCTTCTTGGCCATTTGTTCCAGTTCGGGGATAGACAAATTGAATTTGTTGGCTGGCTCGGTCATAGGGTCGATAAATTATAGGCTAGTTATGCATGACATGTCTATATTGAGCCTGTTTAGCTAATCTACCAGACTTTATCCATATTGAAGATACTTGAACTTGAAAATCACGCTGGTTATAATCTGTTTATACATATAAGACAGATGGCAACGGAAATGCAAAAAATTTATTCATTAGCTGCCTTGATAATTCTCCTCATTTTAACGATCTCCTGTGTCAACAAGGAAGTCACGGAGACATATTACGAGACTGAAAACAGGCAAGAATCTTACACGACCACTGAACCATATGAAAACCTGATTCCCCATAAGGGAGATAATCCGCTGTCAAAAAATGCCGGAAGAACGGCTGTCGATATTTTGCTGAACAGGACGAGCGATAACAACGTGAGATGGGCTATTGTGACAGCCAGTACCCAAAATCCTCTAGTCCGAACTTTTGCGATTCAACAGTCCGGTAAAAATCACAGGATTTCCGTTTCACTATCTGAGGGTTATCCAAATTTTGTACTCGCCACTATGTTAAACCGCCGGTCGCCCGAAGGAGTCAAACTCGGCTTTCAGGCAAAACCATTGACTCCCGAACAACGCGCCAAAATATCCCCATTCTGGACGTCTGCGGAAGATATTACGGTAGCATCGCAATTTGGTTTTAGCGGGCCTGGGGGAGATATGACATTTCCCACCTCTACAGGTCCTGGATATTTCTCGTTTGATGACCTATTCAATACATCAGGCTGGGCATTAATCTCTATTTTCTATGCCAGTTCCGCCTATTCAGTAGACTATGTTTGGGATGAGGTTCGAGTCGAAACAAAAGAAGTCACTAAATATCGTGATATCCCGGCGCAAGTAGAGAAACAAAGAACAGTGATACAAAAAGTTCCATTTTGGGAAGTCATCTTCGATTAGGAGACAGAGATGAAAAAGCTCGTTCTGTTATTTATTTTAATAATTCCTCTAATTTTTATAGTCGCCTGTGTAAATAAGGAAGTAATGGAAACATATTATGTTACTGAAAACAGAACCGAGTACTACAATACGATTGAGACTGTAGCAAAGACCGTTTCTGGAGAAGATACTCTTACTCCCAAGGTAGAGGAAAGTACTACTATATTGCCCACCTATTTTGGTGTTTATGATTCAACTTATAGTCGTTCAACATATCTTTCACACACAATACATGAACGTGTATCGAGAACAATCAAATTAACCTATAAAATTCCAGAACATGATACATGTGTGCTTGAACTAACAGTACACGACCTTGGTCAACAGGTAAAATTATTTGGTTACGACAATTATTCTGTCGACCCACCCCCCGGTCTTTTCGGTAATGGGATGCAAGTGTATACAATATACAACCCAAGACCACAATTTATCGTAGAAATTAGCGGTGGCGGCGGATCAGTAGACGAAGCCAAGTTAATTTGGACAGATGTTATCGGCACCGAAAACAGAGAAGTCACCAAAGAACGCCAAGTCCCCGTACAGGTTGAGAAACAAAGAACTGTTCTAAAAAAGGTACCATTCTGGGAAGCAATCTTCCATTAAATTGGAAGGCTAAGAACCAAATTTCACCAAGAGACCCATATTTATTTAGCCTCACCTCTCCGCCTTTCCTTCGAAGGTCAGACGTCTTTATAAAGGGTCCTCGATTCTTCTTCTTCTCCGTTTGGTTGAGAATATACGGTTACTCAATTATAATTTCTGAAGTGATTATTGATTTTCATACGCACGTCTTTCCACCAGGAATAGCAGAAAGACGAAGCAAATATCTGGGGCGCGATGCCACCTTTTCACTGGTTTACGCCGAACCCAAGGCAAAACTTGCCACTGTTGAGGACCTGATCAGGGACATGGACGATAACGGCATTGACCGGTCCGTTATACTCAATTTAGGCTGGACGAGCCACGAGCTTTGCGTGGAAACCAATGACTATATCCTGGAATCGGTTACTCGATTCCCAAAACGACTGCTAGGATTTTGCATGGTTCAGCCGTTGGCCGGCGAGGAAGCTGTCAGAGAAGTGGAGCGGTGCGCCCGGAACGGCGCCAGGGGTATCGGTGAAATGAGGCCGGATGTCCAGGGATTCGGTTTCGAAAACCCCGTGGTGAAGGCTATGATAGACATTGTAATTGACCACGGCCTGATTCTTCTCTCCCATGTGTCCGAGCCCGTAGGTCATCAGTACTTCGGCAAAGGCAAAGTCACGCCCGATGTCATTTATCCGTTAATAATAAACTTTCGTGATTTGAAGCTGGTCTGCGCCCACTGGGGCGGCGGGCTGCCATTTTACGCTCTGATGCCGGAGGTGGGCGAGACATTCAAGAACGTCTACTTCGACACCGCCGCCACGCCGTTCCTGTATAAGCCGGAGATCTTCAAGCATGCTGCTGAAATTATTGGTGCCGCCAAAATACTTTTCGGCAGCGACTACCCGCTTCTGTCGCCAAAGCGGATTATCGACCAGCTGAAATCGGTCAGGCTCAGTGCCAGAGACACCGCTGGTATACTCGGAGGCAACGCCCGGAAGCTTCTATCCCTTTAATGGAGGTAAAACCTTGAGCGAGCAACCCATCCGTTCCTTCATCGCCATCGAACTTCCGGAGGAGGCAAAAAAAGGCCTCCAGCGTGTCCAATCCGAGCTGTCGCTGGGCCGGTACCCCTTCGTCAAGTGCGTATCACCCGAAGGCATACATCTTACCCTAAAATTTCTGGGCAACATACCCGAGCCGAAACTGGCCGCTATCGTCAAGGTGATGGAACAGTCCAGCCAGGGAGTGACGCCATTTCCATTGCAGATTACCGAGGTGGGCGCTTTCCCAAACATGCGCCGGCCACGCGTCATCTGGGTGGGCATAAAGGGCGAACTGGACAAGCTAATCGGCTGGCAGAAGCGGCTGGATGAAGGCCTGGTGCCGCTCGGCTTCCCCAAGGAAGAAAGGCCGTTCACCCCGCATCTGACGCTGGCCCGCGTGCGTGAAAACTGTTCGCCGGCGGATAGGCTCCGTTTCGGAGAAACGGTTGCCACCGCGCACGTTGAAATCGACTATAAATTCACGGTTACCAGCCTGAATCTTATGAGAAGCCAGCTCCGGCCCACCGGCGCCGTCTACAGCCGACTGGCCGAGATAAAACTCCACTGCTAATCTATTGTGACCTGGATGCCACGATGTTATAATATTTAACCTCGTAGCATTCCCGAGTAGCTCAGTGGTAGAGCGGGCGGCTGTTAACCGCTTGGTCGTAGGTTCGAATCCTACCTCGGGAGCCAACATTTCTTATCCGAGCTAAGACGGCAACAGGAGACAAATCAGAACCGAAACACACGGCTGCCCATAATTTGCTACCAGCTCGTCATTTACTTGTAAATAGGGAAAAAGGCACGTTTCAGAAAAGTAGGAGGGCCTCCTGTTCGCAGCCGCTCAGTGCGGAAAATGCGCGGGCTGTATTCGGGTTATAGGGGAAATTGCCACGTTGAATGGCGATTTTTGATGAAAATCTGTATTGCCGTACCTTCAAAACTTATTACCCTTGAACAAACATCAGGATGTCTGTTAACTCATAAAAAAGTTTGACAGCCTGGAGGAGTAGTCGTATAGTAAAAACTGGATTATTTGAAAACTAAACTATTACTAAAGGGAGGGGAGAAAAATTATGGAGAACAGGTCTGGTATCATCAGGGCAACAGGAATTATTGCTCTGGCCTTCGTCGTCGTCGTGATTGTCTGGTACGTGCTCTACGGATTTAGTGGAGCATGGGGCATCAGTATTCCTCAGCAGGCCGCCATTGACCTTCAGAGTATTGCAAATAACAGAGGGCTATATCTGGGTTTCCTGAGCACAGATATCCTCTATAGCCTTGGAATTTTCGCTTTAGGAGCATTATTTTATTTAATTTTCCGTTCTTTCAACCGCTCTCTGGCTCTTTTTGCTGGTCTGGGGTTTATCACCACCGGTGTAATCTGGCTGATGATGGATAGTCCGGCTTTTGCCGTGTACCAGCTCGCCCTGGAATATTCGGCCGCCAGCAGTACGACAGCCGGTGCGCTTGTAGATAAAGCAACCGAACTTGGCCTTTGGGGCAATTATGCGCAGGCGATTCCGGCAATCTTGCTGGCACTAGGACTATTTTGTTTTGGCACGGTGATTATCCGCACTGCGGCCATCAACCGTCTAATCGGATGGCTGGCGATAGTTGCCGGAATTTTGTTCTTGGCATCGGTACCGTTTACATTCCAAGAATCCCTGGTGTCAGATTTTGCCTACTATATTACTGAGTTCTGGATTCTGGTTATGGGTCTATGGCTGGTTATACGTGGTGTCAAGACGTCCTGAAGTTAGTAGCAGCTTACTTACGCTTTTTCAATTCAATTTCTAAATTGGTACTACTTGGAATATTGCCAACAAGTGTCATTGGGGTATGCGATGGGCAACTAATCTCGTGCGGTTGCTTTAAGAGTGGCACCGCAATCAGGCTCGAGTAAAAGTGGCGAGCGACAGGGACTAACTCCTAGTTACGATTTAAATTGAGTGATAACCCTCACAGCTCGTAGGTTCGAATCCTACCTCGGGAGCCAGTCTTAACACATTCCGAACTCGTATTTGAGAAAAGCCAGCTTATTCCCGCTTTGCGACATCTCCTCGTGTCCCTCTAAACATGACGATGGATTGTTCATGCTAAATACGAGAGGCGTTGTTACTCAAGATTAAGTGTACTTGGAGAATTTGCGGACTGACATATCGGCCAATTGACAAGCTACCTTTTTATGTTCTTGGATATTAGCTCGCGTTATCCGAATTAGCCAATTTCTAGCTATTTGACATAAATATTGAACGTGGTATTATTAAAGTAATTGGCAAGGAGATAAAGAAGCCATGAATACGATTCAAAGCGTCTCGTCCAGTTAAGGTGTCTCTGCCAATGGAGATGCCGTATGATATGGTTAACAGACAAACATGGTTATCTGTATTCGGGCGGTCTCTCAATTTGCCATGCTTTTTCCCATCAATTTCCAGCATCAAGACAAACTTGGCACCGATCGAATACCTTCGTTTACTAGTTGATGTCAACTATCCTCAGTTCCTTGTCTCAGCATATGACATATTCAATACGTCCGTGGAGCAACGACGACAATTTAATACCATCCTCCAAAATGCAGCAGAGCGTGAACAACTGATTCTACTTGACAGCGGTAACTATGAGAGCTATTGGAGGGATGACAAATCATGGAATAAGACATCCTTCCATTCGGTACTTCAGAGAGAGCAGTGTCACTTAGCCTTTTGCTTCGATCGACAGGATGAGTACTGCAATATAGAACGAATAGTTGATCAAGTGGAGACATCAGTCGTATCTACTCAATCAGAGGCTCTGTTAGCAAGTGTAGTACCAATCGTACATGGCGAGCCTGATATTCTGCCCGAAGCATCTCTACTTCTCACCCAAAGACTTCATCCCATTCTGCTTGCTATCCCGGAACGCGAATTAGGAAATGGGATCATTTCCAGAGCTGCGACTCTATTGCGGATACGCAAGACTATGGATCAAACGGGGAAATACTATCCGCTGCATCTACTCGGTACTGGAAATCCGCTCTCTATATTGATCTATTCAATGTGTGGAGCAGACACTTTCGATGGATTGGAATGGTGCCAGACAGCCGTCGATTACAGCACAGGTTTGCTCTATCATTTCCATCAACGAGAGTTCTTTGGCAAGCAAACACAATTTGATTCGACGCCTAAATTGCCCTACGAACTTGCGACCCTAGCACACAATTTACTATTCTATCGACAATGGATGGATAAAATACAGGATTCTATTTCTAACGGGACTATTACTGATATGGCGATGCGGTTCATGGATAAATCTTTTTGTAGCACCTTGCTCGATTATCTTTCGAGGGTGACGTAATGTTGATAAAAAATTCTCCTAATCGTCTTGAATTTGCAGTGCTTAAAGTAGCAGAACACGCTGTAAGCTTCGAACCAAGCTTAAACTGGACAGAAATGAGTGAGCATGAGCTATGGTGCGAATTGGTCTCCTGTATATTGGGCAGTAAAGTATCATTTGAACATGCGCAAGCTGCCACAATATTTTTAAATAATGTTGGCTTGCTTGATATTACGAACACAACCTTTATCCAGCAGGGTTTGGAGGTCAACATTGCTTACGCCCTCTCCAAACCAATCTATCCGCCAATTACCAACTCAGGGAAAGGTCGGAGGTACCGCTACTATCGTTTGAGAGCGAATCACATTTTCAGGTCCGCAAAATCGATATATGGACAAGGCGATTCCATCAAGAGAATATTGACCCAGTCAAAAGATGCCCGAGCTGCTCGTTCCAACATAATGGCGATCGCGTATGGTGTAGGCCCTAAACAGGCCAGTTTATTCTTGCGAAACATTGGATATGCCGATAACCTGGCGATTCTCGATTCCCACGTTCTTCGCTTCATGGAACTGCAGGCATTCATATCTAAGTCACCCTTATCTGTATCTCATCTTAATACGTACGAACGTATTGAAACTATACTACAGGAATACGGGGAAAATATTAATGTGAAGCTCTCCTGCCTTGACAGAGCAATATGGGTAGTAATGCGAGTTTTTAAAAAGGAGTTTACACAATGAGCTTGGTCACCCTCGTTTCAGGCGGACTTGATTCCACGCTAATGTCTGTTCTTGCAAAAGAGGAGAGTATTCAACAGTTTCCTTTGTTTATTGATTACGGTCAAATCTGCAAATATCGAGAATGGAGTGCATGTAAATCTGTTCACTTGAAACTTGGGCTACCGCCTCCCGTAAAGATGAACTTGAAGGGGTATGGAGAGTTAGTACCCTCAGGCTTAACAAATTCCTTAATGCGAGTTTATGAAGATGCTTTCCTTCCTGGACGGAATTTGCTCTTCCTATTGGCCGGGTTCGCGTATGCGTGCGTAACTAACGCAAATGCTGTTGCTATTGGATTCTTATCAGAAGAAACACATCTTTTCCCAGATCAGACATCAAAATTTAGTGAACAAGCAGAAAGCTTACTCAAACTGACAGTTGGCCGCGATATTGCCATAATTACCCCGCTCATGAAGTTTACGAAATCAGATGTCTTAGCACTTGCCCGAAAAAGGGGAATTGTCGGAACATATTCTTGTCATGCTGGAACAGTTCCACCTTGCGGAGTATGTGTTTCTTGCCGAGAGGTCATGCACATAAGCGACTGAAAATCGAGGAGGTACACCATGGGTTATGGCACTTATAGAAGTTCCGGTTTCCCAAAGGAGTCCCATGACGAACTGGCTCAAATTGCCAGAGATGCTCTTAAAAATGGTGCTAAACCTCACAAGAGAAACGTCTTTATAAGTTTTGATTCTGCTGATATTGCCCTGGTTAACTTACTCAGAGGCCAAGCTAAGAACGATAATATCCCTATTGAGTTCAATGACTACTCACTTAAAGAACCATTTAATAGTGAACGAGCCGAGTATATTAAAAGCGGAATCCGCGAACGAATCAGACAGGCGTCGGTAACCATAGTCTATTTGACAGATAATACAGCGAAAAGCGAGTGGGTCGATTGGGAGATTAGAGAGAGCGTCAAACTCGGCAAGGGAGTAATAGCAATTTATCAAAAAGATATGCCGCCCACGGACTTGCCTCCGGCTCTCAAAGAACTTGGCATAAAACCAGTGCGATGGAGCGCTGAGGAAATAATGAACGCAATCGAAAAAGCGGCCGGATAGGGGCGTTGAGTGAATATTCTAGTTCCAGGGTCAACAAAAGATAAGCTGAAGGCACACAAGTTATATCCTCAGGTAGATAGAGTCAGAACAACAATAAATATCTGTAGGCAAAATATTTAGCTAGCTGCGTTTTGCAGCCTCTTCTTTTTCACGCGTTATTAGCCATAGAGTGTTTTCCCTTGATATCAATGATTCAACACGTTCGACAAATAGAGCTTCCTTATCTTTTACATTTTCATAACCTTGGATTCCGGCTTTGTAAAAGTTGATTTCTTTCTTGAGTGTTTCACAGGTCGTGCGGTAGTTAATCCAATTCTCCTGATATTTAAACGTCTTTAGTGCAGCCGTCGAAATAGCAACTAAAACGCCGGTGCCTACGGCGACCCATCTGATCCAATCTATTCCAATAAGTATAAGAACAGGAGTCAAAGAGGATAATATAATTGCTGCCCATTGAAAAAACCTATAACGCCCGTGGTTCTTAATAGACTCTCTATCGTACCAATCGCTCTCTTTTATGTATCTGTCCTTAAGAAATCTTTCAAATTCATCTTTATTCATGCGGATAACCTCCCACTAGAATCGATGATAGAAAACGCGTCATTGGTGTGTTTTCAAACTGAATACCCAAGTTTTCTGTAAACTTCGTCCTTATAATGGTAGTCGTCACTCTCATGCATATTATAATTCTCCAAAGCGTATTTAATTATCTTGGGTGAAAACGGTACGAAAATAGCACCAATATTTCTAATAACAGACGGACAAGTATTAGAGTCAACATTTCTGGAACCATCTAAGTTCACGCCGATAATTGTGCAGTTCTTTTCTAATGCTACCTGGGCTTCCCACAAGACATATTTGTATTTGTATCTGGTATCTTCGCCTATTAATAAAATGTACTTACCAGCTAAATTGATACGTTCACGACATTTACGTTTGATATAATTTTCATCACTAGAGTTAATGTCATCGTGCAATTGGCAGTCAGTAAAATCAAAATCGATACTCTCGTTTTTCTTCCATGCCAGCATGAGCCGATACTGATTAATGTCGGTGCTACTAAAACCAACGAATGTTCGTGGCAATCCCATCCTATGCCTCCCCAAAAAGGATTTTAAGAACATTATACATCTCTGTACATCCGATTGGAATGAACTACCGTATAACTAATAATCAAAAGGTCAGATTAAAGCCATTCTGATAGATATCTTCAGCTAGTCTTTAAGGTGAAAGGTTGAACTGAAAGGTCTACCTATTGTAACAGCAGCTCCACCAGACCTTTGCTTCTACAATTTCAGTTCAGAATCATGATCGTAATCACAATAACGAATTGTGTAGTGGACATTCATCTTTGAGGACTTTATGACTGGCCCCTTGAGCAGGATAATAAGCCCGGTCGTTGCTTTGAGTCCAGTCACTTGTTACAATTGCATCAACCATGAATTTGGTTTTTGAATCCAAACTGAACATCCTGCTTTCTGAACTACTTAATCAGATGGGAGTGACTTCGCACAGCGAGTACATAGGACAGGGACGTAAGGACGTCATTACCTACCATCAGGGATTAGCAATAGTTCTCGAGGGTTCCTATAACAAGCAGGATGCTGAGAAAGATGCCAAGAAACGCATTGAGCAGCTAGCCGCTGATGTTGCCCTGGCTGTCCACTACCCCGCTGTGTTTCCGCAAGACCTGACCGAGGGCGAAATAAAGCAGAAGCTGCAACAGATTGTTCTGCCAATACGGGTAATCGTCCCTGAAGACATTTCGGCCACATTGTTTCATTTGTTATACAAGAAAAATGTAATAGCGAAACCAGTGGCGGACTGGTATGAGGTAGACCTGAATTCGCTAGCAACACTCATCAAGGAGATAGCCCAGTTTATTATCAGTGAGGAAAGCATAAAGGAAACTGAAGGTGATGTCAGTGACCTCATTGATAGCTTTATCGCTTTTCTTTCTTCCCACCAGCAGTCTCAAGCAATCGCCAACAATCTGTACAATGTCCTCTATAAGCTATACGGCTTTTCTATAGGTGACCCGGCCAAGATAAAGGAAGCTATCTTTGCACAGGCAACGCTGGCGATCCTGCTCAGCTCCATTTACTATGAATCAATAAGGTATGTTTACAAGCTAGACTCGCTGGATACTCTTGCCAAGGCGACTAACCCACAACAGTCGCTAGAGCACGCCACTGACACCATTCTTAAAATAGATTACGAGCCTATTTTCGAAGCCATGCGCGATATGCTGAAAGCATTCCCTCCGATGACTCTGCCGTTTAACAATCTGATACAGTTGGCTGTGCGGATTGCTTCAAAAAAGACGTTACTGAGGCGAGATCTAGCTGGCAAAGTCTATCACAAAGTGGTTGGCGATTGGAGCCTTAGAAAAGGCCTTGCCACTTTCTTTACCGAAATCCCATCGGCTTATCTTCTGCTGTACCTAGCGAGACCGAAACTCTCTCGGATAGCTGACTTAGCTTGTGGGAGTGGGACGCTATTAGTTGCTGCCTACAGCGCCGCTAATGCCGAATACCGCCTTTCACTGTTGAAATCAGGTGCTGATAAACACCCCAGCGAAATTGAGAGAGATTTTCACACTACATTCGTCAATTCGTGCTATGCTTTCGATGTCCTTGGCTATGCCACGCAGGTTACGGCCCTTAATGTGTCTTTACATAGTCCGGAAACCCCCATACAGGATTTCTCTTCTATATACACAATGCCACTGGGCTACCGCAAAGAGGATGAAGGCATATCTCTAGGCTCTCTGGAACTCGCCAGAACCAAGGGTAGATTCGAGCAGATTTTTGCTGAGGTCACTCAGGCCGGACTTCAGAAGACACAGAAAGAACTGCTGGCTAAACTCATGGGGTTGGAACCCTTTGACTTAGTAGTAATGAATCCGCCATTCAGCCGCACTACCGGCAGGGGTGGCAGGGCTGGCGGTGGTCTCTTTGGTTTCATGACCGACAGCACTATAAGACAGAATGTTCTTGATGACTACAATAAACTTAGAGATGAAGCTCGAGATAATCTGGAAGCTCTGGCGCGGAAGTTGCTTAAGGGTTCTAACCTTGAAGTAGTGCTCAAAGATGAGGAATTCCGCCCCTACCGGCAAATATGGCAGGCAGGCGAGGGGATTCTTTTTCTGTACCTAGCGGATATAAGGCTGAAAAAGGATGGTAAGCTCTGTTTCGTACTGCCCAAAGGAGTGCTTAGTGGCACATCTTGGTTTTTGGCCCGGGTCTTGCTGGCTGAAAGATACCATGTCCAATATGTTGTCGTCAGCTATGAACCTGGTAATTATAATTTCTCTCATTCCACTAGTTTAAGCGAGTGTCTTATTGTTGCCCAGAAGACCGAAGAGCACTTTGAAAATGAAGAGACCACCTTTGTGCTTTTGTTGAAAAAGCCTAGCACCAGCATCGAAGCGATTGCTTTAGCCAACAGGATTGAGGAAAAACAGGAAAACTATGTCGAAGCCGGAGACTCAAGGGCATTTCTGGTCACTTTGAAAAGGCATGAGTTATGCGAGAATCTGGACAATTGGGGACGGTTTGTCTCTCTTCCCAGCCTCGAAACGCTGAAAGAAACGGCTTATCTTCTGGATGGCAAGCTGAGGGTTGGCAAGAGCCGTTTAGATATTCCTCTGGTAAAACTCAATGGCCTCATCACGACAATTGGGGTTGACAGACACAGGTTTACAGACACATTTAGGGTGGTACATGACTATGTACCCGGCAGTGTAGAAATTCTTCACGGGGGTGAGGAGGAACAACGGCAGAAGATGACAACTTCACCTAACGCCCACGCTTTGCCGATAATAGATGCTGGTAAAAGTATCTATGAGGAAAAGGCCGGATGTTTGCTTTTACCCAATAGAATTCGCGTAAATACTGCCCACATAATTTCGCTTTTCGCGAACAAACCCATCATCTCTAATATCTTTTACGCAATCAGGTTGAAGAAAGAAACCGTTCAGAGACTTAAAGCCCTTTGTCTCTGGCTAAACACTACTTGGGGGATTCTCACGATCCTTGGTAGCAGAGAGGAGACTCACGGCGGATTTATCAGTTTGAACCAATCTCACTGGAGATTGCTACCCGTGCTCGATATTGATAGCTTATCTCAAGACAAGATTAAAGCGCTTGCAGCTGTATTTGACAAGTTCAAGGACAAGGAACCAGCCAGAATTCCTGACCAGTATGGCTTACATGGTGATGTAGACATAATAAGGATTGACCTTGACCTTGCCTTCCTTAAGGCACTTGGTATTGAAGCTAAAGCTGAGAATCTCACGCGGCTTTACCAAGAAATCGCCGGGGCGCTAGGACAATGGATGGGAGCGTAGTTACAAAGCTTCTACAAGGTATCTGAGTCGTGACTTCTATTACAAGCCTAGTTATAGTTACACTCTACTGACTTTCGTACAATATCGCTATGGTCAAAGCTTCCACCGTCTTGTTAGTAATGGTTTCATGCTTTTAGACTCAAGACGAGGAGGCTGGCATAATATGATTAACGGGAGGTTACTAAATGGGAGAGACAAAAAGGCCAAAATATAAAGGCCTATCTCTAGATCCAGATGAGTCTGGTCATATGGCACTCATACCCAAATATATAAACTCAATGCTGATTTTGGCAAATGATGGAGCCAGGCTGACTCTGAGCGTGGTGCAGGAGGTTGGAACGCAGTACCAGCGTGGAACCTCGCATTTCTTTGTTCTAAGATCGCTTATAAGGGCGGCGAACTTTGCTCGATTAGGAGTTATCGGACTGCTGCTCGGGTATTATTCAGGTGCAGCTTCCCAAATGCGGATGGCTTATGAGTCAATTTTATACGCTTTTCTATTTAATTTTAAACCTGACGAAGCATTATCTTGGCTGCGTACGACATTGGACACAAAAATAGACAGAGAAGAATCTTTCAGAGAAAAGCAACGACTTCGAAGCCTCGCCATAGATCTGTTTAACCAGTGGAGCGGTGAAAAAGAGGTAGGAAAAGAGATTTGGGAACGTGCAAGCGGCCTGATACATCATACAGTTGAAGCTATCGCAGATGAAGCAGGATTAGAACCTTGGCAATTAATGTCGGATGAATTGATTAAAGCAATGGACGTAGCGGAGGATAATTTCGACTCGGCGATTAAGCTTACGAGTCTTGTTTCTAGATTTAGTAGCGCACGAGGTGATATTCAAACTACTAAAAGTGACCAATCTGTTCTGCCGTGGACTGGACAGTTTGGTGTATTATTTGATGAAGAGTCAATGAATTATTGGTCGATGATTTTGCTATATTTGGTTCATAGAATGACGGATTTCACATACCGGACGTTTATGCCATCGGACAAGAAAATTACGAATAGCTATAAAGGTTGGCACAGGGCTGTTCAAACTATGAGTTAGAGGTGGAATACTATGGCTAAATTTTGGTTTTGTCCCTGTCGTACTCAGACCCACTCACGATTTTGCGGGCTTTATTTCTTACCGATATGAGAAAGTTCGAGTGAACAATTCTCGGAATTGTTTGGCTCACTATGTGCGATCATGGTCGGCTAGGTAGAAGTATCCAAATCTAGAGATCCCCTTCGACGGTTCCTCCATATAGTTCACATAGAACCCTGAGGGTGTCTACTAATGTTCTCTGCACGATTGATTCGGCTGAAAGAGAAGCTGCAATTTCTCGCATTGTGGCGTCGTTCGGTTGAACGTCAGACCAGTCTGAAGATTGGACCAGTCCTTTCTCAGTAATTGCCGTGTCCTGAACTTGTAGCACTATTCCCGTAGCTAACTTAGACAAATCGCTGTGAACCACATCATTCCGATATTGTCTGAGTTTGTCAAAGACCTCCGTCTGTCTTGCATCCAGAATACCTCGCTCTTTTGCCATCTTGATAAGACTATTAAGCTTCAGTCTGCTGGCGAGCAAGTCGCCCAGAGAATACTCAACAGCGGTGGCCAATACCGAGACGCAACCGTTATATTCCCCATTTACAAAACAGGAACCAGCTTCTGACAAGAGCGCAAACGTTCTGCTTGGGATTTGACTGGTGGTTGGGAACAATAAAGTTGGAACCGCAGCAAGCCTTTTACTTCTTTGTTCACGTGAGTCTGTGTCCAGCTTGTCCAGAATGGCCTTACGTCTTTCCAGCCTGTTTTCAGCCATATGCCTTACCTACTTCCGAAGCGGCAGGCAAAACCCGCAACCACAATTGAAGTGACCGGATTCGCTGGCTCGAAGTAAATGTGCTCTGCCATACCCTCTTAGCCCTATTGGTAAATTATAGCACGAGAGATCGTGGCACAGAGGAATCCGACAGTATAATGTACATTCGCTCACATTGTGTGCCATTATTGTCCATATTCACAGATGTAATTTTCTTTGGTTTCTTGGTATTCAATCAGATATAATCTGGTCGTGAATGAATCACCCATTACTATGGATACAAACGAATTTGAACCTGCCTTCAGCTTTGATACTAGTGAATCAAGCGTTTTGCTCAATCAAGGTGAGGCAGAAATGCACATTGATGGAAACACCTACAAAGGCACCGGAGAGGCTCGTTTGGACCTTTTACCTAATGGAAGACTTCACATCTATGGCAGATTCCAAGGAGTGCCCGACGCCGACAGACTGAAAACTATAGCAGACCCGAAAACAATCTCATGCTTTTCTATCAACAGCCGCCAGGTAGATGGTTTCGCTGTGAATATTAGGGTTGAGGAACCAGCCAAGGAAATGACAGTAAAATGGCTTCCTAGATCAGAGCCAATCATAGGGATAGGAGATGAAACGACACAGATGTCACGGGTGGTGTTTCATCTGTTTAATTTCGTGGAATACTTTGGAACGCGCAGGTCTTTTGAACAGAACGGGGCAGAGATGCGTAGCATTGAGCATATCGATTTGATTTATGGGGGATGGAAGGTCGAACTAAAGTCATTGTTTGTAACAAAAGACAATTTCGACAAACTGAAGGCAGAAGGAGGATATTGTTTGACTCACATAGGTAGCATTGAGAAAGCGGCTGGCACTTCGTTTTCTGCTACAGATGTTAGTAATTGTCTGAACGGACTTCGATTTTTCTTATCATTCGCAAAGGGTGGCTGGTGCGAGCCTGTATGCGCGGTTGGCTACGATGCGTCTGGGACCTGCGTGTGGGAATGTTGGTCGTCTCCCAAAGAACTCTGGCAAGCACCACTATCTTGGTTTGATCCACATAACAGTTCTCAACTAACTATGCTTTTTCCGGATTTCATGACACGGTGGACTAGTGTTGAGTGGCGTGAAGCATTACATGAAATCATTTACTGGTATCTAAACGCGAATCACTCGTCTCGCGGAATTGACGCTGGGATTGTTCTAGCTCAAGCAGCGATTGAGCGGCTATCCTACGAATTTGCCGTGAACGACAGGCGACTTCTAACGTCGAATGGCTTCAAGGATCTTTGGGCATCAGATAAGTTCCGTTTGTTGTTCTCTTCGCTTAATATCCCGCTTAGCATCCCTACTGAGACACCAGAGTTACGAAACTTAGCCAAAAAAGGCCAGATGAATTGGCTTGATGCTCCGCATGCCCTTACCGAAATCAGGAATTCTTTAGTTCACCCGGAGCACAAGCAACGTCGTCAGTTGGGTAAGGCTTATTATGAAGCATGGAATTTGAGTTTGTGGTACTTGGAAATTAGTATTTTGGCTATCTGTGGCTACTCAGGGACTTATGGCAATCGACTTAGGCTGCGATGGGTTGGGCAGGTAGAGGACGTCCCATGGAAGAAGTGAACTCTGGATGGAAATGCATCTTAAAATATGGGCGGCTTAGCTATGTCATCGAGACGAAGGTTCCTATAGCATAATGATCTAAAGTTTCCAGCTGCCCTGCACCCTTTAGCGGTTTGTAACCTTCAGGCATATCGACCTTATGCCGTTAGCTGAATGCGGTTATATGAAGGCAGTCATAATGCCGCTGATATGAGCTAATAGGATTTCCATAAAAGCCGTTCCAGAAGTCGAGCAGATATTCTGTCTTGCCTTTGCTGTAGCACTGTTCTCTCACATCGTAAAGCCGCTCAGGGTGGAGTATCCTTATCTCGGCATTTCCTCTGCCTCGCAGCACTATAACTCCCGGACGTCTATCTAGCTCTGGATTGTAAAGGTATGATCCCCACTGCACCTGCAGTCGACTTAGCCTCAATCCTTTATACCACCAGAAGTCGCAATGCTGGTTGACCAGGATGTCCTTCCCTTCAAGTTGGGCAAGGACTTCCTTTAGTTTGGCCAGAGCTTTCTTATTCTTTTTGGCCAAAGACACTTGAGCAGACCTTTTGCCCAGTTTCACCGTCGTTTTAGGCTCTACCTGGCATTGCTTTAATTCTTCTACTTGAAAAAGACCAATCTGGCTCATTTATACCCCCTTTCTTCGATATTTTTTAAGCATGGTTGCCCCATCAAATTCGACTTTTTGCTTACTTGTCCGTAATTCCAAGCCTATTAGCCAGGTCGTCGGCTTCAAGCTCACGCTCGACGAGGCGAAGCACAGCCAAGATGCTGGCAGCGCTCCACACCTGAAAAATTGACCATAGCTCATCTGGAACTTCGGGATAGCTATCCTTATAGCTGTTGACGAAGGCTACGCCGCCAGCTCTGACAGCTTTCCCCAGCCACACAGAGCCACGGTCAACCTCTTGACACAACCTCGTTAGGTCATCATCCGGGCTATCGCCTTTTATTCGGGACACCAGCTCGGGCAGCTCCTTGTCAACCATCACCCGAACCGAGTCTTCGGCTGGCTTGACCCTTTGGCACAGGTACTCAAACAAGTCGCATCACCTCCTTTCTGTCTGAATTTGGACACAAATAAAGGGTGGGTTACTCTAGGTTTCCCACCCTCTACCTTTCCCTTTTGTAGGTCTATTTATTATTTTCTCTAATTAACTTCTTGACTTTGGCTACTGACATATAGTCGGGACACTTGGGCGAGCACTTACCATGCCCTTTAAGGCATTCTCGACAGAACCAGTAGCACTTCCTGGTATTGGCGCATTTATAGGTTATGCTCATTACAGTCCTTTCCAACCCTTGTAAAATGCAAAAAGCGGGGGGCGCTCCCCCGCTCTTTGCGTTGGTCTTCGTTTCGGCGTTGCGTTCTGTTTGGCTCTGTTTAGGCTACGGCTACAGGCTCTCTGTCCTCTTCGACTTCGGCTGCCTCTTCTGGCTCAACTTCAGGCTGTTTAGCCTTGCGTCTGCCTCTACGCTTTGGCTTGGCTTCGGCTTTCGTTTCTGCCTTTGCCTCTGCCTTCGCTTCCGTCTCTGTGGCTATCGCTTCGGCTTCTGCCACCGCCTTGCTTTCGGGAAGGCGCATCGGCATAACCAAGCATCGGTAACCATCAACGGATAAGGCTATCGGCGACTGTGAGCTTGCCAGCTTCATTTCAGCTATACCACCGCAAGCCCTTAAGGCTTTTAACAGGTAGTTTCCAGCTACGGCTATCCTTGCCTCGCCACTGGTTTCGGCTGATATTGCCATTGAGCCTTTATCCTCTTTAGCCTCGATGGTAACCTTGTTATCGGCTACCGTCAGAGTAAGAGGTCTATACAGCCCTTTGGTTTCATCGTCATTAAACCAGATAGCCAACAGGCTTTGACAAGCCTTTATTGCCTCTTTGGTGTCAAAGCTGGCTGTGGCGATAAAATCGCTGGGAAACACCTTGCCATAATCAGGATAGCTGCCCTCTTGGCTTGGCAAGCTATACTTGATTAGCTCGGTATCAACAATCAGCGACTTGGCAAGCAAGCCACCGTTGTCAT
>Ga0116202_10000696_pt1 | contig 18924 bp, 17 predicted proteins | sample LakKivw325mmetaG_FD_94479 | JGI IMG/M metagenome (GOLD analysis project Ga0116202, IMG submission 94479) | Anoxic lake water microbial communities from Lake Kivu, Rwanda to study Microbial Dark Matter (Phase II) - Lake Kivu water 325m metaG | ecosystem: Environmental > Aquatic > Freshwater >...
GACCGGAACCTATTGACTCCCGGCGCGGTTGAGCTATGTTTCAGGCGCGGGAACTTCTAAGGTGAGGCGGCGGGCTTCCAAAAAGGCGAGGTTTAGCAGGAGGGGGTCTTTTATATCAGGAAGGCCCCGGAACGCGGCCCCAGCCTGATCCCATCGATCAGGATCTCCTCGTCGGCAAGGTTCACGCCGTAGCGGCGCGATCCCTCCCGCGGGCCGCCCCGGCTTTCGATCGTATAACCCTCGTCCCCCAGGAGTCCGGTGACCCGACTCCGGCCTCCCCGGAGGCTCAAAGCCCGGCGCAAGAGGTCCTTTTCCGCGGGGACCAACAGGGCCAGCTTGTCGCTCACGACGACCATGTTGTCGAGCATCCCCGCGGCCAACGCGTAAAGCTCCCTTTCGCTCCCCGAAAGGTCCGTTTCCGAGCCGCGCAGGAGCAGGCAGTCGGGATCGTTGAGCCAGAAGGCCCGGTGCATGAACTGGCGCATCAGGGCGTTCCTGAGGGCGAAATAGGCGTTGGGTCCCTGGAAGCCGGAAGGCTTCGTCTTCCAATAGGGCGCCGTGTCCTCGCCAATGCGCATCGCGTCGACGAGGCCGACCGACGGGAGGAGGGGCGCGCCGCAGCCGAGCACGAAATCCGGGCCGGCCGCGCGGCGGATCGCCCTCAGGCCCTCGCGATAGGCCTGGATGGGTGTCGCCCGCACCCACCTATCCCCCGGCATGGCCGCCGCGAATAGGAAATCGATCTTGAGGTAGGAGAAACCGGCCCGGCGCAAAGCCGAGACCGTCTCTCCGAGCCAGCGTTTGACCTCCGGATGGGTCGTGTCGAGGGCGTAGATCGTCTTGCCCCAGCCCCGGTAGCAGGGCTTGGGCCGGCCGCCCTCCGCGACCATCCAATCCGGATGGCGGGCGAAGAGATCGGAGGTCTCGGCCGCGCTGAACGGCGCCGCCCAGATCCCGGCCCGGTATCCTTTCCCCGTGATGGCCCGGGCGAGTCCCGCGAGGTCCGGGTAGCCCGGCTTGGGCGACTGCCAGTCGCCGATCTCGGTCTCGTAGCCGTCGTCGACCTGGAAGACGTCGAACGGAAAGGCCCGCCGGTCCGCGGCCGCGACCTCCAGGTTCTCGAGGACGTCCGGCCAGCCCAGCTTGCCGAAATAGTGATACCAGCTGCACCAGCCTACGGGGTTCCACGGGTTGATCCGGACCCGGTTGGCCCGCTTGACCAGGCGCGCGTAGGCCGCGAGCAGGTCCTCGACCGCGCCGCCGTCGAAGACCGCGAGCGGCTCGAGCGCGACGGGCGTTTCGAACACCGCGTCGAAAAAGTCGATCCGGCCGACGAGATCGTCGCCCTCGATCGTGAAGAACGGATGGCCGACGCGTGACGTCAGGAAGCCGGCCAAACCGCCGTCCCAGGCGGTGAAGTAGTCGCTCACGGGTCCGCGCAGGAGGACCTCGGAAAGCGGCGAGAAGAGGTATGGGCTGTAGTCGCGGACGATGGCCTCGAGCTCGGGAAAGCGCGTCCCCGGTGTCGCCCGCTCCATCGGGCCCCAGGATTGCCAGTTGTTGAGGAGAAAGGCGGACGGCGCGGGGGCGCGGAAGACCTCGACGCGGCCCGGCCGGCCCGAGACCGTTCCCGAAACCAGATACCCTGCGCCGGTCCTCTCGACCGCGGCCTCGATCCGGGCGCCGCCGAGTCGCCGGACGACGCGGCCGGCGCGGGCGGGCTTTCCGAGGAGCTGAAGCTTCAAGGCCGGATGATGTTGTTCTGCTTGCAGAAGTACTCGACCTTCTCGGCGAGCTTCTCGGCCCTCGTGATCGCCGCAGGTTCGGTCAGCTTCTTCCTGAGCTCGGCCAGGTCTCTCCGGATGTCCTCGATCTGCTTGACGGTCGTTTCGGCGTCGAAGGTCGTGTCGAGGCCGATGATGCCCGAGCGGCCGGCGGCGCTGGTGAACCTGTTGAGGGCCAGGGAAAAACGCTGCTGGATGTTCTTGACCTGGAAGACCTCGTCGGACTGGGCCACCTGGGAGCGGTGGTAGATGTAGTACCCGACCCCGCCGATGAGGATCAAGACGATCAGGGCTTTGCGCATGGCGTCCCTCTTTCCGACATTTTAGGCCAGGCCCCGGGCGGAAACAACTAAAAGATCGCGCCGGCGCCGCCGCCGACCCCGTCCCATCCATTGACGGCCCCGCCCGGCGGCGGTATCCTGCCTTTGCCAGCTTCAATCCCAGGAAGGAGGCCCCGAACCATGAGGAAACAGCTCGCTATCGCCGGCGTCCTGAGCCTGGTCCTCGGCCTGTCCGCGGCGCGGACAGACCGTTCCCAGACGAACATGGGCAACAAAAACACAGTGAATCCGAACCAGAACGTATTGGTCAACGGCAATCAGACCATTCAGGTGACCGGGGCGCGAACCTTGAATGTCGAGATCAGGAACGAGACGACGACGGGGCAGGACGACGCGCTCACCGTCGGCAGGAATCGTATCGTGAACGTCGGGATGAACGAATCGCGGACGATCGGCGGCAGCCGCCAGCTCCGGATCAGCAACGCCGACAACGTGACGGTCGATCGGTCACAAACGGTCAACGTCGGAACCGACAAAGAGGAGCGGGTGGGCGGGGACCTGCGCATCGAAGCCGGCGATTCGATCACGCTCAAGACGGGACAGGCCTCGATCACCATGAAAAAGGACGGCACGATCATCATCAAGGGGAAGTCCATCACCATCGAAGGGGACGGCAAGGTCAAGATCAAGGAGGGTCCCGGAATCGGCATCGAAAAAAAGGTGGGCCGGGAAGACCCGTGAACGGGATCCCGGCTCTGTCTGCCTCGAGGGGGCGCTTAACTCGAGCTGACAAGATAAACAATTGTCATGTCATATGTTTATCAAGGTAAACATTAATGGAGTTCTCCGCTCTTCAAAGAGTCGTTTCGGACCGGATCCAGCGAGGAAGCCTCCCGGCCATGACGCCCAGGCGGGCGCCATTTCCCGACCTCTCACCGCCGCGCCCGATCCTCTCTGTCGTCGGCCCCCGCCGTGCCGGGAAAACCTTTTCTGCCTAACAACTGATCGGACGCCTCCCCGGCTCGGGAACAGCCGCCCGGGAGGAAATTCTTTACGTCGATTTCAAGGACTATCGACTCCGCGATTTCCGTCCGGAGGACATCGATCGCCTCCTGGCGGCCTTCTTTCAGCTGGCGGGCCGAGCCCCGCGCTACCTCGAGGAGGCCTTTTTCGTGACCGCCCTGGAAAAGTTCGATGATTCTCCCCGCGAACGGACCATGAACCCCAAGAAAGCTTATTGATTGGACCACTTACCGGATCGTCCCTAGTCGTCCGGGCTCGTCACGGTTTTTCCGTTGGTTTGGTCAAGATTTGGTCAAGATGCGTTTTTGCGTTTTAGGAGGGTTGATTACTTCTCACCCCAGACATATCATGACCTCATGGTCGTACCATCGCAGAGGGGCAGCAAATGAAGAAAGGGCTTGGGACCGGTCTGATCATCCTCGCGGGTATGTCCGTGATAGGTGCTTTAGGGTTCGCACAGATCATCGAAAACCCGACCAAGCCGACGGCTGAGAACGCGGGCCGCGTCCTAGGTCTCTCCGAGATCTGGAGAATCGTTGATAAGGGGGGTGAATTCTATTTTCAAAGCCCTCGAAGGCTCCAGATCGCGTTCGACGGAACGATCTTCGTCGCCGATGAAAAAGAATTTTTGAAGTTCTCGGCGGACGGCAAGTTCCTCAAGAACATCTACAAAGGCGGTCAGGGACCGGGCGAGATTAGCGGCACATTTTTTCACTCGATCCTGGGCCGCGAGCTCTTCATCCAAGACCTGAATTCCTGGCGGCTCTGGCGGACCGATTTAGACGGCGTATTTCAAGAGCAGATCGACCTCAAGAAGAGGGATGCAGGCTATTTGATCGGGGTTGTCCCGGAGGGATTCCTGTTTCAAAGAGTTATTTGGCCCCCGCGCTCCGAGTGGACCGGCAGACTCGTGGATGTCCCTTATGTCGTCGACTTCCATCCCAAGGACGGCTCCGAGATAAGGGAGGTCGCCAGGTTCCACACCAGGGCGTTCCTGTCCGGCGGGAGCGCGACGAGTTGGGATTCGAGGATCAATGTCATCAGCCCTGACCGGAAGCTCCTCTATGCCTATTTCGGCCGAGACTATCTCATCGAGGTCGTTGATCTGGCCGCCGGCAAGATCATCAAGAGGTTCAAGAGGAGCTATCCCAAGATACCTCACGAAGAGAGGCGCTGGGAGGCGGATTTCCGGAAAAAGAACGGGTCCCCGAAGATCGAATATGAGACGGATATCTCGGGCTTATTCCCGGTAGGCGGAAAAATCTGGGTCGCAACGTCCACGGAAGATAAGGCCAAAGGGCGGCTCATCGATGTCTTCGACCGAGACGGCCGTTTCATCGACACATTCTTTTTGGGTTCCCGCGGTTCTCTGATGGCTGTTGGTGAAGGTTTCATTATTTGCCAGGAAACAAACGAAGACGAAACGGTCATCATTGCTAAATATAGGATCGACTCTCCGCAATAATCCTGTCCAATGACGCTTGCGGATCGCCTTCAGGATTCCGCGGGAAGCCGTCTATATGGGACGCGGCTCTCCATGATCACGAACTCCTTATTGGGGGCAACCGCCGAGAAGAGCCTCGCGAACTTTTCGACGCTCGGGACGGACCGGCCTTGCTCGTACCGGGCATAGCTATTCGGAGACCTCGAGCCCAAGCGCGCCGCGACCTCTTCCAGGCTCAGCCCGGCTTTTTGTCTCATCCGCCGGAGCAACAGGGCCGTGAGGGCGCCTTGGTCGGAGGCTCCGATCTCGAAGACCGCCCCCTTCGCCCCGAACACGCGGACCTCGAAACCCTTCTTGTTGACGAGAGATTCGACGGCATCGGCGATCATCTCGTACGCCTCCTTCTTGGTCCTGCCCTGTGTGGCGATGTCGAGAATGGGGATTTCGATCGCCCAGTACTTACCGGCTTTGAAGACCTTGCCCACGAATCTCATGACTTGGCTCCTTTGGCTGTCCGCAATATCGCGCTCGCCGTGTATTCGTTGATCTCGACGTGTCTCGGGACGGCGACCTCGCGTTCGCCGTAGGCCCAAACGTCGTGACGGCGGCCGTGGCGGACGAGGCTCCAGCCGAGGGCCCGAAGGCGATCCTCGAGCTCCCGGCGCTTCATATATCGAATATACACAAATATGTGTAATTGTCAAGCGGCCTGTAGTGAAATTAGTCTCAAAGACGTTCTGCGGTTGAAGGCCGGAGTCCGTTCTGCTATCATGAGGAAGCTTTCCACGGGCCTGAAATGGTCAATGTATTCCGCAGGCGCCTTGGAAAGATTAGATAATAAATAGCTTACAAGCGCAGGCTGTGGGCGGTTAGCTCAGCTGGGAGAGCGCGGCGTTCGCAACGCTGAGGTCGGGAGTTCGAATCTCCTACCGTCCACCATTTTTTTCCCCGGCCTGTGCGGCAGATGGGGCATAGCGGGGACACGTACCGGGTACATGTCCCCAAAGACGGAGGGGCGATGATCGGTCGCGAGATCTGGATGCTGGCCGGCACGGCTGCGGGCCTCGGCCTCGTCCACACTGTCATCGGCCCCGATCATTACCTGCCCTTCATCGTCATCGGCCGGGCCCGCAACTGGAAGCTGCGGAAAACCCTCGGCGTCGCCTTCCTGGCCGGGCTCGGGCACATCCTGAGCTCGGTCGTCCTCGGCTTCGTCGGCATCGCGCTCGGCATCGCCGTGGCCAGGCTCGAGGGCGTCGAGTCGACGCGCGGCGCCATCGCGGCCTGGCTCCTCATCGGCTTCGGCCTGGCCTACTTCATCTGGGGCCTGCGCCGGGCCTGGCGCGACAAGCCCCATGCTCATCCCCATCTCCACGACCACGAAGAGGACCACGTTCATCCGCATGGGCCGGATCTGGGTCCGCACGATCCGGGCCACGAGCATGTCCATCAGCACGCCCATGTCCACACCCATGAGCTGGCCGAACACGCGCACCCTCATGGCGAGGTCCCGAAGAAGGCCAACATCACGCCCTGGGTCCTGTTCACCATCTTCGTCTTCGGGCCCTGCGAGCCGCTCATCCCGCTGGTGATGTACCCCGCCGCGCGCCACAGCTCGGCCGGGGTCGTCCTGGTCGCGGCGGCCTTCGGACTCGTCACGATCGCCACGATGCTGGTCATCATCGCGGCCGCGTCCTTCGGGGCGAGCTTCGTCAAGCTGGGCAAGCTCGAACGCTATTCTCACGCCCTGGCCGGATTGATGATCTTCGTCTCCGGCCTGGCCGTCCAATTCCTCGGCCTCTAGGGGGCCCATGACCTTCGTCGCCGACTGCATGCTCGGCCGTCTGGCCAAGTGGCTGAGGATCCTCGGCTTCGACGTTCTCTATTTTCCCAAGGCCGAGGACCGGGAGCTCGCCGCCATCGCTCGGCGCGAAGGACGCATCCTCTTGACCCGCGACAGCGGGCTCATCGAGAAGACGGCCAAGCGGCCGAACCGCCTGTTCGTCCGCAGCGACAACTGGGAGGACCAGGTCGCCCAGGTGCTCGATGAGCTCGAGCTCTGGGACGCGGTCCGCGCGAACACGCGCTGCATCGCCTGCAACCTGCCGCTCAAGCCGCTGAGCCGGGAGCGGGCCCGCAATCTCGTCACCCCGTATGTCGGCGAGAACGCGACTTCGTTCGCCGTTTGCCCGGGCTGCCAACGCGTCTTCTGGCAGGGTACACACTACGGCGACATGGAAAAGAAGATCGAGAAGCTCCTCGAGCGGCGCGGCAAGACTATAACCGGATGACGGCGATCCCCGGCCGAAAGAATCGCTCGAAGTGCTCGTCCCGCGTGTAGATCGTCCGGCAGCCTGCGGCGACCAGGCCGGCTATGATGAGGGCATCGACGGCCGGCAGGCCTGTCGAATGCGAGATCGTTGCCGCCTCATCGGCCGTCCGGGCCGTTACATCGAGGACCGTCACAGAACGCTCGAGCCAACCTCCGAGCTCAGGCCAGGGGATGCCTTTCCGAAGGGAAATGCGCTTGAGCTCGAATAGGGTCAACGCGGAGGCCGCGACGTCCTCTTCTTCGAAGATCCTGAGAGCGGAAGGGTTTCCCTCGCGGAGAGCGAAGAAAAAGCCCGTATCAGCCCCGATCATCGGGTTCTTTCGTCCTATCCAGGTGAAGATCGTCCCAGGTCCCGAGCTCCGCCCCCTGGAGCATCCGGACCAGCTCCTTTTTCGCCCTTCTTCTGGATTCGAGATCCAAATGGGTCTCGACGGCCGTCCGGATGAGCCTCGAGACGGACGCCTTACTTGTCCTGGCCTCGGATCGGAGATCCTTCAAGACTTTCTCCGGTAAATAGAACGATACAGCTGGCATATTTTTCTCACTAAATATATATATCATAATAGGATATATGTCAAATCGAATTAAATTGACTTTCACGCTCGGTTCCATTTAGATAAGAGCCAATACGCCGACCCCATAGCCCCTGAGGAGGTTTCCTCATGATGCGTCGCGTCCCGTCGCCTCGAACGGTCCTTGGCTCTCTCGCGGCTCTCCTGATCATTTCGGTATCCTCCCTCGCCGGCGGACAAACCGACTCATCGCCCGGCCCGACGGGCGAGCTCTTGCGTTCCGGCCCCGTGCGGACGTTCGAGGGCCGGGCCCTCTCCGAGGTCGCTTTCCCGCTCGGGGGCATCGGCACCGGCACGGTCTCCCTCGGCGGCCGCGGCAACCTCCGCGACTGGGAGATCTTCAACCGCCCCGGCAAGGGCGTCAACATGCCCTTCACGTTCTTCGCGCTTTATGTCGAGCAGGGTGGGACGAAGCGCGTGCGCGTCCTCGAGGGCCCGCTCGAGCCGCCCTTCACGACCGGCTTCGGCTTCCGCCGCGTCTTCGTCCCCGGCCTGCCGCGGATGGAGAAAGCGGTGTTCAAGGGCGAATATCCTTTCGCCGAAGTCGCCCTCTCCGACAGCCAGATCCCGCTCGCGGTCACGCTCGAAGCCTTCAATCCGATGATCCCGCTGCAGCCGGAGGATTCCGGCCTCCCCGCCTTCGTCCTGCGCTACCGCATCAAGAACACCGGCTCCGCGCCGGCCAAGATCACCGTCGCCGGCTCTGTCGTGAACCCGATCGGCTACGACGGCGAGGGCACGGTCGACGGCCTCGACAACGCCAAGTTCGGCCAGAACATCAACGAGGTCAAAAAGACCGACGCGCTCCGCGGGCTGGCCATGTCGTCGAGCAAGGTCAAGTCCGAGGCGCCGGCCTTCGGCACGATGGCCCTGACGACGCCGTGGTCCGACATCACCACCCTCACCCATTGGGTCCGCGGCGACTGGTGGGACGACCTCCAGATCTTCTGGGACGACTTCGCCTCCGACGGCCGGCTCACGGATGTCAACGAGGTCTCGCCCTCGCCCGCGAACCGCACCGACGTCGGTACGCTCGGCCTGACCGCGACCCTGGCCCCGGGCGAAGAAGTGACGCTCCCGTTCATCCTGTCCTGGAGCTTCCCTAATTTCCCCAACTATTTCGACGTCGTCCCCGAGCAGCGCGGCCGGATCTTCAAGAACCACTACGCCGAGCGGTTCGCCGACGCCTGGGCCGCGGCCGAATACCTGCAGGCCAACCTCCCGCGCCTCGAAGCCGAAAGCCGGGCCTTTCACGACGCCTTCTTCTCGTCGACCCTGCCTCCCTACGTCCTCGACGCCGTCTCCAGCCAAGCGGCCATCATCCGGACGACGACCGGGATGTGGCTCGAGGGCGGGAGCTTCTTCGGCTTCGAGGGCTGCGGCGATCAGTCGGGCTGCTGCCCGCTCAACTGCGCCCACGTCTGGAACTACGCCCAGTCGCTGGCCTTCCTTTACCCCTCGCTCGAGCGGACCATGCGCGAAACCGACTTCCTCAACAACGTCAAGCCCGACGGGGCCATGGCTTTCCGCACTTCGCTTCCGCTCGGGAGCGGCGTCCTCTGGGGCTTCAAGCCGGCCGCCGACGGCCAGATGGGTCGGGTCATCAGCCTCTACCGCGACTGGCAGATCTCGGGCTCGCTCGATTGGCTCAAGAAGCTCTGGCCGCAGGCCAAGAAGGCCCTCGACTACGCCTGGATGGGCTGGGACGCCGACCGCGACGGCCTGATGGAGGGCGAGCAGCACAACACCTACGACATCGAGTTCTACGGCCCGAACAGCATGATGGGCGGCTTCTATCTCGGCGCGCTCAAGGCCGGCGCGGCCATGGCCACGGTCGTCGGCGACCTCGTCTCGGCCAAGGCCTACCTGGCCATGTACAACAAAGGCCGGGCGGCCTACGATGCGACGCTCTGGAACGGCGAGTTCTACGTCCAGAAGTACGCCCAGGTGATGGAGAAGAAATACCAGTACGGCGAGGGCTGTCTCTCCGACATGCTCCTCGGCCAGTGGCTGGGCATGGTCGCCGGCCTCGGCCGCTACCTCCCGGCCGAGCGCATCCAGTCGTCGCTTCGGGCGATCTACAAGAACAATTTCCTGCCCGATTTCCGGAACTTCTCCAACGTCCAGCGGACCTACGCCCTGAACGACGAGATGGGGTTGCTCCTCTGCTCGTGGCCGAACGGAGGCCGGCCGCCGCTGCCGTTCCCGTACTCCGACGAGGTCTGGACGGGCATCGAGTATCAGGTCGCCTCCCACCTCATCTACGAGGGCCTCGTCGAAGAGGGCCTGACGGTCGTCAAGGGCGTCCGCGACCGCTACGACGGCCTGCGCCGCAATCCCTGGAACGAGGTCGAGTGCGGCCACCACTACGCCCGGGCGATGTCCTCGTGGGGCGTCCTCCTGGCCCTTTCGGGCTGCTCGTATTCCGGCCCGGAGATGCGGATGGATTTCGACCCGAAGATCAACGCCGAGGACTTCCGGACGGTCTGGACGGCCGGCTCGGGCTGGGGCGTTTACACGCAGAAGGCCGCGGAGGGACAGCCGTTCGCCGTCGGGATCGAGACGAAAAGCGGAGCGGTCGAGCTCAAGAACCTCACCGTCGTCCTGCCGCCTTCGCGGGCCGACCAAAAGGTGAGGGCTGCCGATGCGACGTTGGGCGGCGACGCGGCCCGGCCGTCGGTCCGCCAGACGGAGAACACCATCCTCCTGTCCTGGCTGAAGCCCGTCCGCGTCGAGCCCGGAAAGCCCCTGGCGCTAACGATCCGGTTCTGACGGGCTCTTCAGGACGAGTTCGAGCTCGATGAGCCGGTAGCGCGGGTCCGGCCCGCCGTAGCGGCGCCGGATGTCTTTAAAGCCGAGGCTCCGGTACATCCTCAACGCGGGGGCGAAGAACGGGTGGCCGCTCGTCGTCACCCGGGCGGCCTTCAGGCCGCGGTCCCCGAGTCGTCTCAGGACCTCGAGGACCTGAAGCTTCCCGTAACCGTGTCCCCGGAATTCCGGAAGGACGCAGTTCTGGCCGACGATCCCGTAGGCCGGCCCGGGGCGCGGGTCGAACGATGCCAGGCCAACAGGCTCATCGCCGAGACGGGTGACGAAGACGCACTGCCCGACCGTATCCGGATAAGCATAGGCGTCGCGGTCGAAGTCCTCCCACTTCCGCCTTTCGTCCTTCCAGGCATCCGGCCCTTGTGCAAGGAGCCCGGCGTAGCTCCGGCCGATGATGTCGGCCAGGGTGCCGGGCGGAAAGTCTGAGGCCGGCGCGAACGACAGGTCCGGGGATTCCATCGACTCCTGTCTAGCAAAAATCGCCCCTTTACGTCAACGCCCGACCCATTTTGGGGAACTTCCCGCTTTTTAGAATGGGCCTCTCTGCGGCTTTGCTCGGGAATTGCCTCTCGCTCCCCGGACCCCCTGGGAACCAGTCCCGACGGTTCCCCCGCTCGGCGGGACCCCCTCCGCTACGGAGATCTTCGAGGCAATATCCCTCGTCGCCTCGAGAGGCAATCCCGGAAAAAACGAGGCGACAGCCTTATGGGCTTTTGATAAGATAAGCGGCCGGGAGTCACCTCTCGATCGGAGGTCGAGCGTGAGAAAGAACCTCGTCGCCCTGCCCGTCGTCCTTGCCGCCCTGGCCCTCAGCGCCTGCGCCCCGAAAGCGCCGGCTCCGCCCCTGCCCAAAGGCCGGCTGTTCATCGTCGGCGGCGGCGACCGCGACGCGCCGCTGATGATGCGCTACGTCGAATTGGCCAAGGCCCGCGGCCCGGCCAAGATCGTCATCTTCACCATGGCCAGCAGCGTCCCTCTCGAGACTGGGCCCGAGCTCGTGGCCGAATTCAAGGGCTACGGCGTCGCGGACGTCGCCTATTGCCATCTGACGCGCGAGGAGGCCATGGACCCGGCCAGCCTCAAGATCCTCGACGGGGTCACCGCGATCTGGTTCTCCGGCGGCGACCAGGCCAAGCAGACGGCCGTGCTGCTCGACACCCCGCTCCACAAGAGGATGCTCGAGCTCTACGCCGAGGGCTGCCTCGTCGGCGGCACCAGCGCCGGGGCCGCCGTCATGAGCGAGTTCATGATCACCGGCGACGAGAAGCGGACCCAGGGCGAGGAGGGGACCTGGGAGGTCATCTGGGCCGACGACGTTCTCCATTCTCGCGGCTTCGGCTTCGTCAAGGACGCCGTCATCGATCAGCACTTCGTCACCCGCAGGCGCCACAACCGCCTGATCGCGGTCGTCCTCCAGCATCCGTCCCTCGTCGGCATTGGCATCGAAGAATCGACCGCCGTCCTCGTCCGGCCCGACGGTAAGTACGAGGTCCTCGGCGAGGGCCAGGTCATCGTCTATGACGCCCGCCGGGCGACGGTGGCGCGATCGCCGGACGGACATCTCGGCGGGCACGACCTCAAGATGCACGTCCTCCTCCCCGGCGACGTCTACGACCTCGCGACCGGACGCGCGGAGGGCCCCTCGAAATGAAGGCTCCGAAGCTCCGCCTGCCCCACACGCTGATCCTGATCTACATCATGGTCGTCCTGACCGTCGTCGCCACCTGGATCATCCCCGGCGGCGAGTACAAGCGAGTGGAAAAGAAGATCGCCGACAGGACGGTCACTGTCCCCGTGCCTGGGTCCTATCAACGGGCCGATAACCGCCCGCAGGGCCTGTCCGGCCTCTTTGTCTCTCCGGCCAAGGGCTTCGCCGAGGCCGCGGGCATCATCATCATCGTCTTCATCTGCGGCGGGGCCATCGCGGTCATCCAGAAAACCGGGGCTCTCTCGACCGTCATCCACAATCTCTCGCTCAAGTTCGGCCGCAGCAAGGCCCTTCAGGCCCTGTTCATCCCTGTGGTGATGATCATCTTTTCCCTGGGAGGCGGCATCTGGGGCATGTGTGAGGAGACCATGCCCTTCATCCTCATCTTCGTGCCTCTGGCCTTGTCGCTCGGCTACGACACGATCGTCGGGGTGGCCCTGCCGTTCGTCGGCGCCGCGGCCGGGTTCGCCGGGGCCTTCTTCAATCCGTTCACGGTCGGCCTCGCGCAGGGCATCGCCGGCCTGCCGCTCTATTCGGCCCTGGGCTACCGGCTCGCTGTTTGGGCGGGCGGGACGGCCATCGCCATCGCGGTGGTCATGCGCTACGCGGCCCGCGTCCGCCGGGACCCGACGATCTCCCCGACCTACGAGGAGGACGCGGAAAAGCGGGCCAAGCTCAAGATCGGCGGCCCCGTCATCGAGAAGCTGCGGTTGACGGCCGCCCACCGGATGGTGCTGGCCGTCTTTGCCCTGGGCATCGGGGTGATGGTCTGGGGCATCCTCTTCAAGCAGTGGTTCATCTACGAGATCGGGGGCGTCTTCCTGGCCATGGGCATCTTCTCCGGCATCACCGGCCGGCTCAAGGGCGACGAGATCGGGCAGGCTTTCGTCGAGGGGGCCAAAGACATGGTCAACGCGGCCCTGATCATCGGCACGGCCCGGGCCATCCTCCTCGTGGCCCAGGACGGCAGGATCATGGACACCATCCTCGCCGGTTTGGCCGGGGCCATCTCGCATTTCAACCCGGTCATCTCGGCCCAGATCATGTTCGTCTCGCAGTGCGTCATCAACTTCTTCGTCCACTCGGGGACGGCCCAGGCGGCCCTGACCATCCCGATCATGGCCCCGCTCGGCGATCTCGTCGGCATCACCCGGCAGACGGCCGTCATGGCCTTTCAGCTGGCCGAGTACATCAATCCCGTGCTGCCGACATCGGGCGTGACCATGGGCGTTCTCGGGCTCGCCGGGCTGCGCTGGGAGAAATGGGCCAAGTGGATGATCCCCCTGATCGTCCTGTGGGTGCTGTTCGCGGCCCTGGTCCTCATCCCGCCCGTCTTGATGAAGCTGGGCCCGGCCTGAGGCAACCTTTTTCCCCCCTATTTCATCTATACCGGTGTGAACGAGATGAGCGCCTCCTGCCTCCTTCTGGCGGTCCCCGGCCAATTCGGCCATAATAGGGTGGATGCCGACTACGAATCCTTCCTGGAGGCGGCCCTGAGCCTGGAGCGGGAGAGAGGGGCAGGCTCCGTCTGGGGGACGGCCGACAAGGCCCGCCTGGAGGAGCTCGTCCGCCGGGGCCGCGCCGGCGACCTCGGGGCCATGGAATCGATCTACGGGATGTTCAAGGGGCCGGTGTTCGGCCTCGTCTACCGCTACGCCCAGAACCGGGCGGCGGCCGAGGACCTGCTCCAGGACGTCTTCCTCAAGGTCTTCGGGAACATGGGCAAGGTCCGCGACGCGGCCACGTTCCCCGGCTGGGTCTTCCGCATCGCCGTCAACACCGCCTACAGCTACCTCCGGCAGAAGAGAGCCCAGGCGGACAAAAACGTGCCGCTCGACGAGCTGGCCGGGACGCTCGAGGACCGCAGAAGCGCTCCGGTCGAAAAGGACTTCACCGGGCCGCTCGAGGAAGCCATCCGGGCTTTGGCCCCGCGGCTGCGCAGCGTCTTCCTTCTCCACGACGTCCAGGGCTTCAAGCACGAGGAGATCGCCCGGACGCTCGGCTGCGCCGTGGGGACGTCGAAGTCGCAGCTGTTCAAGGCCCGGCTCAGGGTCCGGACCTACCTGAAGGCCCGGGGCGCCGTCTGAGGAGAACGACGATGAGATGCCGCAAAGCCCAGCAATACATCAGCCGGTCGGTCGACGGCGAGCTCGACGGGCGGCGGGCCGCCCGCCTCGAGCGTCACCTCGCGGGGTGCGACGAGTGCCGCGCCTTCGCCGAGGATATGAAGAGGATCGCTTCCGGCGCGGCCGAGCTCGCGGCCCCCGAGCCGTCGGACAAGGTCTGGCGCAACATCCGGGCCGGGCTCGAGACGGGGACGGTGAAGCTCCTGACCGAGGGCGCGTCCCTCGACCGCCGGCCGATCTTCGGATCGAACCTCGCGGCGCTGCGCTATGCGGGGGCGGCCGCGTTGGCCCTCGTTCTCATCGTCTCGGGCGTCGCCGTGGGGCGGCGCTGGGGGCGTACGGATGCCCGGCTGGCCCCGGCCCCCGAGGCCCGCGCCGCCTATACGCTGGCCAAGCTCGACGAGGCCGAGCGCTACTACGAGCAGGCTGTCCAGTCGCTCGGCGAGGCCTTCGTCGCCGGGAAGGGAACGCTCCCGCCCGAGGTGGCCGAGATGTTCGACCGCAACCTGGCCGTCGTCGACTCGACCATCCAGGCCTGCCGGGCGGCCGTCCTGGCCGAGCCCGAGGACCTGGAGGCCCGGAATTATCTGCTGGCGGCCTACACCAAGAAAGCCACGCTGCTCGATTCGGCCCTGGACCTCCAGAGGAGGGACCGGGACGCCGGGATCGGGAAAGCGATCATTTGACGCAAGGAGCCCCAGAAGGAGGATCGTCATGACAAAGATGAACAGGACAGTGATGGCGGCGGTCGTCGCCGCGGTGTTCATCCTCGCGTTCGTGGCCGGGCCGGCCCTGGCCGCGGAACAGAAGTATGAAGAGAAGTTCTCCAAGACCGAAGCGCTGGCCAAGAACGGCAAGCTCTACCTGAGCAACGTCTCCGGTCAGATCGACGTCGCGGTGTATAAAGAGGCCCAGGTCAAGATCGAGGCGGTCAAGACCTCCAAGGCCGACACGCTCGAGAAGGCCAAGGAGAACGCGGCCAAGGTGACCATCGAGGTGACCAAGGACGAGGACGCCGTCCGTGTCGAGACGAAATACCCCAAACAGACGGGTGGCTTCTGGGGCGGCGGCGACAAGCTCAGCGTCTCCGTCAACTACAAGGTCTGGGTGCCGGACGCGGCCGCGGTCGAGCTCAAGTCCGTGAGCGGCGACGTCAACGTCGCGGCGCTCGGCGGGCAGGCCAAGGTCGATTGCGTCAGCGGCAACGTCAAGCTGCTCGGCGCGGCCGGGGCCTACATCAAGCTCGTCAGCGGTGACCTCGAGATCGAGGGGATCGCCGGCGACACGTTCATCAAGGCCGTTTCCGGCGATATCACCGCCACCCGGATCAAGGGCTCGGTCGAGGCCGACGCCGTGAGCGGTGACATCGACCTTCTCGACGTCTCCGGGGCCAAATCGGTCGATGTCAAGACCGTCAGCGGCGACGTCACCTATGTCGGCAGCCTCGAGGCGGGCGGCCGCTACGAGTTCAAGACCTACAGCGGGGACGTCCGTATGACCATCCCGGCCGGGACCGGATTCGATCTCGAGGTCAACACCTACAGTGGCACGATCGACGCCGATTTCGAGATCACGACCAGCGGCAGGATCTCGAACAAGGAGATCCGCGGCACGGTCGGCAAGGGCGGCGCGACGGTCGTTCTGAAAAGCTTCAGCGGCAACGTCGATCTGAAGAAGAAATAATAAATCGGGGACACAATACCTATTCACCCATTTATTTAAGGATCGAAATTGGGTGAATGGGTATTGTGTCCCCCTTTTCTGGGGGGCGGTGACGCCGCCCTTTTTTTTGTATAATGGCGGGCATGCGCCGCGTGCACGCCGTCAATTTCATCCGGACGATGGCCGTGACGACTGTCGTCTTCCTGGCCCCGTTCCGCTTCATCGAGCTCGGCTTCGACGGGGTGGCGATCGGCGTCATCGTCGCTCTGCTCGCCGCGGCGCCCATCGTCTTCTCCTTCCCGACCGGCTGGGCGAACGACCGCGTCTCCATGAAGACGGTCATCGGCGGCGGGCTCCTGGCCATGGCCGGCCTCCTGGTCGCGGCCGGCCTCGTCCGGACGGTCGCGCCGATGGCGGCGGTCTTCCTCCTCCTCGGCGTGGCCAACAGCGCCATCAACGTCTCCATCAACAGCCTCTACTACAAGCACGAGACGGGCGGCGACCCGAACCGCAAGTACGGCCGGTTCGTCGGCTGGCTCTCGCTAGGGCCGCCGACGGGATTGGTCCTGGGCAGCCTCCTCATCCGGGCCGCGGGCTTCGACGCCCTTCTCTGGGCATTGGCCGCGCTGACGGCCCTGGCCGCCCTGGCCGTGCGGGGCTTTGGGGAGGAGAAGTTCACGGCCGTCTCCATCCGCGACTACCGGTTCAGCATCTTCAACCGGCGGACGCTCCTGTTCTCGGTCTTCCTCGTCCTGCTGGCTCTGCATTGGGGGACGGAAGGGACCGTCTACGGGCCTTTCCTGCGGAGCCGGTTCGCTCTGAGCGACTCGGGCGTCGCGCTCTACATGGCCGGGGCCTACCTGGCGCTGGCCGGCGCGGCCTTCCTGGTCGGGCGGCTGAAGTATGACCCGGCGCGCAACCGCCGCCTGTTCCTCCTGGGGATGGTCCTCTCGGGCGCCGGGCTCGTGCTGATGACCGTCGGCGACGTCGGGCTGTCGTTCCTGTTCCGCTTCATCCACGAGGGCGGCGACGGGCTGATGGGGGCGTTCGCGGTCCTGACCATCTCCGGGCTCTTCGAGAAACGGACGATCGGCGGCAGCGCCGGCATCCTGACGGCCCTCCAGACCTCGGGCCACATGGCCGGCTCGTTCGCTTTCTCGTGGCTCGGCTTCCGGGCCGGCCTGGAGGTCCCCATGATCGTCGCCGGGATCATCCTTCTGGCCAACGCCGCTTTCGGGCTCGTCGCCGTGCCCCGCGATTAATTCGGGGACACAATACCTATTCACCTATTTCTTCAGATGGAATTCAGGGGGACACGATCCCTTTTCCAGAGAAAAGGGTCATGTCCCCGAATTCCGAGCAAATAAAATAGGTGAATAGGTATTGTGTCCCCGTTTTTGTAAAATAAGGCGATGATCGCGACGAAGGGGGCGGGCTTCGACATCATCCTGGTCAGCGGGGAGCCGTACGCCGACCATCCGCTCTCGCCGGTCGGGATGATCGCGCGCGTCCTCGACGGCGAGGGCTTCAAGGTCGGCGTCATCGAGTGCCCGGACTGGAAGGCTAAGGCGGACTTCCTCAAACTAGGTCGGCCGCGGCTCTTCTTTGGGATCACATCGGGCTCGATCGACTCGATGCTCGTCAATTACACACCGCTCAAGCGGGAGCGGGCCGTCGACCCCAACGCCCCGTTCGCCTCGCGGATGCCCGACCGGGCCGTCATCGTCTACGCCAACCGCATCCGGGAGCTCCACAAGGGCGCGCGGATCGTCCTCGGCGGCATCGAGGCCTCGCTTCGCCGTTTCGCCCACTACGATTACTGGGGCGACGACGTCCGGCGCTCGATCCTGCTCGACACGCGGGCCGACATCCTCGTCTACGGGCCGGGCGAGCTCCAGGCGGTCGAGATCGCGCGGCGGCTCGACGGCGGCGAGCCGCTCGATGGCCTACGAGGCACGGCCATCATCCGGGCGGAAGCGCCCGAAGGGGCCGTCGTCATCCCGTCGTTCGAGGAGGTCCGGGACGACAAGAACAAGTTCTGCGAGGCGCAGAAGAAGCTGACGAACCGGAAGACGATCGCGCAGAAGCACGCCAACCGTTTCGTCGTCCAATACCCGGCGCCCGACACCACCCCGGCCGACCTCGACCGGGTCTACGGCCTGCCTTTCACCCGGCGCATCCCCGAAGGCTTCCCGGAGCTCCGCATGGCCCGTTTCTCGGTCCAAACCCACCGGGGGTGCGTGGGCCGCTGCTCGTTCTGCGCGCTCTCGCTTCACCAGGGCGACCGGATCGTCTCACGCGGCGAGGTCTCCATCCTCGAGGAGATCCGGCGGATGACCAGGCAACCCGAGTGGCAGGGTTTCGTCGACGACCTCGGCGGCCCGACGGCGAACATGTATGGCATGGACGGGGCCTCGGTCGAGGCGGCGCACCGGAGACTTATCGCCCTGATGCGGGCGGCCCGCAAGATCCGGGGGGTCAAGAAGGTCTTCGTCCGCAGCGGCATCCGCTACGATCTGGCCGTCGAGAGCCCCGAATACATCCGGGAGCTGGCCCGCCACCACGTCTCCGGGCTGCTCAAGATCGCGCCCGAGCATGTCTCCGAGCGCGTCCTGAAGCTCATGAACAAGAGCGGCGGCCGGCGCCGCCTCGAGGAGTTCCGGAAGCTGTTCGCCGAGGCGACGGGAGCGGCACAGGGAAAAGGCGCGGCGGCCGGGAGGCGCGGCCGTCCCCAGCACCTCAAGTATTACTTCATGGTCGCGCATCCGGGGACGACCGAGAAGGAAGCGCGCGAGCTGGCCGATTTCGTGCGCGAGCTCGAGCGGAGCGGTGAGAAGCCGGTCGAGGGCGTCCAGATCTTCACCCCGACGCCGATGACCCGCTCGACCTGCATGTACCACACGGGCAAAGACCCGATCACCGGCGAGCCGGTATACGTCCCGCGCCCTTACGCGGAGAAGAAGGCCCAGAAGCGCCTCCTTGGCGATAAGGGCAACGAGTAAGAGAGGGTCAAACCTACTTTTTTCGAAAAAAAGTAGGTTTGACCCAGGCCTGTCCGGTTATTATTTGAATAAAATCAGTTGGTTAGGATCGGTCTCATATTGAACCTGTTCTTCGTTTTGGCTAAGTAGCTCATTCAACGGGGTTTGGCTGAACGGGTTCACGC
>Ga0116202_10000697_pt1 | contig 18923 bp, 13 predicted proteins | sample LakKivw325mmetaG_FD_94479 | JGI IMG/M metagenome (GOLD analysis project Ga0116202, IMG submission 94479) | Anoxic lake water microbial communities from Lake Kivu, Rwanda to study Microbial Dark Matter (Phase II) - Lake Kivu water 325m metaG | ecosystem: Environmental > Aquatic > Freshwater >...
TATAGTACCCGTGTCCGGTCTCTGTATCTATTTCATATATTGATCCATTTCCGCCACTTGCAAAAAGTTTGCCATCAAGATTGAAAATACCCTCAACCTTTACAAATCCTTCTCCGAAGGGATTTTCAAGACCTTTTTCAAAATAGATAATTTTTCCTCTTTCAGGATCATATTTACACAATCTATCTGCATCAGGTCCCGGATGACTCTGCCATGGCCTCATTATGTTCCATCCGCACCATACACATCCCTCATTATCAATTTCAATATTTTCTCCCTGGGCAATACTGTGGCAGCTCCCGACAATTCCAAGTTCGGATACAGTACCTGAGGAAATTTCATAACTGAAAAGTCTTTCGGGTATTAATGTAATCCCGTATATGATTCCTCTGTCTCGGTCAAGACATATTGATTGAATATATGAATGCGGATACGGGGTGCAAATTTTTTTTATATCATTATTGGAAGGATTATACCTCACTATTGCTCCTCCCGGTGCATCATAATAACGGTCAATGTCATGAAGCTGTGCCACTGCCGCATACAAACAACCATCTTTTTCAAAAAATTCAAGAGAACGATGAAACTTTGCATCATATCTGTTTTTAATCCGCTCATAACCGCATGAGAAAAAAGTTTTTCTCACTGTGTCAAAACCCAGAAATATTTCAGAATTGAAAGATGTAAGCCCAAGATAGAGTATTTCTGACGCATTCAAATAATAGCAGCAGTCAAAACTGATCCAGCCGTTTTTCCATTTACTGTCATTTATGAAATCGTTGTAATGCCATCTGTTGACAACCCCTGTATACCAGTTTGAAAAAATTGAATTTTTAAATTGATACGCTCTGACTTTCATTTTTCTTTAAGTAATCTTCCTTCACAATTTCAGTTATTCTGTGAAGAGCGCTGTAAAAACCATCATAGATTTCAATAATGCTTTTCGCAATTTCTTTTTCTTTGCCCCTGTAATCAAGATCTGTAAGTTCACTGAATTGTAAAGCACAATCAATCTCATCCTGTGTCAAAAAGTGTGATAAATCTTTAAGTATAATGGATGGATCATGAATTTTTTCTCCTGTCTTTAATTTCCAGAATATTGAAAAAGGTTCAATGAAGAAATTTTTTCCTATGCGGTTCAGTTCATTTCTTATCAACGCAATGCTGTCAAAATAATCAGGTGCGTTTACATAAAAAAACAACCTTCCCTTCATAAGTCTTGAAAATTTTGTATTTTCAAAAATGGATATGGATGCATCCTGGTTTATTTCTCTCAGGATCTCTTTCCATTCAGGAACAGTCCTTTTTCCGGCATCCTGAAACAAAGTAAGATTTTCTGAAATTTCTTCACCAAGTGTCTCAAGAATACCAAACATTCTTCCCTCAAGAAAAAAAAGAGCGGATTGTTCATAAAGCTGTGGTTCTTCATAATGTTTTTCAACAAGTTCGAGCAAATCCCTGAATATCCTGCAATGGGGATACTTTTCATCTGCAAGGCGAAAAGCTTCTTTTTTCCCCCTCACTGCAGTTCTGTTAATTAAAGAAATTGCAGACTGAACAGGAGGATTGAAATAATGCATAATTCTACTATGAAGCGGATACTTCACCGCATATGCACCAAGGTTTATTGGAATGTCAATATTTCTGTCATACGGACCGTAGTAAGTAAGAAATTTTTTGAGGTGAAAATATTCATCCTTTTTATCCCACTTTCTCAAACCAAGTTTTTCAGTTGCCTGATTCATCCTTTTTTCATCCGAGGTGTGATAAAAACTCCACTGCATATATTCAGGGTAATATGTGAATTCATCGGTCATTTCCTGCCACGTTATGTTAATTCCAGGCAGATGCTCAAGTATTCTTATCCATTGTGGAAATTTTTTGCACAGTTCTAAATGGACACTACCGACAGCCATTGACATATCACACCAGTCCTGGCTGCTCATGTCGTTATTGCATATAAACCTGCTGTCAAAATCGCTCAATCCGGGTATTAAATCTTCGAACTCCCATTTTCCTGCAATTGCATCTATTTTAGAGAACCTGCTTCTGCACATTTCATAGTATGTTTTTATAAAAAAATAAAAATCATTAGGTGGTGCTGGTGGAAATGAATTCATAAATCAAACTCCTTAAGAATTATTTTTCTTTCTTCAGATGAAGATCTGTAACAGGCATCTATTAAAAGATTTGTCAGTGCCGCTTCTCTCATTGATATAACAGGCTCTCTGTTTTCTATTATTGATGAAACAAAGTCCTCAATTAAGGGATAATGAACATTTTTATTATTCGGTAAATTAATTTCTTCAGTTTTATTGCCTGTGATTAATGAAATCCTATCACCGTCATAGGGAATCCATCTCACTTTTGCATCTGTACCGATTATTTCAAACTCATGGGCATAGGTTTTTGAATTCCAGTTGAAACTTGCTGTAATCAGAGGTCCATTCTCATATTCCATAAGTATGGCTGAAGAATCTTCAACATCATAGTCAAATACAATATTTCTCATTTTTGCAAAAACTCCTGAAGGCAACCCGAAAAGTCCGATGAGCACATCAAACATATGAGACCCCATATCTGCAATAATACCACCGCCAGCAAGTTTCCTTTTTGTTCTCCAGTATATCGGGCTATCAGGTTCAACTTCAAACCATGTATGGTAGCATATTCTAACCAGTAAAAGTTTCCCCAACTTCTGATTTTTTATCAATTCTTCTGTGAAACGATACTTCGGATAGAACCTTCTGAAATAAGCGGTTGTTGATTTAACCCTGCTTTTTTCTGCTTCCATCACAACCTCAAATGCGGATTTGAAATCAAGGCCGAGAGGTTTTTCGCATATTACATGCTTTCCTGCTCTTATCGCTGCAATTGTTTGACCTGCATGCAGAAACACCGGGGTCGCGATATATATTGCGTCTATATCTTTACTTTTCAGAGCATCTTCAAAATCAGAAGAGTAGTTTTCACATCCATATAATTCTGAAAGAGTCTGTGCCTTTGAAATATCCTTATCAACTATAAGAACAAGATCACTGTACGGATTTGAAATAATAGCAGGACACACCCTTTTATTTGCAATTAAACCCGCTCCGATTAAAGCCCATCTCATCTTTTTCATACCATATCTTTCAGTTTTTTTTCAAATCGTAGATTGTCTGTTTCACTGCCCATGCAATATATTCTAAATCATCATAACCCGTTGATGGAAAAACAGGTAAACTCAGAACCTGTGAGCAAATTTTTGCTGCTTCAGGACAATCATGTCCATGGTATCCAAGGCCTGCAAAAGCCTCCCATTCCCATATTGCAGGATAATGTTTTGCTGTCTGAACACCGTAGTCAGTCTTCAGATGGTATGAAAAAACTTCGGATTTTATTGGAAAAATATCGGTATTGATGCGAATTACATAGAGATGGCACGCATGATCCTCATTTATTCCAGGCGGAAGAATTATCTCATTCACATCACCAAGCAATTCGTTAAGTTTCAGCATTCTTTCCCTTTTCATACTGTTAACCATATCAACCTTTTTAGTCTGTGTAATACCGACAGCAAGCTGAACCTTTGTCATCCTGTAGTTAAATCCTATGCTCACAACGCGAAGTTTTTCGCCGTAAACATATCCGAATGTTTTAAGCTGTCTCACCTTTTCTGCAAACTCCTCATCATCAGTGGTAATTGCTCCGCCCTCACCAAGGCAGCTCATATTCTTGTTACTCTGAAAACTGTAGCATGATGCCTTCCCTCTTCCACCAACAGGTCCACCTCTGTATTTTGCTCCGACTGCATGTGCGGCGTCATAAATCACAGGTATACCTGTCTCCTTTGAAATCTCATCAAAAGCATCCATATCACATGAAAGACCCGCAAAATGCACAGGTATTATTGCTTTTGTTCTATCAGTTATTTTTTCTCTCACCTTTTCCGGATTCAAGTTAAGAGTGTATGGATCTATATCAGCGAAAACAACCTTTGCACCCCTTGCCACTGCAGTACCCGCTGTACATACGAAAGTTAATGGAGTTGTAATTACTTCATCGCCACTTTTTATTCCGAGAGCCATCATACAGCAATCAAGAGCCGTGCCACATGAATTAACGGCTACAGCCTTTTTTGCTCCCTCATGCGCGGCAAAGATCTGCTGAAAAATATTTTCCTCCGGCAAAGGGAAAAAACCGCCTTTGCCTTTAACAACATCCTGCACAACATTTATAATTGCATCAAGATCATCCTGCTGGTAAATCCCGCCCATCGGAATAAAAGGTATTTCTTTTTTTATCATTGTTCCTCCGTTTTTGATGTTATACTATAAAGACATCTATCAATCAAGGAATTTTTTGCTCTTTTACAGGAAAAATTTGCAGAAGGAGGAAAAATGAGACTGACAGGCGGAATCATATGCACAAAAAATGGCTTGAAAAAAGGGATTGACATCGTAATCAGGGGTGAAAAATTATATCTTGAAAAATCCGGAAAGAAAAAACCAACTGATGAGAAAATCACCCATCTCAATGGAAAGTATGTATTTCCTGGATTTATTGAATTACATACGCATGGTGCTGGTTTGTTTTCTTTCTACGCAGGCAGGTACAATCCTGAAAAAAACATTTTTGAATCTTCAAGTGAAATATATCAGGAAGATCTTGAAAAATGGGCAAAACTGCGAGTAAAAACAGGTGCGACATCTCTTTATGCTGCAACGTCAGCCATGCCACTTGAAAAAATAAAATTCTGTCTGCGGGAGCTTGAAAAATTTATCAAAAACAACAGAAACAGCTGGCTTGGAAAATTTTATAAAGGAGTCATGATTGAAGGAACTTTTATAAATCCTGCCAATCAGGGAGCAATGAATCCCAAATATGCTTTTGAACCCGATAAAACAATCTTTGATGATATTAACGAAACAGGACTGGCAAGACTTGTTAATGTACCACCGGATCACGGAGAAAAAGCCATAAAACTAACCGAGTATCTTGTTTCAGAAGGGATATCTGTTGGTGCCGGACATACCTCTGCAACATGCGAGCAGTTCAAAGAGGTAATTGATGCCGGACTTAAATATTTTATTCACTTCTTAAATGGACCCACAGGAAATATTTATAAGAGTTTCTTTGGAGGTGGTGCATTAGAAGCAGCCCTGACACTTGATATAATGCTTGAGCTTATTGTTGATGGTTATCATGTTGCACCCTGGTACATAAGGGAGGTTATGGCAAGAAAAAAACCGTCAGATATCATGGCAATCACTGATGCTGTTTTTGTAAGTCAGTCAAAAGGTGTTACCGAATTTGAAAGTGATGGAATAAAGGGTACAGTTGATAAAAGTTACAGGTATGTATATGTGACGGAAAAAGGTCCGACCACACTGTATGGAAGCGTTGTCACAATTGATAAAGTATTTTCAAACCTTCTTTCATATCTGACAAAACCCATGCAGGGAATCTGGCATGAAAAATTATCTGCCATACCTTTTGAAAAAGCCCTCTGCATAACGGCTGATTGCTGTTCGACAAATATTGTGAGAATGATAAAAAAGAACAATGGCGATGATTTGAATACAGGTGAAATAAAAAATGGAAGATTTGCAGACCTTGTGATAGGAGAAATAAAAGGAAGAGATGGAAATTACACTCTGAAGATTGATTCTGTTTTCGTCAGAGGAGAAAAAGTTAAATAAGGAGGGTAATAATGCAGGATATTAAAGTTGCGGCTATTTCAATGATGAGCAGACCAGCAGAACCGGATGAAAACATAAAAAGACATATTTTCTGGATAGAAAAGGTGGCAGGGGAAAATGTGGACTGGTGCCTTTTCCCTGAGATGAGCGTAACGGGTTTTTGCTTTGACAGGCAGTTTTTTGAAGCCACTGAACCATTTAATGGACCTTCAACAAAAAAGATGATAGAGATTGCAAAGAAATTTAATATGACTATAGGATTTGGCATTGCAGAAAGGGATGCCGGCGATATCATAAGGAATACTTATGTTTTTGTTTCTAATGAGGGGCTGCTGGGAAGATATGCAAAAACACATATTCCTCCACTTGAATACACAATTGAAAGCTGCGGTGATGAATTCACGGTTATAAATACAAAAAAAGCAAGAATCGGTGTAAATATATGTTTTGATAACTGGTTCTGTGAATCAGGAAGGATAAGTTATCTCAACGGTGCAGAAGTAATAATTGCTCCATTTTATATGAGTTGGGGCTCAGATGATATCAGAACAAATCCAAAAAAGGCTTATGAAGACTGGAGGGAACTTGCACTTATAAATTTCAGAGCGGTTGCGTGGCAAAATGGGATTTATCATATTACAATAAATTCCTGCGGTGGTATCAAAGAAAAAAATGTTGAGTATTTTGGTCCACCATTTGTAATGATAATAAATCCTTTTGGTGAGATAGAAGCAGAAACAGAGCCAGGACAGACCGATGAACAGATGATTATTCATACACTAAAAGCAGAAACACTTGTAAAAAGGAGATCTGACGCTCTTTTTCATCCAAGGTACAGAAGACCCGGTATCTATAAGAAGATTTCCTTATAAAAGCTTTTGACAGTATACTTAATTTGTTGAAAATTATATAAAAGCAAGGGGTCTAATATGTTAAAGAAAACCTTTCAGGTCTTCACTTTTATTTCATTATTCTTTGTTTACACACTGCTTTCATCCGAAAATATTGAATTTGCTCCATTGAATCCAGAGTTTCAAAAAAATTTTCAGTCAGAAACGCAATCGATCATTGGAGATGTACCGCTTTCTCTTCCAGGTGCGCTGTATGCCGAAAGCCCCGCATCCTTTGATCTGCGTTCTTACAATAAAGTCTCTCCGATAAAAAACCAGGGAAGCGCGGGTAGCTGCTGGGCTTTTGCAACATATTCATCACTGGAATCCTATCTTTCAGGAACTGGAAACTGGGATTTTTCAGAAAATCACATGAAAAATATCCTGAGCTCATCCTACGCTGAAGGATTTGATAGAGCGGCATCCGATGGTGGCAATCATTTTATGTCAACAGCATACCTTGTGAGATGGTCAGGTCCTGTCCCTGAACTGGAAGATCCTTATAATCCAGGTTCAACCAGTTCCCCTGAAAATCTTCAACCTGTAAAACATGTCCAGGAAGTAATTTTCATTCCTGACAGGAAACATTCAACAGATAATAACGGAATCAAACAGGCGATAATGAAGTATGGCGCAATATACACGACAATGTATTATAACAATGCTTATCTGGCAAAAGGAAAGAATTATTATTACAACGGACATAATTTTTCAAACCACGCTGTCTCGATTGTTGGATGGATAGACAGCTATAGCAGGACAAATTTTTATGGCAGTGCAGCAGGTATACCGCCTGGAGATGGAGCTTTCATTGTTAAAAACAGCTGGGGCACATTATGGGGTGAATCAGGATATTTCTATATCTCTTATTATGATACCAACATCGGAAACAACTGTGCTGTTTTCAATAATGCAGAGCCGACCAGCAATTATAATCAGATATACCAGTACGACCCTCTTGGCTGGGTTACATCAGCTGGTTTCGGAAATGATACAGCACACTTTGCCAATATTTTTTCGGCTTTACAATCCGGGGTGATACAGGCGGTCGGTTTTTATACTCCGGTATTGAATTCCCAGTATGAGATAAAAATTTATAAAAATTGTTCTGAACAATCACCTGTAAGCGGGCTTCTTGCAACAACAAAATCAGGCAATGTTTCAGATCCTGGATACCATACAATAAAACTCTTCACCGATGTGCCGGTCTCAAAAAATGAAAAGTTTTCAGCTGTTGTCAGACTCAAAACACCTGGATGCAACTATCCGATACCGATGGAAGTGCCCATTTCCGGTTACAGCAGCAAGGCCACGGCAGTGCCGGGACAGAGTTTTGTGAGCAAGGATGGTGTGGAATGGACTGATATCACATCATCAAGACCTGGATCAAATGTATGTATAAAGGTTTATGGAACTGCTCTTGAACTTGATATTGTTTCGCCGGACGGCGGAGAACAATGGGAACAGGAAAGCACAAAAATGATACTGTGGAAATATACTGGCAATATAAAAGGAAATGTGAAACTGGAATTGCTGAGGAATGGTCAATTAAATTACATAATCGCTTCTGGAATACCGGTTGGTGTCAGTGGAAATGGTTCATATAACTGGAAAATCCCTGCCAGTATACAGGCGTCTGATAACTATAAAATACGTATCACAAGTATCGCAAATCCAGTTATAAGTGATACAAGTTCTTCGACATTTTCAATTATTAACGGAATGATCAAAGTTGAAAATCCGGTTAATGGAACCATTTTTTCGAAAGGAACACGTCAGTTAATACAGTGGAAATCTTACGGAAAGACTGGTGGGTATGTAAAAATTGAATTACTGAAGGCAGAAAAGTCTTTAGGATTTATAGCCTCTGCTGTTCCATCAAAAACAAACTCAACAAATTCCTATGTATGGATAATACCCTCAAATATTCAGCCAGGCGATGATTATTCAATAAAGGTTATCAGTACTGCATATCCCTCTGTTTATGGAACAGGAGAAAAATTTTCGATTGCCGGACCTTCGGTTAAACTGAGAACACCTGCGGGAAATGAAACCTGTTATGTCAGTACAGTCCAGACTATTTCATGGTTGTGTTCAGAAAACAAACCAAAAACTTTCAAGATTGAGTACCTGAGAGGTAATACTTCTGCCTCCATCGCACAACTCTACAGCAGCACCGGTTCTGGCTCCTATAACTGGTTCATTCCTTCAAATTTGCCTGCTTCAGATGATTACAGAATAAAGATAAGTGCGATGAATGATCCCTTCTTAACAGACACAAGCGAGCCCTTCACAATATCAAAAGGTTCAATAACAGTCGTTTCTCCTTTACAGGGTGATGTATGGAGGCAGGGCGAAACCAGAAATATTGTATGGCGGTTTGAAGGAAACCCTGGTTCAACAGTGAGGATAGAGCTGCTCAGGGGAACTGATTATGCGGGATTTATTGGAACAAAGTCAATCGGCTATGGAAAAACCGGAACATTCATCTGGAAAATACCATCAAATATCAGTCCTGGTTCTGACTATAAGATAAGGATCATCACAAATCCTGATATTAGTTCCACTTCTGGTTGCTTTTCAGTCATCTCCGGTAACACCACAAACAGATTTAACATAAAAGATCAGCATAATGAGATTCAGGAATACGACTATTGAACTCAAGGAGGGAAAAAATGCATGACATTTCGCTGATTAAGAAAGGTAAAACAGCAAGATTTTCTTCCTGGGATACAACAGGAAGAAACAGGGATTGCTGGGTTATACCTGCGAAAAAATCAACCGTTCTTGCAGACATCAAAGGACCGGGGAAAATAACGCACATCTGGATGACGCAAAGGAATCATTACAGAGAATGTCTTTTGAAAATAACATGGGATGATGCAGATTATCCTTCAGTGCTTGTACCTCTTGGAGACTTTTTCTGTCTCGGTCATGGAATAATCAATTCTTTTCAATCATTGTTTTTTACTGCTTCAACAAGAGCAAATAACCGTTTTGGAGGAGGATGCGCCCTCAATTGTTATCTGCCAATGCCTTTCAGAAAAAGAGCGGTTGTTGAGCTGATAAATGAAAGTGATGAAGACCACTTACAGTTTTTTTACATTGACTATGAGACTTATGAAAAAATTGATGATGAAGAAGGTTATTTGCACGCAGAATTCAGAAGAGCAAATCCATTTGGTGGATGGGGTCATGAAATCAGGGTTAACACTCCTGAGGCGAATGTGGTCAATAAAGAAAAACTTGCATGGAAGAATAATTATGTGATTCTTGAAACCAGAGGAACAGGCCATTATCTTGGATGTAACATAAGCGTCACAAATTTTCAGGGAACATGGTGGGGTGAAGGTGATGATATGATATGGGTTGATGGATATAAATGGCCGCCTGATCTTCACGGAACAGGAAGCGAGGATTATTTCAATCAGGCTTGGGGAATGCAGAAAAATGCATTTTTGAGAAACGGTTCTTCAATCCATGAGGAAGATACCGGAGGATACCAGACCTCATATATCTTTCATGTTGAAAACCCTGTCAGGTTTCAAAAGGAGATCAGGGTTACAATTGAACATGGTCATGGAAACCATCTTGCCAATGAGTTTTCATCTGTTGCTTACTGGTATGCAAAAGAACCGACAAAAGTCGTGGATGTTCCTTCTGTTAATAAAAGACTGCCAGTTTTAAAAGACCATCAGGGGAATTGGATTTTTGATCCTGAAAAACAGATCACACCCTTTAAGGTTAAACTCACAGAAGAAATGAAAAAAATGAAGAGACAATGGGCAGGGATTCATAAGGGAAGGAAAAAATGAGGGTGCTTCTGATTTCATCCAGTCCAAGAAAAAACAAGAGTCAAACATTTACCCTTGCCAGCGAAGTGCTTGGGGTCTGCAACCCGGAAAATTCAGAAGTCATACATCTTTGTGACTGTGAAATCAAGTTCTGCAAACACTGCGAAAGATGTCATATGAAGATAATGGATTGTCCGATAAAAGATGGAGTGAAATACATCATGAACAGGATGCTACTTGCGGACGGTATCATTCTTGCAAGCCCAAACTATATCAATTGTGTAACCGCATCCATGAAGGCGCTTTTTGACCGCTCAAGTCATTTTATCCATTGCAAAAGACTTCTTGGAAAATACATTGTTGCTGTTGTTACTTCAGGAAGCGGGTTTGATAAACCGGTGGTTAGTTACATAAAACATTATGCGTTTACCTGTGGTGCTCAATTTGTTGCAGGTATATCCTCCAGAGTACCTGTTGATGAAAAGAAAATGAAAGAAGCGCAAAAAATTGGTGAAAGGATGAGAAATGCAATTGAGCAAAAAGCAGTCTTTAAGAATCAGGTTAAAGTCATTGAGCAGGGGAAAAATCATTTCAGAGATTTGATAATTGCGAGAAAAAAACTCTGGAAAGGAGAATATGAGTACTGGAAAAAACAAAACTGGTTGTGAGCTGACCCTGAAATACAAACGTACAATGCTCGTCCTTGATGGCAAGTATGTAAAAAAACTTGATTGTGAAAGATTACCTGTCATAAGGCCATCAAGACACATTGTTTTAAGTGACGAACATCCGGATTGGAAATTTCAACTCCATAACTATCTTCTGTATCATGAAAACCTTTTCTGGTGTATGTGGAGTTTTGGACCTGAAGAAGAAGCTCGCGTTGGACAGTCAGTTCTATATTCCACAAGCAGGGATGGCATTAACTGGGAAAAACCAAAAATCCTCGCTCAACCAGAAGAAAAGGGGTTCGGTTATATTGCAAGAGGATTCTGGATTTATAAAGGTAATCTGATCGCTCTTGCTGCCTATTTTACCGGACCTGGAGCTTTTGGAAAAGGGAAAAAACTCCAATTACATGCCTATAAATGGCATTACAAAAAGTGGAAGTATATTGGAGTGGTCTTTGATGATGCTATCAATAATTTTCCACCCCAGCAATTGCCAGATGGGAAATGGATGATGACAAGAAGGGATGTGCTGATGAACATTTATGCTCTTGTCGGAGGTGAAAGTTCTTTTGACGAATGGAAAAGCTATCCTGTTGTGAAGCAGAAAAATGAGTTTAACTTTCTACCTGATGAACCCTTCTGGTGGATGCAGGAAGACGGAAACATGTCCATGCTTCTAAGGGACAACAGTGGAAAAAGAATGATATTCAGGTGCTTTTCTCAGGATTACGGAAAAACATGGACAAAACCGGTTAAAACAAATTTTCCGAATGCAACAACCAAATTCTTCGGGCTGAAAACAAGCAGAGGATACAGAGTTTTCATTTCAAATGCCAACAGAAATATGGATATACTGAGAAAGCAGATGCATCTGTCGGTATCCCATGATGGCAGAGTTTTTACAAAAATTGCAAGGATTGATATTCCAACAGACAACCAGGCAACATTACAATATCCGCATGCAATTGAATACAATGGAAATCTTCTTGTGGCATTTTCAAGAAACAAAAGAATTATAGAACTTATCACAATACCTCTTGAAAGGATTGAAAAACTTTTCAGTTTTTAGTATATGGGGAAAAATGAAAAAAATCCTCTTTCTGCTGACAAACTTATGTGGTTTTCTATTCTGTCAGTCAGAAGTTTCCTTATTCAACCAGGAAATCTTTCCAATCAGCAATCCTGGATTTGAACAGCAGGCATCAGGATGGAACATCAGGCCAACAGAAAAAAAACAACCATTGCCTGACATCGTGTATTCATTTGAAAATATTGCTTATGAAGGTCAGTATTCTTTTGCAATAACACTTAACAGAAGAACCGGAACATACATCCCGAAAGCCTTCCAGATTAAGAAGGGGAAAAAATATTATGTGCGGGCAATGATAAAAACTGATGGTGAGATTACCGGATCAATCAGGATTGTTTATGGAGCAATCGGGGAACCATATTCCAACAGGATCGGACCGAATTCTGACTGGACAGCAGCCGGCGTGACAATTGTTGGTGGAAGGCATATTTATGGCTATGGTGAACCAAAAAATCCTGATCCTGAGACTTCTTACTGCGAGTTAAGATTGGAAGCAAATGGAAAAGGAACAGTATATTTTGATGATTTAAGAGTGTATGAGATGAAAGAATACTCTGGTTATGTGAGAGTTAAATTGCTTCAACCAGAGAGCCGACAGTATAAATTGAAAATTCACGGTTTATACGGACCCCCAAACTGGTACTTTACAATCTATCCTTCAAAAGAGGTTTTTTCATCAGGAATTGAAAGTAACTGGATTAATCTGGGCAATTATGAACAGTTCAAAGGCAGGGGCAATGTTTATTCTGGTTTTCATTTTGAACCCATAAAAGGGGAAATCTTCAATTCCATCAGCGCAATAATTGATTTTGCGTATCAACCTGATGAAAAATGCATTATTAAAAGTCTTACAAAAGGTACACCAGGAAATATCATCGGGCTGATAATACCAAAAACCGAAAGCAATCCAGAAGATTTTCTGAAGAATTTCAATCTCCTTGATTCTGACATTCAGAACAGAAATTCGTTTGTTAAATTATTAAAATTGCCAGATGTAAATCTCAAAAAGTTTTATCTTGAGGCGCATCTTAAAGGATTCGGTAATGTTTTTTCAGACCCCACGATGGTGGAAATGGAAGTGGATACAATCCGTACAATTGGGTTTAATGCGCTTGATACCCAGTACTCTGGCCTGGCAGGTGTATACAGACAGGTTGCAGAAAAATACGGGATTAAACAGACCCATCATACCTTCAGACTGGGCCAGCTTCCAAAGGATCCTGTAACTAAAAAGAATATCTTTGATATAAATAAGATTAAGCAGGAGTGTTCATCTTTTATAGAAAAAACCATTGAAAACTTAAAAAAACAGGACCCTGATCAGTTACAGCTGATTAAATTTATTGATACTGGTGATGAAATAGCTGGCGAGGTCTTTGCAGGTATAGAATATGAACAGGGATACAGGGATTATCTTAAATCTCAGGGTCTGAAACCGACTGATTTAAAGGTTAATAACTGGGAGGAAATAAAAACATATGGAAGCTGGAACTGGAGAGATTCATGGAAAACAAGACCCACCGACAGAACCGCTGCTGATTCCTGCATAAACTATTACTGGACATTGAGATACTGGAATTATGCAACTGCAAAGGTTTACAGCATTCTTGCGGAAGAGATTACAAAAAGATTACCAGGAGTAAGCGTAAGGGTGAACTTCGGCCCGCCCTGGGCATATGGTTACTGTTCGTATATGCGAGGTGCAGAAATATGGGAATTTGCAAGACAAAACAGTGTAACAGCATTCTGGAATGAAGATTGGTTAAATACAGGAGGATGGAGAAACGCAGGAATTCAGATGGTATCCTATCTTGTTGATTTAAGTCGAAGCTGTGCAAGAATCAACAATGCAGAAGTTGGAGCATTTGTGATGCCGGTAGGCGGAGGAGAGGATAATATTCAATTGAAGCTTGCTTCTGTCATTGGAAAAGGTGCGAAAAAGATTGATGTCTACAGATACGGTCCTGCTTATTATTCACCTGATAACTGGTCGGCAAGTAAGGATATGACATCGGGTATCGCAAAATTTACAAGGGTTCTTGAAAAGGTTGAAGATATTATATTTGATGGCAAAGCAAGAAAACCGGAAACCGCAATCATCTGGTCAGCAAGTGAACCTGTATGGAGTACAGATGATGCCAGCATGTGGAACAATCAACTTATATATCTTGCTCTTCAGCACAAACAGATTCCTGTTGATTTTGTTGATGAATTTGAAGTTGAAAAGGGAATTTTGAAAAACTATAAGGTTGCAATACTCAGTTCTCAATATCTGAGAAAATCGACAAAACAGGCAATATTGAACTGGGTTAATAATGGAGGAAATCTGTGGGTTGATTGTATTCCTGCAACAGGCGATGAATACGGTCAGAAATGTGAAATCCTTCTTCCTGTTATAGGAATCAAAGACCTGACAGTGGTTGACAGCACAATAGGAAGGTCTCTTAATCCACAGAATGGTGTGCAGCCGGCTTTTATGACCGGGAAAATCCACCTGAAAGATTCAGATGAAATGATTGAAAGCGTGGGCAGAAAAATAGTCTTTAAATTGAGGAACCCGGAAAAAACAAAGGTGCTGGGAGAATGGGAAGATGGTTCTCCGGCAATAATAGAACACAGAGCAGGAAAAGGCAGGGTGTTTTATGTCGGTACTTATGCGGGTCATGCATATAACATATCTGTTGAGAGAATTCCGGGAAAAATTGAAACCGGATACAGAGAAAATGAAAGAAAGATTATTACTGACTTTATTCTGGGTTGTAATGTTCAAAGACCGATCTGGTGCAGTACTGATTGTATACAGGCAGACCTGCTTGAAAGCGAAAAAGGCATCGGAATAGTACTTTCTAACTATTCAGGCATTCAGCATAACCAGATTACTGTCAGTGTGGATGCAAAAAGAACGATAACATCGATTGAGTCAGTTCAAAACGGAAAATTAAAGTTCAGTCAGGATTCAAAAACAAAAATTGTAACTTTTGCAGTTCCAATCAATGTATTTGATTTTATAGTTCTGAGATAAAATGGAAAAAAATTTTCTCCAGGTTGTTCTGTTCGGAGATTCAATGTCGTGGTCACCCGGTGTGGCAATGGGAGAAAGATATTCTGATTTTCTTGAAGAAAAACTCAACAGTATCCATGGTGAAAACCGGATCATTGATGTAGCGGCGTGCGGAGATGGTGGAAATACAGCCAGAGAAGGATTTGAAAGATTACAAAGGGATTGTCTTTCGTACAGACCGGATATTGTTGTATTGAGTTTCGGTGCGAATGATTGTATAAGGGCTCCTGACAGAGATCAGTTCAAAACATACTACAGAAAAATAATTAACGAGATAAAACAAAATGCAACCAGCAGAATTATTCTTGAAACAATTCCAACCCTTGACCAGCAGTGGCACAGTCAGAGAGATAATCCTAAGGCCCTTTTCTATGGCGGGCTGGAGAATTATGTTGAATTTTTCAGCCATTCGTTTATCAGGGAAGTCTCAAAAATAGAAAACCTGACCCTCTTTGACAGGTTCAACATATATCATCAGGAAATCTTAAAAAATCCACAATCAAGGGAATCTCTGATACAGCGTGATGGTGTTCACCTGACACCAGAAGGAAACAAATTTTTCGCAGAATATCTTGCAGGGTTGATATCAGAATTGATGCCAGAAGTTAATCAAATACCGATAGAACCAGAGGCCTGGCTTGAAAATGCAATGTTAAATCCAATTTATCTTGAATGCTGCTGGCACCTTGAGAAAGGCACGCTGAGAGAATACCTCCTTGAGAATGCAAATCTTAAAAGATTGATGCTTCAGAAAACACGCTCATTTTCAAAAAGAGCAAGGCTTTCTCAAAAAAAGCAATTGCAGGAAAAAGGATTATGTGTAGAGTGTCTTGCATCAGGATTTGCAGCGACAGAAAGATTTCTCAATACAGAAGATAAAAAAACAAAAGAAAAGAATAAAAAACTGGCTGCTGACTATCTTAATATGATCCCTGATAATGAGCTGGCAGGAAAACTTATTGAATTTATGGATTGTATCCAAATATAATTCAGGTATTGACAGAAACAAAAGCACTCGGTAGAATAAGGATATGAAGAAGATAATAGCTTTCTATAAGGGACTTTCTCAGAAAAATAGGATTGTTTTCTGGGTCTGTGTGGCAATCATCATTCTTTCTCTTTTTGCCGTAGGCAGGACAATTTACAGAGCCACAGTAAGCAAAAATCCAACGATAGAAAACTACATGAAACAAATTCGCAGCAGAGATCCAGCGCAGAGAGAAACAGGTGTTTACACAGTAGGACTGTATAGAGTTAAGGAAATGGCTGATACACTTGAGAAAATAATAAAGGAAGATCCTGAACCGAAAATAAAAAGGGTTGCTGCATGGTCTCTCGGAAGAATTGACATAAACAAACTTGCAAAACTCCTCGATTCCCAGAATAAGGATACAAAAGACATTGCCATGGATGCACTAATCAAACTGGACAGAAATAACGTCTCATATTTGATGGATAGATTTGGAAACGAAGATATTGAAACAAAGAAAAAAATCATTGGCATAGTTGATTCTTTAAAAAAACCCGAGTTTAACGACAAACTTATGGAGATCGCTGAAAACCAGCAGGAAAATGATGAAATAAGGTTGCTGGCTCTTGATGTGATTAAAAATACAGGAACAATGGATCTTGAAGGAAGGTTGAACGCAATTTTTTATAATGATCCTGATATGCAGATGAAGGAAGCTGCCAAACAGACTCTTGATTTTATCAAAAATAAGGAGAAGAAAAAATGAAACGCGGGTTCACCCTTATTGAGCTGCTTGTTGTGATTGCGATAATAAGCATGCTTGCCGGCCAGGTAATGCCATCACTTTCAACAGCAAGGGAAAAAGGAAGACAGGCAAATTGTATTAATAACCTTCATCAGATAGGAATAGCCGTGGAAATCTATTATCAGGACTATGATGATTATCCCACATGGCTTTCAACAATGGTACCTTCTTATCTTCAAACTGACAAGATTTTCATATGCCTCACAGACAGGTACAGAGGTGTCTCAGGACATGGAAACCCGCAATTTCCTGGAGGCAATGATATACCACCAAACCAGATACCAGGGTATTCGCCACCGTACGAACCTGAATTTGCTTACAGAAATCCAAATGTAACAACCTGCAGTTATATATATGAATTCAGTCCATGCACATGCGAATGGTTTATGCAGGGTTATGCAAGTGGCACATATACTGACACAGATTTGAACCAGGCAGATACCAATAGAGATGGAAGGGTTTCATGGAAAGAAGCAAAAATGTGGCAGGCATCCTATCAGGGGCTGTCTGATAACTTGCCAATTGTAAGATGCTTCTGGCATTACTATAATTACAATCAGAAGGTATTGAACCTTGCTTATAAAGATTATCACGTATTTACAAGCAGGATGTACTGGGAAAATTCTTCTGATTGAACTATCTGAATCTTCTTATTGTTTCCTGAACGAAAAATGTATCAAGAGTGAATAGATTACTCCACCACAGATTAAAAGAAGTTCTATCACCCACCCATCTCAGATAATAATCTTTCATCTGTTTTTTCAGATTTCCTATTTCCTCTGATGCGCCGGACATCCTCTGCTTCATACCATTTTTCAAAGATACCGGCATCAAATCTCTTGTGGAATACCACCATCTTCCCTCATCAATAACACTTCTCATTCTCGCCTGTAAACACTCAGCCTTCAGACAGAGTTTAAGCCCTTCGCCAAAACAACCGGAAACATCCTGTTTATCAAGCATATCAATAATAATGGCAAGTGTTGATACTCTGTCACGAAGGGATGGGGATGAAATCATCCAGCAAATATCATCAAGAGTCCAATCATTACCATAAAATACAGGCATATCAAGTTCATAAGCAATTTCATTTACAGTTTTTCTAAAATCCTCTGGATTTGTTTTTCCTGTATATGAAACTCTCGCAAACTGAACCAGATTATAAAGAACGGTTGTCCACGGTGCATTCAGTGGTGCAACGGAATGACCTTTTGCCCACAGTGTTCCCACAATACCTTCTCCATTATTTGGAATAATGACATCACACATTCCTGATGGATTCAATAAACCCCTGATAAAATTTGCGTGGAATTGCATATCCGCACTCATATAAAGGCCACATGCTCCCCACAGGGGCCTGTTTGTTCGTGCAAGCATTCTTACCTGAGCAAAACTGAGTGGATAACCTGAATCATTTGTTCCTATGGTTTTTATTTCCTTTTTGTCAAGATCTTCAAAAAATTGGTCATTTCTCACAAGATTGAAAATTGGCTCTGGCTCAGCATACCTGTTGAAAAACTGCTTTTTTGAAGGCCTGAAACCTCTGTAAATAACAAATCTTGATGTTTTTCCCATGGATGTATAGTCCCATGGAAGCAGAATAACCCTTCTGTCAATTCTATCAATAAGGTCAATTCTGCCATTTCCAATCAGCATATCCGCCCATAGTACTGGTATCTTCTTATGTTTGAAAACCTGCTGCCAGACAAATTGTGCATGATCCAGAAACAATTCAATCTTTCCACCCAGTTTTTTCATCCTTCCTGCGCATATATCGCACAGACCAAGCTGGCGTGTTTCATCCTGTCCGACATGTATGTATCTCGATTCTGGATGCAAATAGCACACATAATCAATTAACTCTTCAATGTATTTTTTCACTTCCTTTCTTGATGGACATAGCTGTGATGGATATTCAGGATTTTCAAATAAGTTCTCTGTCCCTTTCAATCCTGAAA
>Ga0116202_10000698_pt1 | contig 18914 bp, 18 predicted proteins | sample LakKivw325mmetaG_FD_94479 | JGI IMG/M metagenome (GOLD analysis project Ga0116202, IMG submission 94479) | Anoxic lake water microbial communities from Lake Kivu, Rwanda to study Microbial Dark Matter (Phase II) - Lake Kivu water 325m metaG | ecosystem: Environmental > Aquatic > Freshwater >...
GTCACAGCCGAAGTCATCAGGAAATATATAGAATATCATCGTCATCAAGAAGAAATGCCTCAACAATTAGAATTGTTTTAATGATTTTGATGCCCCGCCCTGTGGGCGGGGTAGTTCACTCCGGCGACATTTAACCGCCAGGTGGTCGATGACATGGTCCGGGTAAGCGATGCGGAATCCTTTGTTATGGCCAGACGCCTTGCCCGGGAGGAAGGTATCCTCGTCGGCGGGTCTGCGGGCACGGCTGTTGCCGCGGCTCTCAAGTATGCCTTACGCATCGAACCGGGAAAGATCGTGGTGGTGCTCCTGCCCGATACAGGTCGCAATTACCTGACAAAGATATTTTCCGACCGCTGGATGTGGGAGAACGGCTTACTCGATAATGCCCCTGAGAAAGTGACGGCAGGAGAGATACTGAAGGTCAAGGGAAGCGGTCCGTCCCTCGTTGCCGTCGAGGCGAACGACAAGGCGATTGAAGCTGTAAAATTGTTTGAGAATTACGGCATCTCCCAGGTTCCTGTGATCGAAAAGGGCAACGTTGTGGGGAGCCTGAACGAGGTGACTCTGGTGAAGCTTCTCCACGACAGGATCGATCTCGAAGACAAGAACATTGTTGAGATTATGGGAAAGCCATTGCCGCAGGTCGATGAAGCCATCGATGTCTCCGAACCCTATCGTCTTCTCCTCTCCGGTCACGGCGGGGTTATCGTGACAAAGGCGGGAACTCCTTATGGATTTCTTTCCCGGATCGACCTGGTCAATTACTGGACGAGGGAGTCCAGAGAGGAGAAGGTCATATGAAATTTTCAACGCGGGCGATCCACGTTGGCCAGAAGGCCGATCCCTTAACAGGATCAACGATCATCCCGATCTACTCTTCCTCGACATACACTCAGGAAGAGATTGAGAAGCACAAGGGATATGAATATTCCCGCACGGGGAATCCTACGCGGCAGGCTCTTGAATCGTGCACAGCCTCTCTGGAAGATGGTGAATACGGCCTTGCCTTCGCATCCGGCATGGCGGCCATTGCGGCGACCCTTTCCATCCTCCGTCCGGGGGATCACGTCGTTGCCACGGAGGATCTCTATGGGGGAACCTACCGCCTGTTTGAGCAGGTTTACAGGGAACAGGGAATAAAGGTGACTTATGCTGACGGAAGGACACTGGAAACGCTGTCGGTAGCCATACGGCCGAAAACGAGGCTTGTCTGGATCGAGACGCCCACCAACCCCCTGCTTCAGCTTGTGGACATTGAAGCGGTTGCTTCCATATGCCGCTCCCGGGGCGTCCTCCTTGTTGTGGATAATACCTTTGCCACGCCTTACCTGCAGCGGCCCCTTACCCTGGGAGCCCACGTGGTGGTTCACAGTACAACGAAATATATCAATGGCCACTCCGATTTGGTGGGGGGTGCTGTAATCACGAGTGACAGGGAACTTTTCAAGGCGATAAAATTCTATCAGAATGCGGCGGGCGCAGTGCCGAGCCCGTTTGATTGTTGGCTCACTCTCCGTGGTATCAAAACATTGGCCGTGAGAATGAAGGCGCACCAGGAAAACGCTCTGGCGGTTGCTGAGTTTCTTCAGCATCATCCCTTTGTCGAATCCGTCCGTTACCCGGGCCTGCCGAGTCATCCCCAGCATGAATTGGCGAAAAAACAGATGCACGGCTTTGGAGGAATGGTCAGCTTCCAGATATGCGGCGGGAGAGAGGAAGCCAATGTGTTCTTCAAAACCTTGAAGGTCTTCTCTTTTGCCGAAAGCCTCGGCGGCGTCGAATCCCTTGCCTGTTATCCGTCGGCGATGACCCACGGTTCCATTCCCAAGGAAGAGCGCGAGCGACGGGGCATTACGGATGGAACGATCAGGCTGTCTGTCGGAATTGAAGATAAGGAAGATCTCATTGTCGATCTTGAACAGGCCCTTGATACGACTGTCGCATCGAGCCGGTCATAAGCTCATTGACTGGAATGATAACCTGAAAACTTTAAAAATGAGGAGAACGTATCATGGCCAATAAACTGATTTCTCTGCAGGAGGCTGTTTCAAAATATACGCGTGACGGTATGGTCTATGCGAGCGGCGCCGGCCTCCCCGTCGGTTCTGAATCAATTGCCTTCGGACGGGAAATGGTCCGGCAGGAGCGAAAACACATCCATTATCTGACCCATTGTTGCAGCCAGCAGGTGAACCTGTTTTGTGCCGCCGGCGTCTGCGACAGAGTTGAGGCCGCCTTTTCCGGACTTGAGGTGTATGGTTTTGCCAACGGGGTGCGACGGGCTGTTGAATCCGGCCGGGTGATATGGGAAGACTGGTCCAATCTCTCCATGTCTCTTCGCTTCCTCGGAGGCGCTCTCCGGTGGCCCTTCGTCCCGGCAACGGTCAATATAGGAAGTGATCTTCAATGGCGAAGCGCATTCCATCCGGATGAAATCCCCTGCAGAACCAAGATCCCGGAGATTACGGATCCCTTTACAGGGAAAGTCTATGGAGCACTGCCGGTGGCAAGGCCGGAACTTGCGGTCATCCATGTGACCATGGCTGATGTCGATGGAAACGCGGTTTTTCTGGGAACGGAATGGAGCCGTTTTGAACTGGCACGGGCAGCGGACAGAGTCATCCTGCAGGCCGACTTCATTGTTGAGACCGACTGTATGAGACAGTACCCGAACCTGGTCAGGATTCCCGATCTTCTGGTCGAGGCGGTCATCCCCTGGCAGTTGGGGGCCTGGCCGCAATGTTCCGTAGGAGTCTATGACAGTGATGAGGAACATATGACGGTCATGAATCGGATGCTGGGGACCGCGGAAGGCTTTGAAGAATATAAAGTGACCTATATCGAAAAGTGGCGGACCCATGAAGAATTTCTTGCCGTCATCGGGGAAGAAAAGATTAACCGGATCATGAACAACGAGACGATACATTTGATGGACCCCTACCGGAAGTGGATTAAAACCAATGCGGAAATAGCGGAATTGGCGAAGGAATCCAGATTTGTCTGAAGGAGGTAAATGAAATTGGATTATACGAGACAGGAAATGATGGCGATTGCGACAGGCCGTGAGATTCATGACGGCGAACTGTGTATCTTCGGTGTGGGCTTGAGCATGTTGGCGGGATATTTCGCCTTGGCGTATCACGCTCCCAATGCGAAAGCCCTGACGGAGGGCGGCGTTTATGGATCGACCCCGGTCGGAGGCCTTCCCTGGGGTATAGAAGACAACCGAATATCCGTTAATGCCACTTGTTTTTCCGGAGCGCTCGATTTACATGGTGGCGTCAGGCCGGTGCGATCTGGGGATTATTGGCGCCGCCGAGATTGACAGATTCGGCAACGTCAACACAACCGGTTTTTGGGAAAAGACGGAGGCTTCCTTCTTTGGACCGCCAAAAGTCCGGTTGAACGGCAGCGGCGGAGCGAATGATATTGCCTGCGGCTGTAAGCGTGTGATCATTATGGCGGCCCATGAAAAGAAACGCTTTTCGGAAAAAGTCAGTTACATTACCACCCCGGGCTTTCTTGAAGGAGGCAATGCCCGTGAACGATACTCTTTTATAGGCAGGGGGCCGGTAGCCGTCATTACAACACTCGGCATCCTGCGTCCGGACCCTGTGACAAGGGAGTTTTTTCTTGATTCGTATTATGCTTTTTCCAGCGTCGATGAGATTAAAGGGAACACCGGTTGGGACCTCAAAGTTTCACCGCATGCGAACGTGACGCCCGAACCGACAGTGGAAGAGCTGGAAGTGCTGCGGGCTGTCGATATTACGGGGATGTTAAAGAAAAAATAGAGGAGACTAAATGTGAGCACTACATCGGAAAGAAAAATTATCGGCACTGTCAATGCTCCCCAAGCCATCGGACCTTATGCCCAGGCGATTCGGTATGGCGATCTGCTGTTTGTTTCAGGCGTCATTCCTATTAACCCCAAGACGGGTGAATTATTAACCGGAAATTTCGATGCAGAGGTGAGACTTGTTCTTGAAAATCTCGAGGCAATCATTGAAGCGGGTGGCTTAAGTTTGAAGAATGTACTGAAAACATCCGTTTTTTTTAAAGACCTCGATAATTTTGGAAAATTCAACGAGATTTACAGCGGATATTTTGGAGACATTCTCCCTGCCCGCAAGGCCGTTCAAGTAGCCAAATTGCCGCGAGATGCGTCGATTGAGATTTCAGTAATTTGTGGAAAGTAATATGAGGATGGAAACATATGGAAATGAATAGAAATGAACTGAACATTCAACTGGCGCAGATGCTCAAAGGGGGCGTCATCATGGACGTCACCAATGTGGAACAGGCCAGAATCGCCGAGGATGCTGGCGCTGTGGCCGTCATGGCACTGGAGCGGGTGCCGGCGGATATTCGTAAATACGGAGGCGTGGCCCGCATGTCCGATCCCGGTATGATCTATGAGATTAAAAAAGCCGTTACCATTCCCGTCATGGCCAAGGCCAGGATCGGACATTTCGTGGAAGCCCAGATTCTCGAGGCGCTCCAGATCGACTACATCGACGAGAGCGAGGTGCTCACGCCAGCTGATGAAGAATGCCACATCGATAAAACAAAATTCTCCATTCCCTTTGTCTGTGGCGCCCGGAATCTGGGAGAGGCGCTTCGCCGCATAGCAGAGGGGGCCGCCATGATCAGGACAAAAGGCGAAGCGGGGACGGGCAACGTCGTCGAAGCGGTCCGGCATATGCGCACTATGAATCGGGAGATCCGGCAGTTAGTGAATATGCCTGCGGAAGAGATAACCGGTTTTGCAAAAGCTAATGGCATGCCTTACGAACTGGCGTTACAGGTAAAAGAACTGGGAAGATTACCGGTTGTGAATTTTGCTGCAGGCGGGATTGCCACGCCAGCGGATGCGGCGCTGATGATGCAGCTTGGCTGTGACGGTATTTTCGTCGGGTCAGGAATTTTTAAATCTGCCAATCCGGCGGCACGGGCACGGGCCATTGTGAAAGCCACCGCCTATTACGATGACCCCATTAAAATCCTCGAGGCATCCATGGACCTGGATGAGGCCATGCCGGGAATAGAGATATCGTCCATTCCGGAGAATCATCTCCTTGCTGTTCGGGGGTGGTAAAATGAAGCGAAGTGTTTGATCCGATGACAAACCATGGTTACTTCAGTGTAATCCCCCTTTGAAAAGTGGGATTTACGGAAATTTTCGGCCTCGATGACGAGCACAGAGCATTTTATTCCCTATCGGTAATTACGAGTAACTGCCGTTTTCATTTTGAATATTTATTAAAAGACCTCAAATGAAGAGTGCGGGAAGATGCCCATCCCCCGTTCATTTCCGAAAACGTCGAAGTCTATTTTTTGATCGTAATGACGGCCGGTTCCTACGGTTAGAGCAATATCCGGATGAGCCCATCATGGATATAGGGCAGGACGATATCCCTTTCTTTGTTGTAAAATCCTTAAAAATCTTGATGAAACATTAATGATTCTATGGTATTTTCCTCCATACATAAGGAAGCATTATCTTCACAGACACATTGGATTCAAAGACAAACAATATTAATAAAATAATGAAAGGAGGCATGCAATGAAGAAATTTGCTACTGTCACACTCATACTGCTTCTCGCAGCAGGTTTTGTTTATGCGAAAGATTACACGGTCATGAAAAAAGCCGGAAACTACATGGTTCATGTAAAGATGGATAAAAATCCTCCGGTTACGGGCCAGAATAAGATGGAGATAAACATCCAGGACGCCAAAGGCGCCGCTGTGGCCGATGCTGCGGTAACTGTGGATTACGGCATGGCAGCCATGCCCGGAATGCCGGCCATGAATTACAAGGCAAAAACAGAATTGAAGAACAGTCGGTATCTGGCGAATCTTAATTTTTCCATGTCCGGTTCCTGGTTCATCAATATAAAAATCACACGCGCCGGAAAGACACAGTCGGTAAAGCTCAATGTTGATGTCGGCTAAGAATCTGAAAACGTTTGTTCTGACGCTGGCGATTTTTCTTCTGAGCGCCTCTGCCCTCGCCCAGGATTTGAAGCTTTCAGACATCGTTGAAGAGGCCTTGAAGAACAATCCCGATATTCTGGCTTCCCAGGCAAAGATCGAGGCGGCCAGATACCGCATTCCCCAGTTGAAGAGCCTGCCCGATCCCATGTTCATGTTCGGCTATCAGAACGAGGGCTTCGACCGCTACACCTACGGAGAAATGCAGGGCGCCCAGTGGATGTTTTCGGCGTCGCAGCAGTTTCCCTTTCCCGGCAAACGTTCGTTGAAAGGGGATATGGCCGAGCGGGACGCTGAAAGCTTGGAAGCCATGCATGAACTCCTGAAGCTCAGGACGGCGGCGCGGGTAAAAGAGCTTTATTTCGATCTTTTTCTCGTCTACAAAAATATCGACCTCCTGAAGAGCAAGAGGGATTTGTTCATCAGGATCGAAGACCTGGCGCTGGGCCGCTATGCCGCCGGCAAGGCCATGCAGCAAGAAGTTCTCATGGCGCAGACGGAAAAATACATGCTTCTCGAAAAAGAAGAAATGTTGAGGCAGAAGATCCTGTCCCTGGAGGCCATGCTCCGGGCCACCCTCGGCCGGGATTCCAGGGTTCCCCTGGGACGTCCCATTGATCCCGTCTACCGGCCCTTTACCCTTACCGTGGACGATGCCCTGCAAATGGCGGATCGTCATTCCCCGGAAATCAAAGCCAGGGCAAAAATGCTGGAAGCGGCCAACACCAGGCTCCTGATGGCGCAGAAGGAGTACTATCCGGACTTCAATATCAATGCCAGCTACTATAACCGCAAGGGCGATTTCAAGGATATGTGGAGCGCGACGTCAACGATCAACATTCCCCTGTATTATAAAACAAAGCAAGAACCGGCGGTTCTGGAAGCGAAGGCGTTTCTTGCCCAGGCAAAGCAGGAACTGGAAGCTGTAAAATTGATGGTATCAGCGGCTATACAGGATAATTTTTCGATGCTCAGATCATCGGAGAAACTCATGGATCTGTATAGAAACGGGTTGATTCCAAAAAACGTCCAGGATGTAGAATCGGCCTTCACGGGATACGCCACGGGAAGGACGGATGCGATCGTCGTCATTTCCAGGCTGAAAACCCTGCTGGATTATGAAGCTCTTTACTGGAGCCAGTTTGCGGAAAGAGAAAAGGCCTTGGCGAGGCTCCATGCGATTACGGAAGGTCTGTCCCCGGCGCTGGGAGGTGAAAAGAAATGAGAGATTTGCAAAGTCTCGTTCTGTTGGTTATCGGTGTTATGGGTTGCCTTTGCCTCCTTTTAGGAAGCGCCTTTTCAGCGCCCGCTCTTGCCCAGGGCCATGCCGGGCATACGGCGCAGCCGCCGGCAGCGACGGAGAAGCCCAAGACCTTTAAGCCTCCCACGCAACCGACGCCGCAGGAACAAGTGGCAGAGAATGCTCCACAGGTTGAGATTTCTCCGGAACAGCAGCAGCTCATCGGCGTCAAGACAGTCAAAGTTTCAGTGAGACCCCTGCAGAAAATCATCCGGACGGTCGGAAGGGTCGAGGCGGACGAACGAAAACTGGCCACGATCAATACAAAAATTGAGGGCTGGATCGAGGAGCTCTACGTGGATTTCACAGGCCGCTACGTTAAAAAAGGAGAGCCCCTGGCGGAGATATACAGCCCGGAGCTGCTGGCGACGCAACAAGAATTCATCGGCGCGTTAAAATGGGCGGGGCGACAGACCGGTGCGGCGCACCCATCGGATGCCGCCCACGGAGATCATGACAAAACGCCGCCATCAGCCAGCCTTGAACCTGTTTCCGAATTGCAGAAGATGCTTGCGAAAGATGCCGCCGCCGCTCTGGATGCCTCCAGGCAGCGGCTCCGCCTCTGGGATATCTCTGAGAAGCAGATCAGAAAAATAGAAGAAACGGGAAAGCCCGTCCGGACGTTGACCCTGTACAGCCCCGTCAGTGGATTTGTTACCCAGAAGATGGCCGTCCAGGGAATGAAGGTCATGCCGGGAGAAAAACTCTTTGACATAGCTGATCTCTCCACCCTCTGGGTCATCGCCGATATTTACGAACAGGAACTGCCCTTTGTCCGGGTGGGACAGCCGGCCCGGATCACCCTCAGTTATTTTCCGGGCAGAGAACTGTCGTCGCAGATTGATTATATTTTTCCCTCCATTGCGGCGGACACCCGGACGGCAAAGGTCCGCCTGACACTGCCGAACACGGGCGGCAAACTGAAACCCCAGATGTATACCAACGTGGAAATCAGGATCAATCTAGGCAAAAGACTGACCATCCCCGAGTCCGCCGTTATCGATACGGGGAGGGGGCAGGTGGTCTACGTGGATCGGGGCGGCGGTTCTTTCGAGCCCCGCGAGGTGCAGCTTGGCCTCCGGTCGAACGGCTACGCCGAGGTTCTGCGGGGCCTGAAAAACGGGGAGAAAGTCGCCTCATCGGCCAACTTCCTGATCGATTCTGAAGCCCAGCTAAAAGGGATCAAACCGCTCCGGCAAAAACATTAATCAGAAAGGCTGACAGCTGAAAGCTGATCGCAAAAAATGATCGCCAAAATCATTGAACTCAGCGCCAGGAACAAGTTTATTATCTTTCTGATGATGTTCTTTGCCCTCGCCTGGGGTTGGTGGGCGCTGAAAAATACCCCTCTTGACGCCATTCCGGACCTGAGCGACACCCAGGTCATCATCTATACGGAGTGGCCGGGCCGGAGCCCCGACCTGGTGGAAGACCAGGTCACCTATCCCATCACCTCGACGCTGCTCGCTGCCCCGAAAGTCCAGGCGGTGCGCGGCTTCTCATTTTTCGGCAGTTCCTTTATATACGTCATTTTTGAAGAGGGAACCGATATCTACTGGGCCCGGAGCCGGGTGCTGGAATATCTCCAGGGGGTGAAGAACAAGATTCCCGCCGACATCAATCCCGTCCTCGGTCCCGATGCGACAAGTCTCGGCTGGGGTTTCACCTACGCCGTCGTCGATGAGACGGGCGGGCATGATCTTTCCGAACTTCGTTCCCTCCAGGATTATAACGTTAAGCTGGGACTGGAAAGTGTCCCCGGCGTCTCTCAGGTGGCGAGCATAGGCGGATTCGTCAAACAGTACCAGGTCACCGTCGATCCCAATCGCCTGGCGGCCTACAATCTTCCCATCACAAAAGTCATGGAAGCCATCCGGAAGAGCAACCGGGACGTCGAGGGCAGGGTTCTGGAGCTCTCTGGTGTTGAATATATGGTCCGGGGGCGGGGATACATAAAAAATCTCAAAGATCTGGAAGACATCGCTGTGGGATCGAATCCCGGCGGGACGCCGGTCTTTCTGAAGGACGTGGCCCGCATCCAGCTCGGTCCGGAAATCAGGAGAGGCCTGGCGGACCTGGACGGCAAGGGAGAAGTCGCAGGGGGTATCGTTGTTGTCCGGTTTGGTGAAAATGTCCTTTCCGTCATCGAACGGGTCAAGGAAAAGATCAACCGGGATATCGCACCGAGCCTGCCGAAAGGGGTAAAGATCGTCACCACCTACGACCGCTCGGACCTCATTATGCGCTCCATTGATACCCTGAAAGATGAGATCCTCAAACTGGCGGTTGCCGTCAGCGTGGTGTGCCTCATTTTCCTGTTCCATCTGCCCAGCGCGCTGGTGGTCATCGTGACGCTGCCCATCGCCATCATCATGTCCTTCATCTGCATGTTTTATCTGGGCGTCACCTCCAATATCATGAGTTTGAGCGGCATCGCCATCGCCATAGGAGCTATGGTGGACGCCGCCATCATCATGGTGGAAAACGCTCACAAGAAACTGGAAGAATGGGAAACTCAAGGGAAGCCGGGTAACAGGACAGATGTGATTATTGAAGCGGCAAAAGAAGTGGGGCCGTCCCTTTTCTTTTCCCTGCTCGTGATCACGGTGGGATTCCTCCCCGTGTTCACGTTGCAGGCCCAGGCAGGGCGGCTGTTCAAGCCCCTGGCCTATACCAAGACATTTGCCATGCTCTTCTCGTCTTTTCTGGCGATTACCCTGACGCCGGTGTTGATGACGCTCTTCATCCGGGGAAAAATCCGGCCGGAGGAAAAGAATCCCGTAAGCCACATCCTTCATAAAATCTACGAGCCCGTTGCCCGTTACGCCATCCGCTTCCGGAAAACGGTGATCATCAGCGCTGTAGTCATTATGGCCATCACCGTGTATCCCTTCTGGAAGCTCGGGTCGGAATTCATGCCGCCCCTATATGAAGGAACGCTTTTCTATATGCCCGTAACCATGCCCGGGGCTTCCGTATCCGAGGTGTCAGCCCTGCTTCAGATGCAGGACAAAATCCTGAAAAACATTCCGGAAGTCTCCCAGGTTTTCGGCAAGGCAGGGCGAGCGGAAACAGCCACGGATCCGGCGCCTCTGGAGATGTTTGAAACGGTGATCAACCTGAAACCGGAATCCGAGTGGCGCGAAGGGATGACGGTTGAGAAACTCAAGGACGAGATGAACGACGCCCTGTCCATCCCCGGCGTGGCAAATTCCTTCACCATGCCCATCAAGGCGCGGATCGACATGCTTGCCACAGGCATCAGGACGCCCGTGGGGATCAAGATCCTGGGGCCGGATCTGGAAGAGATTGAAAAGATCGGCCTGGCCCTGGAACACCACATCAAAGATATACCCGGCACCCGGAGCGTGTACGCGGAACGGGTGACGACGGGCTACTATCTGGACATTGCGGTCAAAAAGGACGAGGCGGCGCGTTACGGTCTGACGGTGGACGATGTCGGGGAAGTGATCCAGGCTGCCATCGGGGGGATGAACCTGACGACGACCGTCGAAGGTCGGGCGCGCTATCCCGTAAACGTCCGCTATCCCAGGGAATTGCGGAATGACGTGGAAAAACTGAAGAGGGTTCTCGTGCCCGTGATGACGGCCAATCCTTCCGTCTCCGCGGCAGGCGGGACCGCGGGGATGTACTCATCGCCAGGTTCTGTTCAAATTCCTCTCGGAGAGGTGGCGGAGTTCCGGATCGTCAAGGGGCCGACAGCCATCAAAAGCGAGGAAGGACTTCTCACCTCTTATGTGTTTGTGGATTTTTCCGGCCGGGACGTGGGCGGTTACGTGGAGGAGGCGAAGAAAAGAGCGGCCACCCTCAAGATACCGGAAGGCTACCGCCTGACCTGGAGCGGCGAATACGAGTATCTGGTAAAGACCCACGAGCGGCTGAAGATGGTCATTCCCCTGACCCTGTTGATTATTTTTGTTCTTATTTATCTGAACACGAGATCGGCTGTGAAAACGATGATCGTCCTTCTGGCTGTTCCCTTTTCCCTTGTCGGCTCCTTCTGTCTTCTGTATTTTCTCAACTATAACATGAGCATCGCCGTGTGGGTGAGCATCATCGCACTGGCGGGGCTCGATGCAGAAACGGGGGTCGTGATGCTCCTGTATCTTGACCTTGCCTATGAGAAATGGAAGAAAGAAGGGAAGATGGCCAATGAAGCCGACTTAAAAGAAGCCGTTATGTTTGGGGCCGTCAAGCGTATCCGTCCCAAGATCATGACGGTGAGCGTCATCCTGGCAGGACTGATCCCCATCATGTTCAGCCACGGAACCGGCGCCGACATCATGAAGCGCATCGCCGCCCCCATGGTGGGCGGCGTCATCACCTCCACCATTCTTGAACTGATCATCTATCCTGCCATTTACATGATCTGGCGGGGCCGGGACTTGGGAAAAAATTGAACACTCTGTTTTTGCAATATCTTTTCCACGAGGAGTGACTGCCTCATGCCCCGGGAGGGGATCTTTGCAGCGGTTATCGTGGGAGGCGCCGTTCGTATCGGTGACCTCGTAACGGTCCTGGAGAAGTCAGCACAAATGAATAATTATGGCTGGTTATACTGTTTTTTCCCGGAAGACCAGTTCCGGTTTTTTCAGAAACACTTCCGTATCCGGTGGCACCGAATCGGTAAGCCAGACGTTCCCGCCGATGACGGACCGGGCGCCGATAACCGTTTTCCCTCCCAGAACGGTGGCGTTGGCATAAATGATGACATCATCTTCGATGGTCGGATGCCGTTTTTGATGTCGCAGGCTTTCACATTCCTCCCTGCTCAACGACAGGGCTCCCAATGTCACTCCCTGATAGATTCTCACTCGCTTGCCGATAACCGTTGTCTCGCCGATGACCACACCCGTGCCATGATCGATAAAGAAACTTTCTCCAATATGCGCGCCGGGATGGATATCAATGCCGGTCCGGCTGTGGGCATATTCTGTCATAATGCGCGGGATCATGGGGATTTTCTGATGATACAGACCGTGAGCAATGCGATAAATCGTAATGGTGAAAAGCCCGGGATAACTGAAGATGATTTCGTCAAAGCTTCCGGCTGCGGGATCCCCTTCGAAAGCCGCCCGGATATCCGTGGCGAGGAGAACCCGCAACTGCGGCATGTCGCGCAAAAAATCGATGGCCGCCTGTTGCCCCCGTTCCTCGCAGTCGCTGCAGGATTGATTGTGGCGGATGCATTCATGTCGGATTGCCAGCATGATCTGTTCGGAAAGGGTTTCAAAAAGTCCGGTTGCTTCCTGACCAAAATAATAGCCCACATTGACCTGGTCAACCCGCGTGTGGGTAAAGTAACCGGGGTAGAGAATGCGGCTCGCCCTGTGCAGGATGTCAATGATGGCGTCTCGTGAGGGAATCGGTTCGGGACCCACGTGGTCAAAGCAGCCGTCGCGGTTACAGGATGCCGCCAGTTGATCGACGACAGCCGGAATTTCTTCGCGAAAATGCTTGGCAATCGTCATATCCGTTTTACATTGATGCCTTTTGTATGTTTTATCCTTGCTCACGTTGCTCCCTTACTGGCTTGTACATGCCTGAGCGACCGCATTCCAATATGGAGAAATGCTGCGCAATTTTTCAATGATTGACGGCAGTTTTTCGATAACGAAGTCTATTTCCTTCTCTGTGTTGTAGATGCTCAGACTGAACCTGATGGATCCGTGAGCCATGGTGAACGGAACCCCCATGGCGCGTAACACATGAGAAGGTTGCAGAGACCCCGAAGTGCAGGCTGAACCGGAGGATGCGCAGATGCCATATTCGTTCATCAAAAGGAGGATGGCCTCGCCTTCTACGTATTCAAAGCTTATGTTCGTCGTATTGGGAAGCCGGAATAACCGCGATCCGTTTACCCGGCTATTGGGTATGCGCGCAAGAAGCTCTGTTTCAAGCTTGTCTCGCAGGCTTTTCACGATGGTGTTCTCCTTTTCCATTTCTTTCGCCGCCAGTTCGCAGGCCTTTCCCAATCCAATGATGCCGGGTGTGTTTTCTGTTCCGCCTCTGCGCTCCTTTTCCTGGTGCCCCCCAATCAGGAATGGCGAGAACTTCGTACCTTTACGGACATACAGAATTCCTATACCCTTCGGCGCATGAAGCTTGTGCCCGGATATGGAAAGCATGTCGATGACATTCTTCTTCATGTTTATCGGGATCTTTCCAACTGCCTGGACCGCGTCGGTATGGAACAGAATGCCTTTTTCACGGGCAATTTCTGCCGCCTGTTCCACGGGGAAGAGGACCCCCGTTTCGTTGTTGGCCCACATCAGACTGACAACGGCAGTGTCCGCCGACAGACTTCGCTCAAATTGATCCATAGCCAAAAGGCCGTTCTTGTCTATGGGCAGCTTCGTCACGCGATAGCCCTGCCTGGCCAGATGCGCACAGAGGGCTTTGACGGCAGGATGCTCGACCCTCGAGGTCACGATGTGACGCCTGTCGGGATGAGCAGCAAAGGCCGACCGGATAGCGGCATTGTCACTTTCCGTACCGCAACTGGTGAATATGATTTCCTCAGGCGAAGCCCCGATGAGGGCTGCTGCCTGTTCGCGGGCCTCACGGATTTTCCGCGCCACCTGGCCTCCAAAGGAATGCATGCTGGATGGATTTCCGTAAAAGTCGCGAAAATAGGGCATCATGGCATCCAGTACCTCTTCTGCCACCTGGGTTGTGGCGTTGTTGTCCAGATAGACGATCTTCATGGGGTCACCTCCTCCACAATCAGCTCCGGCGAGACGAGATCCCGCAATCTCGACTCAACGAAGTGTTTCAGGGTAATGTCGGATGCCTTGCAGGTGGCGCAGGCCCCCCGGGTGGCCACCAGGACCTTGTTGCCGACGACGTCGATGAGGTCGATGTCACCCCCGTCCTGCTTTAAGGTCGGTCTGATTTCCCGCTCCATGGTCTCCTCGATCATCCTGATCTTCTGGATATTGGTAAGCTTCGGCCGGTCGGCAGGTTTCGCTTCAGCCCGAACCCTTTCGATGATCTGACGGATGGCGTCGTGGCAATTGCCGCAGCCGCCGCCGGCCTTGGTGTAGTTCGTCACTTCCTCAATCGTGGACAGGTTATTTTCCTTGACCGCCCGCTCGATCTCTTTCTCCGTGACGCCAAAACACTCACAGATGATCCGGGTGCCCGGCTCCGTCGCGGGAGCGCCGAGGTAATTCTCAATCGCCTTTTCCAGGGCCTGCTTCCCCATGACCGAGCAGTGCATCTTTTCCTGGGGAAGACCGCCGAGATAGGTCGCAATATCCTGATTCGTTACCTTCAGAGCTTCATCAAGGGTCATCCCCTTGACGATCTCCGTCAGGGCCGAGGATGTGGCTATGGCGCTGGCACATCCGAAGGTCTTGAACCTGACTTCCTGAATACGTTTGTTTTCATCGAGCTTGAAAGACAGTTTCAGGGCATCACCGCAGGCAATGGAGCCGACCTCAGCGGCGCCATCCGGATTTTCTACATCTCCCACATTCCGGGGATTAAGGAAATGATCCTTGAGCTTGTCCGTATATTCCCACATCGTTGATCTCCCTTCATTGTTAAAGCAGATGCCTGTTCTATTCTTGAACAGGCGAGACGGCCATAACGATCCATGATGTTGTGTCAGGGTTGGCCTTATCGAGGCTTCCATGGAAGCATTGGAACAAGAAGCAAAGGTAAATAAATTTACGTTCTCGAATTTGTCAGCTGGACAGTCTTTCCTTGCTGAGACTCCAACGAATCAGCAGACCGAGAATGACAGTCGTCGACGCCACCACTAAGAATACCGAAGGCATGGCCAGCCACTCAATCGAAGCCTTTGCCGCAGAGGTGGTTCCCAGAGTCGGGATGCGAAATCCTGCAATCAGCCACACCAGGGGATAGCCCAGTGACCCTATGCCATACGCCAGCGACAGTCCATGCTGCAAGAACTGCGACGAGGTAATAGGAGGGATCATCAACAGCAAAACCAGACCAATGATGCCCACGCCCGCCGCATGAAAGTGCGACCGCTTGATGTATGTCCAGGCACGTTCCTCCGCCCGGTCCATTTTCGCCTTGTCATCGCCGAAAACCTGGGTCGCGTTGATCCGCACTGTTTGTTTGAAATGATCCTTGAACAGCTCTTCCCGTCCTCCCATGGTAGCTCCCAATACAAAGCTGTACAAAATAGTCGCCACGCATAAGACCATGCCCCATCGGACAGGTTGCCATTGTATAGCCATCGTATCGCACCTCCCATTTAGAAGTAAGTAATAAGAACGCCCTTTTTCACGGTGTGAGTATAAATAGAGCGGCCTTATGTGTCAATGGAATATTGGCCTGCGGTTTATTCGTAGAGGAGATCGGGCTTGACGATTAAGCCCACGCTTAGGTCGGTATCCGGCAGGTCAGCCTTCTGGCGAAGGAGAGTATCGAGAAAATCAGGGCAAAGGGGCTCGATGTGCACTACGGTGATTTTGCCGAGAATCTGACTACGGAGGGAATCGATCTGCCGTCTCTTCCCATCGGCACACGGTTGAAGGTCGGGCAGGAAGTCCTGCTGGAAGTCACCCAGATCGGCAAGGTCTGTCACACCCGGTGCAACATCTTTTACACCGTGGGCAACTGCGTCATGCCAAGAGAGGGGATCTTTGCGAAAGTATTAGTCGGCGGTGAAGTAAAGGTAGATGATCGGATACAAATTGCCTGGTAAATCTCTCCTTTTTTGAAATATATAACACTTCAAATGAAATTCTTGAGGCTGGTCTTGGCGAAATTCTGATAAGTCTGGACTTTAGAACACCTTGTGTTCTTATGGATCAATGAATATTATAAACTAACCTGGGACGCGGAGTAAAATGGGAAGAGCGAATCTGTAAATGCACCTTGTGTTGGTAACGGTTACGTGATGAGGAATAAAGATCGCCAGTTGAAAGAAAAGCCGACCAATAGAAAATATCCTTATTTGTTTTTCGCCCCGGTCAACTGCGGTGTTTGTTCGTTGTTGTATTGCTTCCTCGCGATGCGCTCAACCTGGGGTTTCAGGTAGATGAATAGATCGTTGAGCGCAATGGATCCATTGGGCTTGACAACACCTTCGTTTTTAATGCCTTTGAGCAGGAAGTAGGTGAACAACCCGTGGCCCTTCTCTTCATATGATGAACTTATCTGGCCTCCCGATGATGCAGTCATTACGGCAATGTTCTTTTTAATATTTGGAGTATTGATCGAAATGACAAGAGGCTTTGCTCCCTTGGCAAGGACGGAACGGCCACCCGCACCGGAAAAACAGGAATCAAGAACAACAGTGATCTCTCTTGCCCTCAGCTTGCCCAGAGATTCGTAAAGACGCGCTATGGGATATCCCGTTTCGGCAATAAAGGGTAAGGAACAAGATAAGCGTCACCGGTCTTTGCATTTGGGGCACCGTGTCCGGTGAACGTATAATTTTCCATCTGGTCGGTTATAAGAATCGCTGCATTCAATGGCAATTTTTGGATAATGTCAGGTGGGGTCGCAGTAACATCTACCATAGGGACGTTGAATTGCATTGCACATCCCGCAGTTAAAAATAGTAATAAAAATACAATAAGTACTCCCCATCTTTTCATAATCTCACCTCATCTTAACTCATTTGGCATTCCCGATTTGTGCCTGGATGATGCTCACAATCCGTGTCTTTTTTCATCATATGCCGATCTTATTTGTTCGCCTGATATACAGGTGATGTTTGCTTTCTCCCTTTACGCCTGATTTCCCGGCGGTGCCACAATATTTCAACCATACATCCGTTGGATCCAGCCCCTAACATGAACTATTATCTTCATCACAATTATTTTGGGAAGAACATCAAGGATTACGAGTTAGAGTCTTGCATTTTCTTAGAGGGCAACGTTTTGTGGGTTACAGGAAGTGTGCATGAGTTCGTGAGATGGATAGACGAGCTTCTTAGTAGCACCCTTCGATCCGTAATCAATGAACCGGTCCGGTTGCTGGACATGTGACTTTGAAATCAATATCCTGATTTTGACCTCACTTATTGCTTTCATGAAAATTATAGTGAGGCAGATACATCTTCTACACGCGGGAATAGGTGATACTGTCTTTTTCAAACTCTTCGATGATTTCGTCAGTCAGGGACGGACGGATTTTTGGCATAATCCCAAAAATAGTTTCCGTAGATACCCGATAATCATGCTTCGTGGCAAGTTCTTGTTCAAAGGCAAACTGCGCAACTTGCTGGAAGAGATACTCCATATCAGCCGGTGTAAATTGAGATGTCATCTTAATGATACGCTCAAGATCGATCTCCCCTGTATGAAGCTTGGAGAGGTAGTATCCCAGAATAGTTTTTCTCTCATCTTCGTTTAAACCACCCACAGGAATAATACAATCAAATCTCCCTGGGCGAAGCAGTGCAGCATCCAGTTGCCTGATATAATTGGTGGCGCAAATAAGAAGTATATTGTTCCCCTGGTTTTTGAGCAGCGGCACCTGCTTAAGAAATTCATTGGTAATAGACTTATCAACCCGGCTTGCCTCATCACGACTGCCCGCAATCTCTTCAAACTCATCGATAAAGATGACCGTTTCTTCCAGGTTTCGTACCTTTTCCATTATTATACGCAAATTAGCGCCCACCCTTTCGGTTCCGTCAACCATCAGCATGCTTGGAGCAATTTCAATGAACCACCAGGAAAGGATCCCGGCTATTGCTTTGGCAAAATGAGTTTTTCCCGTACCGGGAGGTCCAAAAAAAATAATAGTCTTGGGCGGAACAACCCCGTGCTTTTTCGACAGATCTCGCTCTGTCAACGGAAGTATGATTTTCCTCTGAACTAACTGTTTTGGAGGTTGCGAATCTGAAATGGTCTCCCATATTTCTTTTCTGCTGGTCTGAGCCCCCATCTCATTCAGAATGTCCCTCCGTTTATAGGCCAGGTATTCCTCATTAGCTTGCTCTATATTTTCGAGAAAATCGATGCATGCGACCCGCAAGCCAACATCCCGACCGAGCTTTTCAGACATGAGCCATTTATGCTGCAAAATTCTCGGCCATAGGTCAGCGGCCGCATCAGGATCAAATTTTGTGCCGCTTATCTCAAATATTCTACTCGCACATAATTCGGGTGTTAATGCCTCTGTTAAGTCTTTGTTCATACTCAAAAGATCTTCAACCATTTCAACTCACCTTCAAGTTCACGATCCTGGAAACAATCATTTATCTCTACTTTGTAAGGTCATTACAACCATCATAAAGTCGAATTAAGATTATGTATATAGCCACTTATGCCATGCTTTTAACGATCTCCTCCATCAGTCCCGGTTCAGCTATATCTGAGCCTGCGTTCGGAGTGTTCGCTTTTATATTAGCCTTCTGCTGCTTAGTCATTATGCGCTTTGAAATCTTGTCCCATTTGTTTCTGCTGTCTTGCTTTTTCTTTCGCCCGCTTGCCAAAGTTGTACATGGACTTTCCCATTTTTTAGCTCCTATTTTTGTCTTTCTGAGATATAACCCAAAGTTGTGGACGGAGTAAAATAGAAGGCGTATCCTATAGATGTAATTTATCTTAATGAACCCCTTGGCAAGAGGGGAAAAGAAAGGATACGCCCGTGAAGTATAATGAA
>Ga0116202_10000699_pt1 | contig 18912 bp, 26 predicted proteins | sample LakKivw325mmetaG_FD_94479 | JGI IMG/M metagenome (GOLD analysis project Ga0116202, IMG submission 94479) | Anoxic lake water microbial communities from Lake Kivu, Rwanda to study Microbial Dark Matter (Phase II) - Lake Kivu water 325m metaG | ecosystem: Environmental > Aquatic > Freshwater >...
AACTAATCGCCGAACCACTAAAATATTTAGCAACATACTATCAAAGAGTAAAATCAGAATCAAATTGGTCTCGCGACAAACGCAGACATGGACAAATCAGACAACGCATACCCGAACGACAAATGATTGCCGCGCTCACGCGCGCAATCTTGCATAATTTTTCAGCAGAACACCTAAAAATCGACCCTTTATAAAGTTTTGTCCCAAAGCCGGGTTAGTTAGTAAAGTTTTTAAAGGAGAAAAACCTAAACTTAGGCATGGACTTTAATAGAGTTATCTCTTCGGCTTATTCGTGGATTTCATTGAATAAAGTGGTTTGGTTTTTGGTTTTCTTTTGGATTTCACTCCCAGTGATTTTGCTTTTGCCTCAAGCGATTCAAGAATATAATTTGTTTACTCCCGAGTTATTGCCGATAGTTTTTTTCTTATATGATGTTTTGTACTTAGCTTTAATAGTTGGTTTTATTGCGCTGACTCAATATTGTCTTTCTGAAAGAAATATTAAAGCCCCTGATTTTCATCCAACAAAGCTAATTGATATCGTTTTACTTGTTTTTACTGAAATGTATTATATTTTTGTTTGGAATTTGCATGCTTCTTTTAGATATATTCAAGTTTTACTTTTAATTTCAACCGGGCTATTGTATTATTATTACACTTTGGTTTCAACCAATTTTGTGATGAATCTTTTTGCTCTTTGCACTACAGCTTATTTTGTTCTTGTAATTTATAATTCAGTAAGATTATTTTTCACCACCACTCTTTTTTGTAATAAAACTGTGGGAGTAAAAAAAGCTGTTGAAGATTCTTGGGCAATGACTCACAATAAATTTCCCGAAGCAATAACTTCAATTTTGTTAGTATTAATTTTGGTGTTTGTTTTGTTTTCTTTTGCAGTGCTTGTTCTTGGAACAATAACTAGTCTTATTCTTGGCTTCTTTTTTATTAATCCAGTTGCAGTTAGTCTTGGTTTTAGAGCAGCAACTTTGTTTGCTTTAGCCCCTGCAATAATTGCTTACCATTATGCCGTTACTGAGGTTTATTCTCAACTTAATTTCCATAGAGAAACTTCAACTTCAATTAAGAGAATACTTGCTCATAAGGTTCTTACTCCTGTAAGAAAGTTTGCAAAGAAGAAAACTCCTGCAAGAAAATTAGCAAAGAAACAAAACCATAACAAAAAGAGAAGATAAAATAATTTTCTTATTCACTTAAACCTTACTTCTCGCAAGATTCTCATTTGGTTTTTATCCTATTTTTTAGGTAACCTTGTTTGGTTTGAGGTTGTTTGGGAAATAATTACTTTTTTTCCATAAGCATGTCTAGTAAAATAAAGAATAAAAATTGAGTGCGACCGCCGGGAATTGAACCCGGGCCCCGTCCTATCTGCTGCTTTGTTTTAAGCACACTAAGTTTTCTGCTCTTTTTGAAGCAAAGGGCAAATTCTTTCGTGAACCTTAATAAGGTTCTGGCAAGGACGAATCATAACCACTAGACAACGATCGCTTTTGTGTTAAAGAGTGCTTTGCACTTCTTTTGTTGTTTAATTATTTTGGATTTAGTATTGTTTAAAAATCTCTCTTATTTGGAAAATTATTATTTATAAGTAGTGTTTGTTTACCATGAATAGTCCAAATAGCATTATGGCTATTCCTGAGAGGAGTGCGATTACTAGCACTATTGGGTTTTCTAGTAGTGTTGTGAACATGCTTTTTTCTTGGTTTGTTTGTACCTTTTGTTCTACTACTGTAGGTTTAATTTCAATTGGCCTAACTATTATGGATCCGCTTGTTTTGTCCGGCCCAACTATTATTTGAGAGTAAATCGCACTGGGGGTTGATATTGTCAAGTGGTATGTCCAATTTTCATCTTCTTGCATTATTTCTTTATTTATAATTTTTGTGCTGAGTGCAGGAATTATTTCTTGATAGTTTATTAGTTGGTTTTCGGTGTTAATATTTATGTCAATTAATTTGTCTTCTGTAAAAAGATTTAAAGCAGTTATTTGCAGTGTTACTTTTCCAATGTCTACTAATTGGGTTACATCTTTTATTCTAAGTTCTGAATTATTGTTTGGACTGCCTTTAATTATTGTAATATCTTTTGAATAAGGTTCTGCAAGCGAAAAGAAAGATATTTTTGTTTCAATCTTGTGTTCATTGTCCAAGTTTATGTTTGGGAAAAATTTGAAAGTGATTTCTTTTGTTTCTTCAGGTCCTAAAATTACTGATTGTTTGCTTTCATCAACAATTAAGCATTCTTCTTTGTCTTTTACGCACGCAACTACTCCAAGGTAATTTGTGCTGGGGCCAGCCACTTTAATTGGAGTAACTATAGTCCCTTTTGTTTTATTTTTTAGTTTTAAGGTAACATTGTTCCATTGTTGTGTTTTTAGTTCACTTGCAGTTGTTTGTATTTCTATGTCATTAAAGTATTGGCTGTTTTTTACTTTTACTTCCGGGAGAGTTCCTTGTGTGTCAAAGGTTACATTTGCTGTACTTGGAAAAGAAGATTTTGCTAGTGATAGAGTCACGTCGCTAAATGAACCCATTTTTATGTGAGTTGCATCAACAAATCCACTTTCTCTAAACGTTGGGTCGCTTGGTAGCCACCCAAATTTGTTGTGGTATATTTCTATCCACGCGTGGTTTCCCCACTCTTTTCCATCAAAGGTAATTCCTATTGCAAGTCTTGTTGGAATTTTTTTTGAGCGCAATAGTGCGGCACCAAGATTTGCAAATTCATCACAAACTCCTTTTCTAGTTAGTAGTGTTTCAAGTGCGGATTTTTGTAACAAATAATATTTTTGGAAATCTGTTCCTTGGGCATATTCTACGTAATCATTTGTCCAAGCTATTGTGCTGTTTAATGAGTCTAAGAAACTTTGGGTTGTAAGTTTGTTTTTTTCAACTACTGCAATTTGTGTTGAACTACTCTCAATTTTTTCGGTTGGTTCTAAAAAGTTTTTTACTTCTTCGGGGGAATTTCCAATATTGTAATCGGTTAGCTCAAATATTAACGAAGTAATGGTTAGATCTGCAGTTATTGTGTAATTGAAATCCCCATTTTCTTTTATGCTAAATACAGCATATTTGTTTCCAAATTCATCAAGAATATATTTTGGATAAATTATTGTCCCGTTTATTTGAAGCTCTTCTTTTATTTGATTTAGTTTTTGGTAATCCGTTTCTTGAAAGGTTAGCGTTTGAAACTTAACTTCTTCTCCATTTTTTAATCCGCTAATTTCTCCGTGTCCAAATAGTTTTGCTTCTGCATTCATTTGTCCAATGGTTGTGGGGTACATTGCTTCTTCAGAGAAAGTAATTGTTGTAATTAAGAGCAGGAGTAGTATTAGAATTATTTTTTTCATGCATTATTTATTTGTTTTCTGCTTAATAAGGTTTTTTAGATAAAAAAAAGAAATGGGCCGAACCGGATTCGAACCGGCGACTCTCACCTTGTAAGGGTGATGTCATAACCGCTAGACCACCGGCCCACCATTTATTTGTCTTCTTTATTACTAGCTGCTTTGCAGCTTGTTAAAGAAAGAGTTTCGCAGTGTTTTTTTAAACCTTGACTTTTGGCTTTTTTTGGGGTTTTATTCAGTTTTTAATAAAGGAATAGAGAATGGGTAAGTCCAAAGGATTCCATCTTTTGCTTTTATTGCAGCCATGATACAAAATACCAAGTTTGCAATTCCAAGTCCCATAATTGGAATCCACAGTAAGAAAAAGCACACAAAATAAACTATCATGAATAAGGGGTTAACCATTGTTAGAAGCATTGAGCCCATTCCAATTGTAAAGAAAACCCCAAAAAGAATTATTCCTATTATTGCCATTGTTATTTGCCAATTTAGAGCTTTTCTTGCGTGGTTTTTTGTTTCAGTGTCTTTAGCTACAAGTAATATTATTAGTGGTCCAATAAAGCCTAAGAATAGTCCTAGTATGTGAGTGATTATCATCATTGTTCTTTCATCGCTTGTTTTAGTATTTTTTGTAACCATATTGATGATTAGGAGTGAGAACTATTTAAACTTTAGTGTTTTTTTCTTTTATTTTTTGGGCAAGAAAGCTTATATAGTGGTTTTTGACTTATTTAGTGCAAGGTGGTGCTTTTTGCATAAAACGATATTATTGAGACTTGGCACTAAAGATTTTCAGTGGACTCAAGTACTAGGAATCTTTTTGGCAATAATTACAGTATTGATGCTAGTTAAATCTGCAGCAGTAATGTTTGATTCTTGGCAAAGTGTAAGAGATTATAGTAAGTGTGTTGAGTACTCTGGGATAAAGGACTTGGCTAATTTAACTAGTTCAGAACAATTATTGGCTGAATTGAAGTTCCAGGATTGTAAGGATTCTTTGTACGAAATAACAGGTGCACAGATACCTTCTCTTCAAACTAACATGACTTCAAGACAAGCTGCTACTGCACTTGTTGAGCCAATCGCTTGGTTCTTTATTTGGGCTGTTTTGTTCATGTTCTCTTTGTTCTTGTTGTTTAACAAGACAGTGGTTATTCCATTTGAAGAAGTTGAAACAGCTGCTAGGCCATTTCATAAAAGAAAATAATTTTTTTTAAAAAAAAGAAGTGAAGGAATTTCCTTCACTCTTCTAATTTTTTAGTCTTATAATGTGAATGTCTTAACTTTAGTTGAAGTAATGTTTCCTTTTTTTACTCCTACTATTGTTGCAACACCTTTGCTTTCGGCAGCTTCCACAAGTCTGTTTGTAATTATTCCATCAAACATTATGGTTGCTATCTTTTTCTTTTGTTTTTGTATTGATTCAAGGAGGTCTTTTACTTCAACATCCTTGATTTTCTTTTTCTTTTCATCAATTAATCTTGCTTTTGACTTGCCTTTTAGTTTGTCAAATTCTTTTTTTAGATCAAGTACTTCTTGTGGTACGGGTTCTTCTTTTGGAACAAACGCTTGTCCTTGTGGGGCGAAGTCTCTTCTTCCCTCAAATCTTGGTCTGAACTCGTTTCGTTGAAAGTTTCCTCCAAATTGTGGGCGGTCTCTTCCTCCAAATCCACTTTGTCCAAATGGCCTGTTGTGTCCAAATTGTGGTCTGTTGCCAAAGTCTCTTCGTCCATCCGGTCTATTGTTTCCAAATTGTGGTCTGTTATTTGGATAGCGTGAACCATTGTTGTATTGTGGTCTATCGTTTCTGTATCCGCCTTGTCCAAATGGTCTTGGTTGGAATTCTTGTCTAGCTTCAAACGCTGGAGTTTGTGAGTTTTCTTTTCCATTAAATGCTTCTGCGAATGGTAATTTTCTTTTTAGTGCTTGAAGTATTTCTTTTTGAGTTAATTCTTCAACTTCTTTTCCATCAGGTGCAACACAAACAAAATCTACTTTTGTTAATGAAGCTAACTTTTTAGCGTTTAATTCTCCTCCTCTGTCTCCATCAATTAAAACCGTTACTAGTTTTTCTTTGCATAGTCCAATTAGTGGGGGATCAATGTTTCCTCCATTCATTGCTACTGCGTTGTTTATTCCATAACTTAATAGTTTTAGTACGTCTGCTCTTCCTTCAACAACAATTATTTCTGGTGAAGTTGCTACTTCTGGTCCAGCTTGTAATCCATTGAGATCAATTATTTTTTCTGTTCGAATATCTGATTTTATTGAGTCAGCCATTTCAGAGCTTTCTACTCCTTCGTTTTGTTGTAAGTGTTTTAGTAATTCTTTTGCTCTGTCAGTAATTACATCTCTTTTTTCTTTTCTTGTGTCTTGGATTTTTGTTACTTTAACTTTTGCTTCAAATGGACCAACTTTTTCAACTGTTTCCACTGTTGCTGCTAGAATACTTGTTTTGATTTGATCAAGCGAACTTGGGATTGTTACTTCTCCAAATGTTGTTCCTTTTCCTTTAGTTACAGTAATTTCTATTCTCCCAATTTTTCCTGCTTGTTGTAGTTCTTTTAGATCCATGTCTTCTCCTAAAAGTCCTTCACATTGACCAAAGATTGCTCCCACTATGTCTGGTTTTTCTACAACTCCTTGTACTTCGTAATTTGCGAGCACTTCGTATTTAACTGCGCTCAAATATGTCTTTGCCATGATTTCACTTCTCCTGAATTTTGGCATTAAATAAGACTTTTTTAAAGTCTGTCATTAATTTATTTGCAAAATTTTCCTTTTACGGTTTTTAGAATTAGTTTGTGCTATTTTCGAGCATTCGTAATATTTGCTCTTTTGATAAATCAACTGCAATCTTTTTTTCTTTGCTCGCAAGTCCGGAAACAATTATTACATCACTTTTAAAGAATCTTTTCAATTCTTTCACAATTTCTGTGTTAGCTTTTCCTTTTTCTGGTCTTTTAGTAGTTTGAACAATTAAAAAATCATTGTCTTTATCAAAACCTACTTTAAATTCTTTTTTTCCAGTCAAAATTTTTGCTTTCAGTATTGTTTCCATGAAACACAAACCACTTTAATGTGCTAATTTTTAGCGCTATTTTGGCATCTAGTGCCACTAATCACCATTTAAGGTCATTATTTACAAAAACTTATTCATCAAAAGGGCATTTAAATCTTACTGCCCTTAAGAAAAGTTGTTTAGGTGGTTAAAAATGGCGAAATTCGGTTTTGAAGGTGAAAGCAGTGCAGGTAATGGAAATAAGCTTCCTTTAAAGAAAAGGCTAAAGAAAGCAATTTATAATTTGAAGGTTAATTTAACTTCTAATAAAGAAGATGAGCTTGAATCAGCAAGACACATCTCTAGAGCTCTAAAGTAGGTGAAGTTGTATGGAACAAAAGAATCCTTTTAATGAAGCAAGAAAAGCGAGGAGAAAAGCAGAAAATGAACGTAATACTAAGAAAGCAAAAACTAGAGTTAATTTAGGTTCAAAAAAGAAGGATGCGGATAAAGAAAAGATTGTGGATCTTTCTTCAAAAGATAGTATTTCTCCAAAAGGGCTTTATGTTTAATTTTTCTTTCCCAGCGTTGCACCTAAAGTCATTTTGGGAGTTTTGGTTTTCTTTTCTTAAGTTCATTAAGTCTCCATGCTTCATCAATTTTTCTTACAAGTCTTCCCTCAATACCAGGCCAACGTAATGGGCCTGTAAGAACATCTCCTCTAGCAGGCAATATAGGTTTTAATTCTGGTTCTATTCCCATCCTGCGTTGTTCTCGACGAATGGCGCTTCGTCTTTGTCTTTTTATCTCTCTCCTTACAGCCATGTAACTATTAATGCCCAGGCATAATTAAAGCTTTCCATGGAAAATGACCTGCACGTTTAGTATTTTACTTGCTTTTTTAGTCCTGTTTTTTCCTTACTTAAAGTGCAAAGCTTTCTTTCCCAGAAGCTTTAAATAGTTCAAATTAGTAATTAAGTTATATGAAATTTAAAGCTGTTTTTTCTTTGCTAATTGGATTGCTTTTGTTTATTTTTGTCTCTTCCTTGCTTGGTTTTATTATTCCTTCTCCTCCCGCAATGGATTATTCACTGATTAAATCAGAGGAAAAGTGTATTGCTTCTGATGGGGAGTGGATTGGGTCTAGTGATTATAAATATTGTAATGCAACGGATTTAGCTTTTGAAAATTATGATCAAGCTACAAAATCTGCTGACACCTATAGAATGGTTTTGTATATGCTTGCAGGAATTGCTCTGATTTTTATTGCACTTAAGAGTGTTAAAGAAGAAATAATAAAATATGGGGTTGTTGTGGGTTCGCTTTTATTGATATTGTTTTCAGTTATTTTTTCAATTGCCTCTCCGATGTTTTTGGCATTTGCTTCAGGGTTAGCGTTAGTAGTAGTAATTTTACTTGTCAGAAAACTTGCTGATAAAGCCATTCTTCAAGAAGTTAAGGTGAATAAGGTAAAATCAAAATTAAAAAAAAAGTAATTCTTTTGTAAAGTTTTTTATAATAATTTTTCTTTATTTTCATTATGTTTTTGTGATAAGTAATGGCTCATTATAACAAAGGTGCTAATGCAGAGAGAGAGTTAATTCACACTCTGTCCGATTTAGGTTTTGCTGTTCTTCGTGTGGCGGGTTCGGGAGTGTCTCCTCTGCCGTCCCCTGATGTTGTTGCATTAAAAAATGGGCGAATTCTTGCTTTTGAGTGCAAAGCTTGGAAAGGTGCGCATTTAGCAATTCCAATTATTACTTTTAATGATGAAGTTAATTGGGCAAAAACTGCCGGAGCAGAATTTTTTGTTGCATGGAAAATTCCTCGAGAGGGCTGGCTTTTTGTCAAAGAAGAAAATTTTCATAATGCTGGAAAAAACTTTATGATTTCACTTGAGGAAGCAAAAAAAGTAAGTGTTTCGCTTGATGTTCTTATTACCCAAATAGTATGAAATAATGGTCGAATCAAATCCAAACATTTAAACACCTTTTTTTGCGAGTATTCTTTATGCGAATAACTACTGATGACATGATTGGCGAGTTAAAGGTTCGCTTGGATAAAGAAAAGTCCCTAAAAAAGAAAGTTCAACTTAAACAATTAATTGATTTAATTAAAGCGATTTAATCCTCAAATAAATTTCTTCGAATTCTTGTCTCATTTGTGGTTTTGCTCTTTTGAAGTGACTTAGTATTCTTCTCGCCAAAAAGTCTCCATCATAATGTTTATCTAATTCTTGATTAATTCTTTTTCTTACTCTCCCATTCATTAAATTTGCAAGTACTTTTAGTGTTTTTGATCTAAGTCTTTGTGTTAAATCATAAGGAGTTGTACTTTGGTTCCCTTTTATTTGTGGGGGGTAAAAATCAATTTGTACAACTTTTCCATCTACTATTGCATAATTTGCAGATTTTGGATCAAGCCCAATTTTTTCCACGTGAGTTAGATTGAATTGTTTTACTTTTTTGGCATTTATTTCAACTCGTGTCGTTGGTATCTTTCAAGTAAATCTCTTGCTCCTTTAAGTGGGTCTCCTTTTCCGCCTTTCATTAATAAATTTTTTTTCTTTGCAATTTCCTCAAGTAGTTCATCTTCATCTAGTTGTTCTGCTGTTTCTTTATCAATTCCATAAAATTCTGTAACCTTATCTTTTCCAAGCATTTGAATTAATCTTACTGCTGCAGTGTCAACATCTTTTAATTGGTTGGGATTTTTTGATTCGACTAAATATAATTCAAATTCTTCATCTCCCATAGGAATTATTCCTGGAGAATCAATTAGATATACTCCGTCAGTTACTTTTACTTTTGCTATTCCTCGAGTAAGCCCGGCTTTTTTACTTGTTGCGACTCTTCCTCTTCCTTTTCCGGCAAGGGCATTAATTAAAGTACTTTTTCCAACATTAGGATAACCGATTATTCCTACTACAAAGTCGCCCATAGTTTTTCTTTGTGAGATTACTCCCATTTCTCTTCTTATCATGTTTATTCCGTCTCTTTCTTTTGCTGAGATGAATACTACTTTTGCTCTTGATTCTTTTGAGAGGATTTCTTTTCTTTGTTCTAATAGTTTTTTGTCTTCAACAAGGTCAGATTTATTCATTACAATTAGAAGATTTTTTCTGTTTTTTAGAACTGACTTTTCTAATGAATAATTTCGTGTTTCGCTTGGTCTTCTTGCGTCCACTACTTCAATCACAAGATCAGATTGGGTTATTAATGAATTTACGTGTTTAAGAAAACCTGATTTCATTTTTATCAACTTTGTGGAAAATATTCTTACTATAATAGCTTTAATTCTTTGAATAATTTGCTTCCTTCTTCTTCATTGATTGGTCCGCAAGCAAAACAAGTTTTGCTTCCTGATTCAATTTGGGTTCGTCCAGCATCCATAATTAGTGCGCAGGGTGCTCTTTTTTTTGCTTTTTCAAATAGTTCAATTAGATTTTCAGTTGAGGCTATTTTTAGTACTATTTTTTTCATTCCTGTTTGTTTCCATTCTTCAACAGTGTCTTCATCTACCTTGTCTAGCACCGAAACTGCTGCGTGTGCTACTTGTGCAGCAATTTTACCTTTGTTCATTCCAAGCGAGGTGTTTACAACTATGTATTGCACTAGTTCCATACTACTAGTATTAGATCTTTTCCTTTTTTAATCTAGTGCTTGATTTTATTTTTGCTTTTTTGAAGTTATTTGTTTTAGTATTTCTTCTAAGGAAGAAAGTCTGCTTTCAGTAAGATTGATGTCTTCATCTATTTTTTGTATTTCAAAAATCCATTTTATTTCTCTTTTTGGGTTTCGTTTCTTTTGGGCGAGTAATTGTCTTAAAATTGCGGTTGTTCGTTTGAATCGTTCTTCTAAAAAGTTTCTTGATTTTTTTAAAGTAGCATATCTTGCCATCAAATCATGTATTTCTTCGTCTTTTTGTGCTCTTTCAGCAATTTTTCTTGCAACTTCAAGTTCTTTTTTTGCTTTTAAGTAGTTTTCTCGGCCCTTTCTTTTGAAAATTGATTGCATAACAAAATTGAGTTAGTTTTACTTTTTCTTTCTTTCTTTTGGGGTTTTTTGACTGTTTTTTTCGTAATCTTTTATTGCTGCTCTTAGTGCTTGGTCTCCTAGTACTGAGCAGTGTACTTTTATTGCGGGTAGCCCTCCAAGTCTATCCATGATATCTTTTCCAGTTAGTTTTAAGGCTTTTTCTATTTTCATTCCGCCCTTTTCAAGTAACATTTCTGAGAGCATACTTGTGCTAGCTATTGCACTTGCACAACCAAATGTTTTCCATTTGCAGCCTTTTATTTTTTCATCTTTTACCCAAATCCACATTTCCATTAAGTCTCCACACTTAACATTTCCTACTTTTCCATATCCATCAAAACCTTTAACATCTTTTTGAGAGTGGACAAAGTTTTTTGGCTTCATGAAGTGTTGTTTTACTTTGTCTGAATAGAACCAATCATTTCCTTCTACTTTCATTTAATCACCTTTCATTTTCCATTTTTCATACTCAAATATATTTACTCCGAGTTTTTTCAAATTTTTATAAATGGTATATATTGGGAAGCCAACAATGTTGTGATAACACCCATTAATTTTTTCAATGAAAATTGAACTTAATCCTTGTACTGCATAAGCGCCAGCTTTATCCATTGGTTCGCCTGTTTCTATATATTTTTTTATTTCTTCATCACTCATTTTTCTAAATTTTAGTTCTGTAATCGCGCAGTCTTTGAGTTCTTTTCCATTTTCGCAATCAATCATTGCTACTCCTGAGTAAACTTTTTGTGTTTTTCCTGATGTTTTTTTTAGCATCAGAAATGCTTCTTCTTTGTTTTTTGGTTTTCCCATTTTTTTTCCTTCTAAAACAACAAATGTGTCTATTCCAATAACAATTCCTTTATTTACTCTGGTTGCTACTTCTTTTGCTTTTCCATACGCCAATGTTTTAGCAAGTTCTTTTGAGGACAAATTTTGATTCATATTCTCTTCATAATTACTAGGTATAACTTCAAATTCAAGTCCCATTTGTCCTGCAAGTTCTTTTCTTCTGGGGCTAGTGCTTGCTAAAATTATCTTTCTTTTCATTTTTTCTCGCACCCTATTTTTTCTTCCAAATTGGTGAAATGTTTCTTAAAAATTTTATTGTTTCTTTTAAAACTTTTATTGTGTAATTTAGTTCTTTTTTTGTAGTATTTTTTCCTAGTGTGAATCTAATGCTTCCATGCGCTAGTTCATGTGGTCGTCCAATTGCTAGTAAGACGTGGCTTGGTTCTAGTGATTGAGAAGAACAAGCACTTCCAGTGCTTACTCGTACTCCTGCTTCATTTAATCTGAGCAAGATACTTTCTCCTTCTACTCCTTCAAATGAAAGATTAACATTATTTGGGAGCCTTTGTTTTGCGCTCCCATTCAGAATGGTGTAAGGAATTTCTTTTTTTGTTTTATTGATAAAGTAGTCTCTTAGTTTTTCAAGTCTTTTTTTTTCTTTCTTTTTTTCTTTTTCAGCGAGTTCGAGTGCTTTATTTATTCCAACTATTCCTGCAACATTTTCTGTGCCAGCTCTCATTCCCCCTTCGTGTGCGCCTCCATGAATTAATGGTTCTAGCTGTATTTCTTTTCTTTTATATAAGATTCCAGTTCCTTTGAATGAATAAATTTTGCTTCCATTTAGTGTCATTAAGTCCGCTCCAAGTTTTTTTGTATCAATATTCAAATATTCTGCGCCCTGGCAGGCATCTGTGTGGAATATTACTTTGTGGTCATGGCATGTTTTAGCAATCTCTGTGATTGGCTGGATTGTTCCAATTTCGTTATTTGCATACATTATTGAAACTAAAAGGACTTTTTCTCCTTCGCTTTGTTTTTTTCCAATTATTTTTCGCATTTCATTTAAGTCAACTAACCCTTCTTCATTAACCTCTAGTTCAATTATTTCAAAACCCATTTTTTTTATCCACTGCATTGTTTCTATTACCGCATGGTGCTCTGTTTTTTGGGTAATAAATATTCCTTTTGGTTGCATTTTGTTTTGAAGAAGTTCTTTAAATGCAATTCCTTTTATCGCTAGATTAATACTTTCTGTTCCGCTTCCAGTGAAAATTATTTCTTCAGGTTCACAATTTAGAATTTTTGCAATATTTTCTCTTGCGTTTTTTATCGCTTTTTTTGCAATTAGTCCGCTTGAATGAAAGCTTGAAGCGTTTCCAAACTTTTCTGTTAGGTATGGCATCGCTTCTTTTAGTACTTCTTTTCTAATGGGGGTAGTTGAAGCGTAGTCTAAATAGATTTCTTTCACCATCTTTGCTCACCTTCCAAAGAGATTATTTTATTCTTCTTTGTGCTTATTTTTGCAATATGTTTTTGCATGTTCTTCAAACATTTCAAATATTGTTTTGTTTTTTTTATTAAAAATTTCTGATTTTATATAATACACGCTTTTTTTTCCTTCTTTTCTATAATCGACAAAATTGCATTCTCTAAGTTGTTTTAGTGAGTGACTAATTAAACTCTGTTCTCGTCCAAGTACGTGGCATACTTCTTGTACAGTTCTTGGTTTTTCTTGTAATAAACAAATTATTTCCACTCTAAGTCTGTTTCCAAGTACTTCCATGCACTTAAATGGTTGTTCCGTGCCCTGATTCATATGAATTAGTATTCATGTTTGTCTTTTTAATCTTAACGTATGGGTACTTTTGGAACGATTTTGGCATTGCTTTTTAGCAACGCCAAGAATAAGTTTATTTTTATACGGTTCCTTTGTAAGTTATTTTTTTTGTGGTTCCGTCTTCTCCCCACATGTAAGTCATGTCTACTGGTTTGTCTTTTTCTAAAACTATTTGTTTGTCTCCTGGATTTGCTATTTTTAATGTGAATAGTTTTGAGAATTTAACTACTGCTCGGTCCCCAGAAAGTTTTAGCAGTTGGTATACTACTTCATCATTTCCGTTTCCTCTTACTCTATCAAACTCTTGTCCTTCTTCTACTTCAAACGCTTCATCAGTTATATCTTTTTTGAATGGGGGTTTCCAAGAGCTTTTTATTGTACGCACTTCAAATTTAGCTTTCATAAAAAAACACCTTTTTCGCAAGAAATTAAACCTAGCTCATTAAGCCTAGTTTCCAACAAGTAGAAAGCGTATTTTCTTTATAAACCTTGCTCTTAAGTCAACTTTTTTGTCGGCAAATTGCCTCGGAATGTCTTTAAATATTAAAAACTTTAGTTTATTTAGTGAGATTAGTGTTTAAAGATTTTTTTGAAACTGCAGTTTCTGCTATTAACCAAAGACACAATTATAATGAGCGACTTTCTCTTCTTTTGCAGGGGTTGAAAAGTGTGAGTGCTCCAAACAAACTCGAGACGATTGTAGTTGGAGTCAATAAAAAAGATTGTTTTGGGGCTGTTGCTGGAGTGGATTCTGGTTTTATTCACAAAAAACTTTCTTTTATTGATCTTGCAATAATAAAAACCGCGGGGGTTTTATTTACTTATGAAGGGGGTAAATTAGTTAAAACTGATTATTATCCTGCTGCATTTTCTTTGCCGGAACCAGTTTTGCTTGGTTCGGGTCTTGAAGCTGATGAAGAAACTCAAAGTCTTTCTCTTGTTAGGTTAAAGGCAGAGGTTTCGTGTTCAATTGAAATGATACAAAAGTATAAACCAAAGTTTATGTTTATTGATGGGAGTATTGTTCCGCAATATCAAGATAAACCCAGAACTGAGTCTGAACTTAATGATGAGTATTATTCAATTATTGATCTTTTTGAGAAGTTGTATGGTGTTGCTCAAGAATATTCTTGTTCTTTGGTTGCTTGTGTTGAAGATTCTAGGGGGGCAAGATTTAAACAAATTCTTCAAGAAGAAATTCTCCCAAATTCTGCATTAAAGGTTGATGCAAGTTTATTAAAAAATTCTTTTGATGCTTCTTTGTTGGATTATTATTTGCGGGCGGGTGAACGAACATTTGCTTTTCCGTATACAAATAAAATTGTTAGTCATGCTATTCTAAAAGATTATGATAAAAAGTGGGCTGAAAACATTTTTGTTTTTTATATTAAATCTACTGAATTTGATAAACCCTTAAGAGTGGAATTTCTTTGTAATAATTCTCAAAATGCTGGACACTTTCTTGAGTGTGTCCAAAATATTGCAAGTATTGTGTATTCTTTGAGTTCTTTGCATAAAGAATATTCTTTTCCAAGCGTTTTAATTGAAGCCGACCTTAGGGCAGGTTTAAATGAACAGGATATTAGTATTGTTTATGATAGATTGGTTGATCGATTGGGGTCAAAAGTTAGAATGCGAAGAAGTAATCGTCCTTTTGGGTGAAGTTAATGACAATTAGAACAAGTATTGAAATTCTTCCTTGGAGTCATGCTATAGAGAAAGCTCTTCATCATGACTTACTTTCGTACTTGCATTCTCTCCCGAATGGATCTACGGTTTGTGTTGAAGGGAGTAAAGAACTTTTTGATTTTGCTCTTGCGGTTGGGGAGGCTCATGCAAATAATAGCTTGCTTAAAGTTTCTCCTCCAAAGTATTTGGCTGAGAATGTTGCAAGGGCAAAACGAATGTATGGTGACAAGTACTTGAATGTTTTGTTCTCAAATTTTTCTTCGTTAATTGAACTTGCTGATGTTGCAAGATCAAAAGCATTTAAGGTAATTAACCTTGAAACTTTTTCTTCAGAATATTCTTTCATGAAAGGAGTAAATAGAATAAAATCTGATTTTGATCGTTTCCTTTGGGTTACAAGCGCAAGCATTAAGCGTGAAGAGAATATGGCTTCAATTATTCGTAATACAATTAATGCAAAAAAAGGAAAACCAGTTTATGTTGTTGTTGGTTCAATGCATGCTAATGCACTTGGGCAAATTCTTTCTTCAAAGGGAGAAAGAACAATAGTTAATAGAAGATTTATGAGTGCTCTTCCGCGTAAAGTATTTTTATCTAACTCTAAACTTGAAGCAGAAAGAAGAAGAGCATACTTTGCAAAAGATATGCAAGAACTTTCAAGGATTCATTTTATGCAGTCTAAAGAACCTGAAGCAGTTATTGCTGCCAATAGAAAATATTTGCTTAACAATTTGGGTTCTGTGTTAAGAGGTCGAACTGAAAAGAAAAAGGCAAGAATTGCAAGAAAATTAAAGAGGGGCAAAAGATGATTAAAGCAATTGTTTTTGATTTGTGGAATACCTTAATTCCTGCAACAGTTGATTTTGGAAGGTTAACAGAGTTAGCAAAAAAAGATCACGCGTCTCTCCCAGAATTTATTGAACGATATGAACTTGCCACTCAATTAAAACAATATAAATCTTTTGAAGAGTTAAAAGGAGATTTTTTTAATGCTTTTAGTGAGGAACCCAACGTATTGTTGCAAGAAGAGATTAATGAAATTTATACTAATCGTTTTGATAAAATAAACTTTTTTCCTGATGTTAGGGAATTTCTAAAAAAGCTTAGGTCGGATGGATTTAAACTTGGTTTGCTTTCAAATACTGAGAGTCTTAAATCAAAAGAACTTGAAAACAAACTTTCTTTGCCGACTTATTTTGACAAAATTGTTTATAGCTTTGAGATAAAAACAATCAAACCTGATCCGGTGGCGTTTAATACAATTTTGAATAAACTTAAAGTTAAACCAAACGAAGCAATAATGGTGGGGGATTCTTTACGTAGTGATATAACCGGCTCAAAAAATGTTGGAATGCACAATTGTTTAATTAATAGAAATGGAAAAGTAATTGATTATGCAAGTATAAAACCCGAATTTGAAATTAAATCCCTCTTTGAGTTGCCAAAAGTGGTTGGTGTGTTAAATGGTAGAAAATAATTTAGAGAATCGGGTTCGGCAAACCCTTTTGGATGCTGACGCAATACTCATGCGTTCAGGGATGTCAATTAAAAGAAAACAACTTGCCCTAAAACTGCTTAAAGATGCTAAGTCTTTAAGACAATTAAGAATGGTTAATACTAGAAAAAGGAATGTTAAAAAAAGACAAATTAAATTTGGGTTGAAGTGATCACCGGCAAGTTACCTAAGAGGTATTTTTATATGACATTTGGATTAGTTGATGTTTATGCGTGATCAATTAGGAACAGTTGTTTCAACAATGGAAGGTCCTTCTCCTTCAACAGTTTCTTTTGTAATTAATGCTGGCAAAGCTCACAAAGGAATGTTTGTGGAATTAGAATATTCTGAAGGAACAATGATGCTTTTAGTTGAGGATGTAATAAAAACAAACCGTTATTTTGAGCGACCCGATTCAGTTAAAGTGATGGGAGAAGAACTTGAAAAGAATTTTCCTGCTGCTGAATGGGAATTTTTAATTGCAAATGCCAAACCACTTGGTGTGTTTAAAGATAACTTGATTCAAAGACCCACTTTTCCTCCCTCTCCTGGAACAAAAATTTATACTGCTGATAATGAAAAGATAAAGAAATTTTTGGGGTTACAAATTGATGGGCTTGAGCTTGGCAAACTTCAGTTTCATGATGTTGATCTTAAAGTAAATCTTTCTAAAATGCTTCAAAAACACTTAGCAATTGTTGCAACTAGTGGAGCAGGAAAATCTTATTTTGTTAGTGTTCTTTTAGAAGAGCTTCTCTCCAGAAAAAAAGAACAGGGTCAAATTGGAGTAGTAGTTATTGATACGCATGGAGAATATACTTGTTTTGGTGAGCCAGTAAAACAAAGTGATTCTTCAAAGTTTAAGGATTTTTCTTCAGTTACAAAAATTATTGATGGGTCAAAAATTAAAATTGCTTGTTCAAAGGTGAATGTTCACATGCTTTCAAGTATTGTTGAACTCTCCCCTACCCAAAAAAGGGCGCTTGCAGTAATTCTTTCAAGATTAAATGATGAAATGCGTTCTGGTGCAGGCCCGTTTGACTTGAGTGCAATTAGAGCAGAGATTAAAACAATTGAAAATGAAAAGACTCAGAGTTCATTATTTGGTGTGCTTGCAGAACTTGAAGAATTAAATCTTTTTTCAAAAATTGATGAGCCTAGTGTAATTGATTTAGTAAAACCGGGCAATTTGCTTGTGATTGATTTGAATAATGTTGTTTCTGAAAAGAAAAAGCAGGTGCTTGTTGCTTATTTATCAAATAAATTATTTCATGAGAGGAGAGGGCACTCTAGGAAGATTCCTCCGTTTGCTCTTTTTGTTGAAGAAGCGCATAATTTTATTCCTGAGGGGGTTGCAGCCGATCATGCAGTTGCGCGTTCATACTTACGAACTATTGCAAGAGAAGGTAGAAAGTTTGGAGCCTCACTTGTAGTAATTTCTCAACGACCAAAAAGACTTGATACAACAACTCTTGCAAATTGTAACACAAATATTATTCTAAGAATTACTAACCCTTACGATCTTGATCACATTTCTCAATCCTCTGAAGGTTTAGATAAATCAAGCATTGGAATTATTTCTTCACTTAGGGTTGGAGAAGCATTAATTGTTGGTGAAGCAGTTAGTGCCCCAACTTTCTTTAAAGTGAGATTGCGTAAATCTCAACCAAGTCGTCATGAATCCACTTTAGAAGATGCTGCAAAAGCCTTCCAATCTGATGAAAAGAAAAAGGAAGACGAAATAAATGCCTTCTTGTGAGTTTTTATTCATCACCGGCAAATTGGTTGGTTTGGTCTTTTTAAGTCTCTAAAATTGCTCTATTGTCATGTCCCAACACATAGAGAGTAATCTAGATAGCGTTACGCAAGCTCAATCAAAAGAAAATGATTTGCTTTACTTAACAAAAGTTTCTTACAATGAATCCAAACATGAGGTTTTAGTAGAATTTTCTAATTCAAAAGAAAGAATGGTTCAACGACACAAGTTTTTTCCTTTTATTTTGATTTCAAGCTCAATTGAAAAAGAAAAGCTTTCAACTTTAATTTTATCTTTGGGTTTTAAGGGTTTTAGTGTTGAGGAGGACAATAATTTCCTAAAATTAAGGACCCTAAATTTTTCGGATTTAAAAAAGATTAGTAATGCCTTAGCTTTGCATATTAACAAAAAATTTGTTGTGATTGGGCCAGAAAAATCTTTTTTAGTTGAAAAAAATTGGTCTTATTTTGATTCTTTTAAAAAAATAGACGGCGTGCTTTATTATACTAATCCTCTTTGTGATGAAAACAGTCAAGATTTAGTGCAAAAAATTGGGGAGGGTGCAGATCTTGGCTTTTTTCTCACAAAAGAAATTTCATTTCAAGAAGCATTAAGGGTAAATAAAGAAGATTCATTATATTTAGTTGAACTTGCGGCATGGAGTCATTTGCTTTCTGTTTCAATGGAACAAATTCCCAAATCAAGAGAAGAAAAAGTAGAATTGTATTTGGAAAAATGTTTCTTTAAACACGGAGAACCAATCACTTTTGATAAATCCGAGAAGATATTTTCAAGTGTTGGGTTTGAGCCAATTGGAAGTAAGAATGAAGTTCTTTCAAAAATTGATTTTTCAAGAATTTGGGCCGATCTTTTCTCAAACAATTTTTTCAATATTGGGCCTGAAACAAAAAATTGTTCTTGTTGTGAACCAGTTACTTTGG
>Ga0116202_10000702_pt1 | contig 18876 bp, 14 predicted proteins | sample LakKivw325mmetaG_FD_94479 | JGI IMG/M metagenome (GOLD analysis project Ga0116202, IMG submission 94479) | Anoxic lake water microbial communities from Lake Kivu, Rwanda to study Microbial Dark Matter (Phase II) - Lake Kivu water 325m metaG | ecosystem: Environmental > Aquatic > Freshwater >...
CGTCTCCGTGATAGCCCGGGGCTGGCGTTTTTCCGCTGGAGTGTTGAGAAGTTTCGGCCCCTCACGCCACAGGTGCTCCTTGAGGTTCTGGATTACCCGCCTGGGGGAAAGGGGTTTCTGTGACAGGTGGGCAGGGCACGCATCCTGGCATCGGCCGCAATTCGTGCAGGCTTCAAGATCTAATAATTGCTTCCAGGTAAATTCAGGGATCTCTCTCACGCCGAAGGTTTCCGCCTCATCAAAGTTCGGAATGGGCGCAAGACCACCTTTTGGTTTGAGGGAGCGGAAAAAAATATTGATGGGAGAGAGGAACAGGTGCTGTAAGGGAGAGTGGCTGACCGTGACATAGGCAAAAAGTATGAATGCCGGCAGGGCATGGATGAAAATGCGGTGCCAGATAAAAAGTTCGTTCAAGGGCTCTGTGGGGAGGATCAACATGAGACGGGAGATCGGATAACTGATCGGAGCCCAGTAAGGCCAATCAGGAGGAATCGCCACTCCAGGGGCAGTGATCCGATAGCCCTTGATCAAATAGCCGGTCATTAAAAGGACAAAACCCCAAATGAAGACCAGTGTCCTGTCCGGTTTGGTCTCCAGACGGGAAGGCTTCATGATATATCTCCGGAGGATGGCCATCCCTCCGCCGATCAAGAGCAGGACTCCTCCCGCCTCAGAGAGAAAAGAAGCATACAAGAAGAGAGGCTGAGGCGGATTCGTCAGACCGATGGGGTAGGAGAAGATCCTGACGATTTTACCTGTCAGGATTAAAAGAGCTCCATAAAAGATCAGAAAATGCATGGTCCCCGGGTATCCCTCTTTCCAGAAACGGAGATGAAGAAACGTTACGGTAAAGACCGTTCTGAGCCGGCTCCATACCCGTTCGTATCTATTCTCAGGATTTCCGAGATGCCACAGGCGGTAATGCTGCCTGAAAAGACAGAAGGCAAAAAGCGCAGCGAGCCCTATGAAAAGAACTGAAGAACCGATGAGAATGGGCAGGAATATCCTGCTGAGATAAACCTCCTGAAATGACCAAAACCGAAGTCCGGAAGATTCCATCGCCTCATCCTCACTCTTTTAACATCACTGAGATACGGGGGTAGAAAGTGAACAGGTGAGCAATGAGAAATGAGAAGACCAGGCACCCCAAGATGATGAGCGTCACCTTGATCAATCGGTGGTATTTGTGATCCATTCCGAAATCGAACAGGGTAAATTTGATCCCTGCGAGAAGGGAGTAAAGGATGGCTGTCAATAGGGTTAACTCTAACAGAATGGCGATTGGCCTCAGGAAACTTCCCATTGTCTCTTCCTCAGCATCCAATTTTCTTCAAGCCTTTTCATTTCTCTCCCCCGGGAGATTGTGTCGCAATTATGACACAGTCTCTGGAGGAGGGGGCGTCTCCCTTCTCTCAATGATGGGTAAGAGCTCCAGATTTCTGCAGCCATGGATAAAGAACAATCCCATCAGTGAAAATATACCAAGGCACATCAGCAATTCGATGAGTGTTATGGGGAAAGAGCCTGCCTCTCCCCAGATCCCCTCAATCTGCCCGGGATAGAAAGGCATCGGATGAGCGGTCCCGGGGATGACCACGAGAAATCTCTCAAAGAAGATACCGGTGACGACTAAAAATGATGCAACCAGCAGGCCCCCAACGGTCTTTTTGACCCGGGGATGGATCAATAAAAGGATGGGGAAGATATAGGCACATCCAACCTGAAATATCCAGAATAGCCAGGCAAAAGGTCCGGTCAGAAGCCACAGGGTCGGTTCCCGATGGGGTGAATAAAGATGGGTTAATTTATCGATCAGGACTAAGACCGCAAGCGCTATGATCAGGCCCAGAAGCAGTTTGCCCAGTGAGAAGAAGGGTTCTTTTTTAAAATCCCTTTTGGAAAGCTTAAATGCGAATATCACCACAATGATGAGCAGGGCCAGCCCGGAGGCCATGGCCGCCGCAAGAAATTCGAAGGGTTTGAGGGGTGAATAGAAGATGGGCCTGGCGGCAACAAAACCGAAGATCGCCCCTGTTCCCATATGGACCATTGCCGCCCAGACCATGGCCAGGATCCCCATCTTTTTGATGAACTTCATCTTTTCTGCAAAGATAAGTCCGAGGTAAACGAAACTGATAGCAAAATATCCTCCGTAGAGAATTCCGTTGACCGCAAACATCGAACGCATATTGTTTGCGACAAAGAACATGAACAGCCGCCACATCTTCTCTGGTCTTCCCAGGTCCAGGGAGATTCCAACCATTGCGCCGAAGATCAACACCACGGCTAAAAAAACCGCGATCCTGGAGATCAGCCGGTACTCCTCCCTTCCGAAGACATAAGTGAGTGAGGAAAGCATGAGGGAGCCGGCGCTGAGGCCGATGAGATAAACCGTGATGATAATGGCCATCCCCCAGGGAACGGCGTTACTGATTCCGAACACACGGTGACCTTCCATATAGCTGATCACAAAACAGATGAATCCCGCAACTGTCAGGGCCACCAGAATGGCATTGAGGATATAAAACCCCCGGGGTTTGAAATCGATCGTCGTATAGGATAACTTGACCATGAACCGCTCACTTGAAGAGGTAATAGACTTTACATTTTGTATCCAGTTCCTCCCGAAGCCTGGTCCAGCCTCTTGAAGATAATAGTCGGGATACCTCACCCTGGGGGTCATCGAGATCTCCAAAGGTCCGGGCGTTTGACGGACACTCCTCCACACAGGCAGGGACTACCTCTTTGCCTATCTTTTTTCCTTCTTTGATTCCCCTGTCGATCCGGTGGAAACAGAAGGTGCATTTCTCCACCACTCCATGGGTCCTCGTAGGAAACGGCCACTGTCCCCAGGATTTCCGGTCAGGGGGTAAATCCTGACGGTGGTATTCCTTTTCATCCTGTTCTTTATTATTGAAACTCCTTGCCCCATAGGGGCAGGCGACCATACAGTATTTGCATCCGATGCACTTTCTGAAGTCCTGCATGACGATTCCGTCTTCACGCCTGTAGGTTGCCTTTGCAGGACAGACCGTGACACAGGGAGCCTGTTCGCAGTGCATGCAGGGCATTGGAATCAGCATCGTCTGGACGTGTGGATACTTTCCATTGGTCACAGCAATGACCTTGTTCCAGTATATCTCCCTTCTTCCCCTCTGCTCCTCCGGGGATCCGTGGGGGACATTGTTCTCGACCTTACAGGCAATGGTACACGCCTGGCAGCCCGTACATTTATCAAGATCGATCACCATTGCCCATCTTGTCATCGTTCAGACCTTTTTAAACAGGATAGACCTTCACCCTCGTGTTGAGAGAGGAGGGCTGTCCGCTTACCCTGTCGTCATCGACGCCGATGATCTCATTGGGATTGGCGCCAATTCCCTTCTGCCACTTTCCATAGGCGTAATGTCCCTGGCCAGAGGGGATGGCCAGCACCTCAGGATGAATCCCTTCGGAAAGCTTCAGTCTTCCCCTGATCCTCCCAAAAGGAGATTCGGCCCATACCCTCTGTCCGTTCCTGAGGTGAAAGGTCTCTGCGGTTCTGCTGTTGATCTCCATCACAATGTCCCAGCCCATCCCCTGCATGGGAAGATAGATCTCCTGGGCCCATGGATAATTTTGGCTCCCATTGCCCATCATCAATAAGGGCTGATAGGGGAGAAGGATAAGAGGGTACTTCTCACTCTCTCCCAGAAATCTCATTTCCCCGGAGCGGGGCAAGAAATCCGTTTCTCCCTTTTTTATATTCCCGGTCTTGGATAGGAAGGATCTGAGGTTTCCGGATTCGAATTCAAATTTCTTAGAGGGGGTCCTGAAGAGTCGGTCATATTTCCGGTACCTGTACTCCCTTCCAACCCAGACCCCCTTTTTAAGGAGTTCTTCCCAGGGGATGAGTGGGCCCGTCCGAAATTTGACAAAGCCTTCAGAATTTCCTCCAAGCGCAGCGAAGGATCCGGCAACCCCTCCTTTCATCCTCCTGGACATCTCGAAGATCATATCGATCACGGGCCGTGCGTCACCCCTTGGAGGGATGGCAGGTTGCTTGATCCTCATTTCAGCCAATCCGCCGCCCGCTGAAGGATGGTCATAGCCCCATTCCTCGAGGTAAGTGGTAGAGGGCAGAACGAGATCTGCATAGAGGGCCATTTCGCTGATGAAAGGGGAGATATGGACATAATAAGGAAGTTTTTTTAAGGCCTGATCCCATCTATGGCAGGAGGGGGCAGTCATATTGAAATTGCTGTTAAAACCGATGGCCATCTCGATGGGATAGGGCTTTCCTTCGATGAGGGAGTCAGGGACACGGTTGGTTACTGCCCTTGTCCCCAAAAACCGCTCCGTCCCTCCGAGGTCGATTCCTGGTTGGGATCTGCCTCTTTGAGTTGCCTTGTCTTCAATCACAGGGCCCATGTCCCGGTAGCTCGGGGCCTCCTGATAGATGATCCCGCCCGGGATGTCAATACTACCCACGAGTGCGTTTAGGCAGAAGATGGCATAGCTTATATAGGATCCGTCCGGCCTTGAGAGGGCTTCCTTCCCTCTGATGGCAAGGCCGGGCCCGGTTTTGGCAAATTCCCTTGCAACCCTTCGGATCGTTTCAGGAGGGATACCGGTGATCTTTGAGATAAGGTCAGGGCTGTATTGCTCGAGGGCTAATTTTCGATAACCATCGAATCCATTTGACCAGCGACCGATGAAGGCATGGTCATAAAGGTCTTCAGCGATGATGACATGGGCGATGGCCATGGCCAGGGCCCCCTCGGTTCCTGGATGAGCGGGGATCCATTCATCCGATTTTGAAGCGGTCACGGAGTACCTTGGATCGATGACAACGACCTTTGTCCTGCCGGGTCTTTCACGCCGCATCCTTCCCCATTTCCTCAGGAAACGAGAGAGGGGAACGCCTGAACTCAGCAGGTCGGCTCCGAAGGAAAGGATGTAGCTGGTGCGATCGAGATCATAGGAGGTCAGACCATAATATCCGTCTGCCATCCAGTTTCCTGATTTTTCCGCCTCCAGGTCCAGACCCTCTCCTGAGATGAGATTCGGAGTTCCCAGTGCCTCTGCAAACCGGGAGATCATGTCCTGGGCGCTGACGGAATGAAGCCCTGAAAAGATCAGAACCCGATGGGGCTGAAGGCGATCCCGGATTTCGTTCAGGCGAGATGTGACTTGGCGAAGCGCTTCATCCCATGAAATAGGGACCCATCGGGGGTCAATCTCTTTCCCCTTTTCCTTTGCCGTTCTCTTCAGAGGGGTATGGATTCGGTCCGGATCATAAAGGACCTGGAGACCGATATGGGCCCTCGGGCAGACCTTTCCTTCCGAGGCGGGAGAAAGGGGATTTCCGGTGATCCTGACCGCACGATCATCTGCCACTTTAACCCTTATGGCGCAACGGCCCTGACAGTTGAGGCAGGAGGTGGCGATCCATTTCGATCTCAGGGCCTTCTGAGGAGCTCTTACGGGAGAGGCAGAGACGGAGGGGAGAGGCCCGATCACCTGCTCGATTCCCACCACAGCCCCTGTCAGTGCAGACAGTTTGAGAAACCTCCTCCTGCTTACTTTCAGATGATCAGGATTCACTCCTTTATCTCCGAGAACATCTTTTTGATTTACGGGCTCTCATCAGAACATCTCAAATCCGGGTTGTCCATCAATATACTCAAAATTTCTTTGGAGTCAAGAAAAAATAGGGGTGGCACAGGGTGGTATAAGTCAGACCCTGTTTATCATTCGATCGCTCCAAATTTGCAGGCCTGGATACAGGAACGACAGCGGATACACCTCTCCCGGTCAATGAACGCAGGCGTCTTCTTCTCCCAGGTGATCGCCTCGACCGGACAGGCCTTCTTACAGAGGCCGCACTGCTTACATTTCTCTTCGATCACATGAAACCGGATCAGATTGACACAGAGCAGAGCCGGGCACCTCTTGTCCCGGATATGGGCCTCGTACTCCTCCCGAAAATAACGGATGGTCGACAGTACGGGATTCGGTGCCGTTTTACCAAGACCGCAATGAGAGGTGTTCTTAATATGCTCTCCGAGTTCTTCGAGAAGTCCGATATCTTCGATCCTTCCTTCGCCTTTAGTGATTCGGTTCAGGATATTGAGCATGGCCTTCATTCCTATCCGGCAGGGGACACATTTCCCGCAGGATTCGTCGACTGAAAACTCTGTAAAGAATCGAGCCGTGTCCACGATGCAGGTGGAATCATTCATCACCACCAGGCCCCCCGAACCCATCATGGCTCCTGCCTGATCAAGGGAGTCAAAGTCGACCTCCGTATCCAGGAGTGAGGCAGGAAGGCAGGCACCCGAAGGGCCTCCGATCTGAATGGCCTTAAACTCCCTCTTTTCAGGGATCCCCCCTCCGATATCATAGACAATCGTCCTTAAGGTCGTCCCCATGGGGACCTCAACGAGTCCAACATTTTGGACCCTTCCGGTGAGGGCAAAGACCTTCGTCCCTTTTGATCCCCTGGTCCCAATGGAGGCAAACCATTTTCCTCCGCCGAGAAAGATGGAGGGGATATTGGCAAAGGTCTCGACATTGTTCAGAACGGTGGGTTGTCCCCAGAGGCCCGCCTCGGTGGATCGGGGAGGTTTGACCCTCGGCATCCCCCGTTTTCCCTCCAGGGAATACATCAGGGCAGTGGATTCCCCGCATACAAAGGCGCCTGCACCCGGGTAGATCCCGATATCAAAATCGAAGTGAGTTCCCATGATGTTTTTTCCGAGAAGCCCGTAATCCCTGGCCTGTTCAATCGCTATCGCCAGCCTCCGGATCGCCAGAGGATACTCTGCCCTCACGTAGATATAACCCTGGTGGGAATCCAGGGCATAACCACAGATGATCATCCCTTCCAGCACTGCATGGGGATCCGCTTCGAGGACGGAGCGATCCATAAAGGCACCGGGATCACCTTCGTCACCGTTACAGATCACATATTTCGGGAATTGAGCATAGCGTCTCCCTTCCTCCCACTTCTTGCCGGTTGGAAATCCGGCGCCCCCGCGTCCCCTCAATCCAGAAACCTTCACCTCCTCGATCACTTCTTCAGGCCCCATCGAAGAAAGAACCTTTGCCAGAGCGAAATAAGCCCCACGGGCAATCGCCTCTTCGATCTTTTCCGGATCGATCAGGCCTCTGTTCCTGAGAACCCAGAGGGTCTGATGTTTGAAGAATGGAATCTCCATCACTCTCGGTATCTCTTTCCATGAGGAAGGGATCTGCACGCCCTCACCATCCTCAATGGCCAGGGCAAAAGGTTTCACAATTTCTCCCCTGAGGACATGGGAATCAAAAATTTCCCGGACTTTTTCCTCATTGAGATCACAATATTTGACAGGGGGGAGTCCTGCCGATTGAATGGTCATCATGGGTTCCCGGGAACAGAGACCCGCACAGCCCGATCGGACGATCCTGATGTCCTTTATTCCCTTCCCCTCTATCTCTTTGCAGAGGATGTCATCCAGTCGTTTCATTCCAGCGGCGATTCCGCAGGTCCCCATATGGAGGTTGATCACCATCCGGAATCCCCCCTCTTTGAAAGAAAGATCGAGGTTTTCCTTCTCCTGAATGGTCCTCAGATCATCGGAAGTCAATATTCTCATACTTCACCCGGGTGAGAGGATAAATGGGGTAGTCTCAGAGGAGGATGGATAGGAATGCTCAAAGGAGTGATCATGGTAAAATATCCGACTTAGTCCAGACATCTTCTATTTAGAGACCGTGATCAATGTATCATTGTATAAATGATTCATTCAGATTAATCAAGCTTTTTTCCCCTAACGGTGAATAAGTTCAAAAAAACAAAAAAACTTGTGATGGAATGATTTTTATAGTATATAGCCATCAAAAAAGGAAAGGGGGATCTGACCGATGGAAATAGAAGGGTATCTTTTTCCGGACGATTTGTATTATCACAAAGAGCACTTCTGGGCCAGAGTGGAGGGCGGTTCAGTGACCGTAGGCACCACCGATTTCGCTCAAAAATTGGCAGGAGAGATCGTCTTTGTTGAACTCCCCTCTTCGGGGAGGAACGTAGAACAGGGGAAACCCTGCGGTTCCATGGAATCCGGGAAATGGGTGGGACGGATCTATGCGCCCCTCTCCGGAAAGGTGGAATCGCCAAACGAGGAGCTTGAGGATTCTCCTGAATTCATCAATGAGAGCCCTTACCAAAAGGGATGGATGTTCAAGATCAATCCTTCGAACCTGCAGGAGGAACTGAAAAATTTGATGAAGGTGGGTGACCTGGGGACTTTCATCAAGACTGAGATTGAGAGGATAAAGAAGAAGGAATAGGGTGTTTTCCCTTTCACTCTGAGCTATCATTTAATCAAAAAAGTTGTCCGAAATAGGGTCCGTATCACCGGACCAATCCTGACGTGACCATGGACCTCTCCAAGCTTTCTCCCAAACAGATACTGGAGATCGATGCCTGCACGAGATGCGGGGAATGCCTCAACTACTGTCCTGTCTACTCCCAGAGGAAAGAAGAGGCCATTAACCCAAGGGGCAAAATCCAGGCGATCAAAAGGTTGATCCGGTCCCAATACGGCCTCTGGGCAAGGATATTGGGTCCCAGGAAACTTGATGAAGAAAGTTTAAAGAAATTTTCAGAAATGGTCTATCACTGCACGCTTTGCGGAGAGTGCGGTTTGCAGTGTCCGGTCTCCATCGACTCCAGAAACCTCTGGCTCGCCCTAAAAGAGGTCCTCGTTGACCTTGGCCATTATCCTAAAAACCTCGATCTGATGAAAAACAACGTCCTCACCCAGCACAACATCACGGGCGAGGATAATGGTCTGAGGGCAGAATGGCTCGAATCCTTAGAGGATCTGCCCGATCATCGGTATCAAAAGGAGAAAGCAGAGGTGGTCTATTTTGTGGGTTGTGTGGCCTCTTATTACCCCATGGCCCATAAGATCCCTCAGGGTTTTGTGAAGATTTTAAATAAGACAGGAACTGACTTCACCCTGTTAGGGGGAACGGAGTGGTGCTGTGGTTTCCCTTTGATCGGCGCAGGGTTTAAAAAAGAGGTTCATGAACTGATCCGGCATAATATCGAAGGGGTTGAAAAGAGAGGAGCCCATTCGGTCATCTTCTCCTGTCCCTCCTGCTACCATACATGGCATGAAGAGTATAAAAGCAATCTGAAGCTCTACCATTCCACTCAATTTATTTTAAAACTGATCAGGGAGGGGAAGATCCATTTCAGGGAGGGAGATAAAGTTAAGGTGACCTACCATGACCCCTGTGACCTGGGGAGGGTGAGCGGTATCTATCAGGTTCCGAGAGAGATCCTCCGGTCGATGCCGGGGGTGGAGTTGATCGAGCTTGCGGACCATGGGGAAGGATGCAAATGTTGCGGAGGGGGTGGCCTCCTCGAGATGATTGATCCTGAACTGGGTGGAGCCCTTGCGAAAGAGAAGATAAAACAGATTCAGGCGACAGGAGCGGATCTGGTCATCACCGCCTGCCAGCAGTGTATCCGGACCATTCAGTCCACGGCACGGAGGATGAAGATCCCGATCAAGGTGCAGTATATCACCGATCTCGTTTTAAAACGGATGGGATAAAGAGGGTTATGGAAAAACATTCCATCTTTTATGCGATGTTCATCCCTTCCATGTTCCTCTTTCTTTTAGGGCTGGGATTTCGTCTGAGCCTTTATCTCCAGGGGACCCTGGAGGGAGAGGAGAATGCGACTTCATGGCGGAAGTTCGTGATCCTGATGGGTCGGGGCTGGCGAGGGTTTCGGAAGAAACCGCTCTGGTATCTTCGGGTCCTGATCAGCGATGTCATCTTCCATCGGAAACTCTATGGCCAGTCTTTCTACAGGTGGCTCACCCATAGTCTCCTGGTCTTCGGTTTTGTCGCCACCTTCCTCGTCGACATGATCAAAGGGTTTACCACAGGGTATCTTGTGGAATGGAGCCGTTCTCTCCCCGTCTTCTCCTTTGCTCATGCTTTTGAGACGGGGCGGATCAGACCCTTCCTTGACTTCTCCCTCGAATTCTTCAGCTTTCTCATTCTGGCTGGCTGCGTTTTAGCCATTGTCCGGCGTTTTATCTTTAAGCCGGATCAGTTGCGGACGGAAGAAGAGGACATCATCACCCTTCTTTTCATTCTCTTCTTAGAGCTCTCCGGATTCTTCATTGAGGGATACCGGATTGCTCATCCCGAAGTGGTTACCCGTCGTGTCTATATGGCTAATTTTACTCCTCCAAGTGCTAATAACTGGCTCTCTTTCGGAGGATTTCTACTGTCTCTATTTTTGAAGGAGATGACAGTCGATCCTGATTTTCTATGGTACCTTCATGTGATTCCCAGTCTTATCTTTTTTATTTATATTCCCCATTCCAAACTTCTTCATATCTTCACCTCCTCTGTCACAGTCATTGCGGATAGGGCAAAAAAGAAGCCGCTTTCTTGAATTGGCAATGAGCCCGTCCTTCAAAAAATATACGAATTTCATTTAATATATTGAAATGATTATAAAAAAAACTTAAGCTTGACAAATTAGACCAATGGTGATAATGAAAAAAATCACAAATATGCTTAAATCATAAGGAGGGAATATTTATGACGATTAGCAAATGGATGACAGCAGGGACGATTCTTAAGATGATGGCAATGCAGTATCCTGATAAACCCGGCGCCGGCGATAAGTTCAGGAAAATGACATTTAAGCAGTGGAATGACCGAAGCTGCCGCTTAGCCAATGCATTGAACCGGTTGGGAGTGAAGAAGGGCGATCGTTTTGCCATTCTGGCCTACAACTGCGTCGAATGGATGGAGATTTATGCAGCTTCTGCAAAAGGCGGGCAGGTAACAGTTCCTATCATGTTTCGCCTTGCGCCTCCTGAGATCGAATATATTGTGAATCACGCTGAGTGTAAGGCATTTTTTGTGGCAAAGGAATTCGTTCCAATGGTCAATTCCCTTCGCACCAAACTCCCGAATATCCCGCCGGAAAATTTTGTCTACTGGGGAGATGATCAGGTTCCCGAGGGGTATCAATCCTATGAAAAATTGATTGCCCAGGCCTCTCCTGGAGAACCGGATGTGATCGTGGATGCGGAGGATATGTGGAACCTGATGTACACCTCCGGGACAACCGGCAGACCCAAGGGGGTGGTCCGGACCCACGAAGGAAATGTCGCCCAGTATGTTCTCAACGGGATCAATATGGGCCTGAGACCGGACGACTGCGTGATGCTGGTGATGCCCATGTGCCATATCAATTCCATCTACTATTCCTTCACCTATACCTATGTCAGCGCCAGGGTCTTTGTCTATAATATGGTCAGTTTCGATCCGGTCGATCTATTGAAGACAATCGAAAGGGAGAAGATCACTTTCACCTCTCTTGTTCCCACCCATTATATAATGATGCTTTCTCTTCCTGACGAGGTGAAGCGAAGCATTAATGTCAGTTCGATCCGCCAGCTTCTCATCTCCTCCGCACCTGCGAGAAAGGATACGAAATTGGCCATCATGGACTATTTCAAGAATGCAGAGCTCTGGGAGGCCTATGGCTCAACAGAGGCAGGGCTGGTCACCCTCCTGAGGCCTGAGGAGCAATTTAAAAAATTGGGCTCCATTGGGAGGGAGATCTTTGGTACAGACCGGATCAAAATCATGGATGAGAATGGAAAAGAGGTCCCAAGGGGGCAGGTCGGTGAGCTCTATTCAAGGACTCCCCATGTCTTTAAAGAATACTGGAAGGATCCAGAAAGAACGAAGACAGCTTTCAAGGGAGAATGGTTTTCCGCAGGGGATATGGCATATCAGGATGCGGATGGATATTTTGTTCTGGTCGATCGGAAGGCCAACATGATCATCACCGGCGGTGAGAATGTCTTCCCTTCAGAGGTGGAGAATATCCTGGGTTCTCATCCCGCGGTCAAATACGTGGCGGTCATCGGCGTTCCCCATGAGAAGTGGGGGGAGGCGGTCAAGGCAGTGGTCACCCTTCATCAGGGAAAGACAGCCACGGAAAAGGAGTTGATCGATCTCTGCCGGGGAAAGATCGCAGGCTATAAGATTCCCAAATCCATCGATTTCATCAAGGATGAGGAGATGCCCATGACCCCGACCGGAAAGATCCTCCACCGGATCTTAAGGGAGAGATATGGAAAGTGGAGTGAGATGAAATAGCCCTTTTCCTGAAGAAGGGTCATCAAGGCCCAAGGAAATTCACCTTGGGCCTTTTTATGTAATGCGTCCCTTAAAAGGGGCTATTTTTAACGATCCGTCAGGAATATCTCCTAAAATCTTATTAAGCGGACGAATTAATATTTTTAATACGAACGCATTATATCTTTTGTAGGGCAACCCTTCAGGGTTGCTTTAAGCAAGGCTAAAGCCTTGCGCTACATGTAAAACGATTTAATGCGTTTGTATTGGTAAGGGTAACGAGCTCACTGATAGAGCAGTCGTTATTCTCATTCGTTCATCTTTCATCAGATTGAGGGGCGATCTAAGGTTTCCGCTATAAGATTTTTTCCGACATCCCTGACGGATCATCAGATTCCAACGCTCGAGTGAGGTATCTTTTTATTACATTCCCTCTTGAAAAATATTGAATGATAGGCTATGTTTGGAAAATCCAAGGGTCCGGTGCCTTTGGTTTCATTTTTTGAGGGTAGGTTCAAATGTTGAGAAGTCTGAAATGGAGAATCATCTTTTATGGTGCGGCCACCCTTTTTGCTGTCCTTCTCTTTCTGCCGACTCTGACCTCCGAACTGCCGCCATGGTTCTTTAGGGTTATTCCTACAGAAAAGATTCATCTCGGCCTCGATTTACAGGGAGGGATGCATCTCATTCTGGAGGTTGAAGCGGAGAAGGCGGTTGAAAGTTATGTGGAGAGGATAAAGAACAACCTGAGAGACGACCTCCGGGACAAGGGGATCCCTGTCGGGAAACTCGAAAGGGAGAAAGGCAATCAGATTCTCCTGGAGGTATCAGGGGATAAGGAGAAGTGGGAGAAGATTTTAAGCCAGCGTTATACCATCTTTCAGGAACTCTCCTCGACCTCACTGGAGAAGGGAATATGGAGGGTTTCGCTCGTTCTGGATAGCCGTCAGGCCGAACAGATTAAGAAAGGTGCTATTGATCAGGCCCTGGAGACGATCCGAAATCGAATTGACCAGTTTGGGGTCTCCGAACCTGAAATCACGCTTCAAGGGGTTGACCGCATTTTAATCCAGCTCCCCGGAATCCGGGACCCTCAGAGAGCGATCAGTCTGATCGGCCGGACTGCCCTGCTGGAATTCAAATTGGTGGATGAGGAAGGGAATCCGGAGGAGGCCCTGAAAGGAAATCTTCCGGAGGGAGACATCATCCTCTATCAGAGATATGTTGATCCGAAGACCGGAGGGACAAAGAAGATCCCCTATCTCCTCAAAGAGAAGACCTTGATGACAGGGGAGGTCTTGAAAGACGCCCGGATTGCCCTCGATTCCCAGTTTCACGAGCCCTATGTGGCCTTGGAATTCGATGATATCGGCGCAAAACTTTTTGAGCAGGTTACAGGGGCCAATGTGAAAAAGAGATTGGCGATCATCCTGGATGACAATGTTTATTCTGCCCCTGTGATTCAGGAGAGAATCGCGGGAGGAAGAGCCCAGATCACAGGCCGTTTTGATACGAAGGAGGCAAGTGACTTAGCCATTGTGCTCAGGGCAGGGGCACTGCCCGCACCGGTGAAGATTATTGAGCAAAGATCGGTAGGGCCCTCCCTGGGGCAGGACTCCATCCATAAAGGGATCCTCTCCACCCTCATCAGTGCCATCCTCGTGGTTCTCTTTATGATCTTTTACTACCGGGTGGCCGGAATCGTTGCCGATATTGCTCTTCTCTTAAATGTCGTATTCGTTCTGGGAACACTGGCGATCTTCCGTGCGACCCTCACGTTACCCGGTATCGCCGGGTTGGTCCTTTCGATCGGAATGGCAGTTGATGCTAACATCCTCATTCACGAAAGGATCAAGGAGGAGTTGAGATGGGGGAAGACCATCCGTGCGGCCATCGAACAGGGATATCATCGTGCCTTTATCACGATCATTGACTCCAACCTGACCACATTGATTGCAGCCATCTTCCTTTATCAATTCGGGACGGGTCCGGTAAGAGGATTTGCCGTGACCCTGTCAATTGGCATTCTGGCAAACATTTTTACCGCCGTCTATATCACCCGGTGGGTTTTCGATTTTCTTACCCTTAAGTTGAAGGTGAAGCGGTTGAGTATTTGAAAGAAGATTCAGATGGAATTGATTCGACCCGGTACTCGTTTTGATTTTATTGGCAAGAAAAAGTTTACCCTGTGGATCTCTGTGGCTGCCATCCTGCTGAGCCTGGGCTCCATCTTCTTCCACAGTGGCTTGAGATACGGGGTGGATTTTGCGGGCGGCATCCTGATCCAGATCAGATTTTCGAAAGTAACGGAGATTTCCGAAGTGAGAAGCGCCCTGGAGTCCATAGGGGTGAAGGATTCAATGGTTCAGAATTTCGGGGGAGAGAGTGAGTTCTTAATCCGTCTGGAAAAGGCCTCCGGCGATCTGGAGGAGGTGTCCAAGAAGATTCAATCTTCCCTTCAGGAACGATTTAAGGACAAAACGCTGGAGATCAGAAGGGTCGAGGTGGTTGGCCCAAAGGTCGGAAAAGATCTGAAGAGGAAAGCCCTGTGGGCCGTGGGGCTTTCTTTCCTGTCGATTTTGATCTATGTGGCCTGGAGATTCAAACAGGTCTCCTACGGGCTCGGAGGGATTGTTGCCCTGGTTCATGATATCCTCATCACCTTCGGGGTGATTTCCATCGCCGATCTGGAGTATTCCCTCTCCCTGATGGCCGTGATCCTGACGATCATCGGATTTTCGATCAACGATACCATCGTCATTTTCGACCGGGTGAGAGAGAATATTAAGAAGATGAGAAAGGAGAACCTCGAGACCGTTTTCAATATCAGCATCAATGAAACGCTCGGGAGAACGATCCTGACCTCAGGGACCGTGATGATAGTCGTACTCATCCTCTTCTTTTTCGGAGGACCGGTGATTCACGACTTTGCTCTTACCCTTATCGTCGGTTTGATCTCCGGTACTTATTCCACGGTTTACATCGCAAGCCCTGTTGTCCTTTTTTGGAGCAAACAGGTCACCTCTAAAAGGAAGCATTGATCGCCCAAACCCCTACTTGACATCGGTTATCAGAATATCTTAAATAAATGATCATTCAGGTGATTTGATGAAGACCTATCAGGCAAAAAAAGAGGAAGTCGAACGGAAATGGTATCTGGTGGATGCAGAGGGAAAGGTCCTGGGAAGACTTGCGGCCGAACTGGTCAGAATATTGAAAGGGAAAAATAAACCTGTATTCACTCCCCATGTGGATACCGGCGATTTTGTCGTGGTGGTCAATGCCGAGAAGGTGGTTTTAACCGGGAAGAAGGGGAAGGATAAGAAATATTATCACCATACAGGCTATCCGGGTGGAATAAAAGAGATCAGCGCTGAAAAGCTTTTGGCTAAAAAGCCAACGGAACTCATCCGGATCGCCGTCAAGGGGATGCTTCCCAAGAACAGCCTGGGCCGGCAGATGATCCGGAAACTGAAAGTCTATGCGGGATCCAAACACCCCCATGAATCTCAAAATCCCGTTCCAATAAAATTGTAAAGGAGAGAAGGAGAAGTGCCAGAATCCATTTATGCGACAGGGAAGAGAAAGACAGCCATTGCGAGGGTATGGCTTGAACCCGGGGAGGGGAAATTTTTAATCAATGAGAGGGCGCTCAAAGACTATTTCGGAAGGGAGACCTGCGAGATGGTCAGCCTTCAACCATTCGATCTGACAGGAACACGGAATCAGTTCGATGTCAGGGCCAGTGTGTGCGGAGGGGGAATCTCAAGCCAATCCGAAGCGATCCGGCATGGGATCTCAAAAGCGCTTCTTCAGTTTAATCCGGACTTCAAGGATACCTTAAAAAAGGCAGGCCTCCTGACAAGGGATTCGAGGATCAAGGAACGGAAGAAATACGGAAAGAGGGGAGCTCGACGCAGGCCGCAATATTCGAAACGATAATTCCATGACCAGAGAGGGTTTCAATGAAAAAGGGGGGTCATGGGACCTCCCTTTTTCATTTTGGAGGGAATCGGGTGAAAAAGAGGATAGCCATCATTGGGGCAACGGGATATACGGGGCTGGAGCTTCTCCGTCTTCTCATCCGCCATCCGGAGGTGGAGGTGACCGCACTGACCTCTCAAAAATATGTCGGCGTTCCGATTGATCAGGTCTTTCCCTCCCTGAGGAAAAAGGTTCCGCTGAGATGCGAGGAACTCCAGACAGATCAAATTTCAAAGAAGGCGGATTTCATCTTTACGGCAGTTCCCCATAAGAGAGCCATGGAGATTGTCCCATTATTTTATCGGCAGGGGAAGAGGGTCGTCGACCTCAGTGCGGACTTCCGGTTCAAAGATGCCGGTATCTATGAACGGTGGTATCAGAAGCATACCTCCGCGGATTTACTTCCGGAGTCTGTTTACGGACTGCCGGAGCTTCATCGCGAGGAGATCCGAAATGCTAAAATTGTCGGCAACCCGGGTTGTTACCCCACCGGGGCATTGATCGGTCTCATTCCCCTGGTCAAAAAAAGGCTGATCTCCCCCGAGGGGATTGTCGTCGATTCCAAATCCGGTGTCAGCGGGGCAGGCCGGGATGTGGTTCTGGAGTCCCTTTTCTGCGAGGTCAATGAGGGGGTAAAGGCTTACAAGATCTTCACTCACCGGCATACCCCGGAGATCGAACAGGAGTTGAGTCAACTGGCCCGAAGAGAGATCAGCGTGGACTTCGTCCCCCATCTCATCCCGATGGATCGTGGGATCTTAACTACCCTCCATGTCTGTCTGGTAAAAAAGATAAAGACCGAAGAACTGCTTAAGACCTTTGAGGAGTTTTATAGAGAGGAGCCCTTCATCCGGATTTATCCAAAAGGGATGCTCCCCGGCACAAAGCATGTGAGGGGTTCCAATTTCTGTGATATCGGGGTAGTGGTGAGTGAGGCCAATGACCGTGCGGTGGTCGTTACAGCCATTGATAATCTGGTCAAGGGAGCCTCCGGAGAAGCCGTTCAGAATATGAACATCATGCTGGGCTATCCTGAGACCCTGGGCCTCGATGTGGTGCCCCTCGCTCCTTAAATCACAAAACCGCATAGGGCAAAGAGCATAGGAGACATAGCATAGCGGCTCATTCAAAACTGATCACTCCTCATTCCTAATCCTCCATTCTTAACTCTTCTCCTCTTTCCATTTTACAACTCCGAAAGATTTTGTTAAATTGTTTCCAAATGACGGCAAAACCTTTAACCCCCATGATCAGGCAGTATCTCCAGATCAAAAGCCAATATCCTGATTCCCTCCTCTTCTTCCGAATGGGCGATTTTTATGAGATGTTCTTCGAGGATGCACAGGTGGGTTCGAAAGAACTGGGGATCGCATTGACCTCCAGGAATAAGGGGCGGAAGGACAGTATTCCCCTCTGTGGCGTTCCCTATTTTACTGCGGATACCTACATCTCCAGGCTATTGCAAAAAGGGTATAAGGTGGCCCTCTGCGATCAGGTGGAGGATCCGAAACTTGCCAAAGGGATTGTGAAGAGAGAGGTCGTCAGGGTCTTTACCCCGGGTTTGACCACCGATGCCATCCATTTGGGTTCCGGAGACAATAACTATCTGATGGGGTTCTGTGCGGAAGGCGAAGTTTTCGGTTTAGCCTTTCTGGACATCTCCACCTGCGAGATGAAAGCCTGCCAGATTTCAGGGTTTGAACCGTTTCTAAATGAAGCCCTCAGAAACGAGCCGAAAGAGATCCTTTCGCGCAAAGGCTTTCAGGATCATCCCTTCTTCGAGAGGTTTAAGAAAAGTTTTGAAAATGGATTAATCGATTATCTGGAGGACGATTCCTTCGGTCCACCCCGGACCCTCCGCAAGATCCACGGAGTGAAGATCCCGGAAGGAGTTCCGCTGGCGGTCATGGCCTCGGAAATGGTCCTTCGCTATGCAGAAGAAAATCAAAAGAGATCCCTCTCGCATATCTCATCCATCGTGTTTTATCAAATTCAGGATTTTATGGTCATCGATGAGATGGCCGAGAGAAACCTCGAACTCACCCATTCGCTCTTTGACCAGGGGAAGAAGGGTTCTCTCCTCTGGGTTCTGGATGAGACGAAAACAGCCATGGGAAGCCGGAGATTGAAACAGTGGATCAACTACCCTCTCATGGATATCCGTGAGATCGAACGCCGCCTGGAGGCCGTCTCCGAATTGAAAGAGAAGAAAATGGAGAGGAAGCGGCTCGGGGAATGTTTAGAGAAGATTCAGGATATGGAGAGATTGGCCTCCCGGATTTACCTGGGCCATGCCAATCCCCGGGACCTGATCGGGTTGAAGAATTCACTCCAGCCCCTGCCCGCCCTGAAGAATATCCTTCAATCCTTTTCAACTCCCATGGTGCTCGATCTGATCTCCGAGATCGGAGATTTCGATGACCTCTTTCAACTGATCGGATCCTCCATCGTTGAAGCCCCACCTCTCACGGTGAGGGAAGGAGGGATCATTAAACCCCGCTATGACAAAGAATTGGATGAGTTAAGAGAAATTGGACGGGAAGGGAAGGGATGGATTCTTCAGCTGGAGGCAGAAGAGAGAAAAAAAACCGAAATCTCCTCCTTAAAGATACGTCACAATCAGGTCTTCGGCTACTATATTGAGGTGACCAAAAGCAATCTCCATCTTGTTCCGGACCACTATATCCGGAAACAGACCCTGGTCAATGCCGAGCGATTTATCACCCCGGAGCTCAAGGA
>Ga0116202_10000703_pt1 | contig 18868 bp, 15 predicted proteins | sample LakKivw325mmetaG_FD_94479 | JGI IMG/M metagenome (GOLD analysis project Ga0116202, IMG submission 94479) | Anoxic lake water microbial communities from Lake Kivu, Rwanda to study Microbial Dark Matter (Phase II) - Lake Kivu water 325m metaG | ecosystem: Environmental > Aquatic > Freshwater >...
ACATCAAGAAGACCTATCGGCTCGGCGCGGTTGACGTAGCGGCCCTGCGCGGTGTGACGCTCGACATCGAGCAGGGCGAATACGTGGCCCTGATGGGCCCGTCCGGCTCGGGCAAGTCAACGCTCATGCACCTCCTTGGGTGCCTCGACACGCCCAGTGAAGGTAAGTACTGGCTCGCGGGCAAGGACGTGACCACGCTCGACGACATCGAGCTTGCGCGGCTGCGGAACAAGGAAATCGGCTTCGTGTTCCAGAGCTTCAACCTGCTGCCGCGACTCTCCGCCCAGGCCAACGTCCAATTGCCGATGGCCTACGCCGGGGTCAGGTCGCGCGAACGGGCCGAACGGGCGAAAGAGCTCCTGACCCTCGTGGGCCTCGCCGACCGGATTCACCACCGTTCGAACCAGCTCTCAGGCGGCGAGATGCAGCGGGTGGCGCTGGCCCGCGCCCTGGCGAACCGGCCGTCGCTGATACTTGCGGACGAGCCGACCGGTAACCTTGATTCGCACACCGGCGCCGAGGTGATGGCCCTGCTCGACGGGTTTGCGGAAAAGGGCAACACGGTCGTGCTCGTGACCCATGACCAGCACGTCGCCGACCATGCGAAGCGCGTCATCCGGCTGTGCGACGGGTTGATAGAAACAGACAGATGATTCTCATATGTCCCATCGGTCGCATATGTCCCATATCCGCTTCGTCATTCCATGCAACTGCTTGACCTTCTGAAGCTGTCGCTCGATACCTTCCGCACTCACCGGATGCGTTCGTTCCTGACCGCGCTCGGGATCATCATCGGCGTGATGACCGTCATCGCCATCGTCTCGCTTATCCAGGGCATGAACTACGAGGTCGAGCGTCAGATTGCCTCGCTCGGGTCGAACACTCTCTACGTACAGAAGTTCGGCTGGGGCATGGGCCGGCTCGACTTCGACGAAATCGGCCAGCGGCCGGACCTCGTCATCGAGGACGCCGAGGCCATCGCCCGGCTGCCGGGAATCGACCGGGTCGCGCCTGAGCGTTCACGCACGGTCAGCCGCATTACCTGGCGTGGCAACAGGGCGACGACCGTTGACATGGTCGGCTCGACGCCGTCCTACGCGACGACCACGAACCTGCGAGTCGAAACCGGCCGGTTCATCTCATCGGATGACAGCCTGCGCAAGCGAGCGGTGTGCCTGTTGGGCGGCCAGGTGGTTGACGACCTGTTCGGTAACGAGGACCCGGTGGGCCGGCGAATGAACATCGAGGGCGAGAAGTTCACCGTCATCGGCGTGCTGGCGCGCAAGGGCAGCTTCCTGGGCCAGAGCCAGGACAACGTTGTCGTCATCCCGCTCTCGACCTTTGAGAAGCTCTACCCGCTGCCGCGCAACCGCATGGCCCGGATATTCGGCGGCCTGTCCATCGGCGCGACGCCCAAACCGAACGTGCCGCTCGAACGAGTACTCGACCAGGTGCGCGAACTGATGCGCCGCCGGCACGGGCTCGGGTACGACAAACCGGACGACTTCGGCATCAATACCCAGGACACCCTGCGCGAGATTTACAGGAACATCACGCGGGTAGCCATCATCGTGATGATTGCGGTCGCGGGCATATCGCTTCTCGTCGGCGGCATCGGCATCATGAACATCATGCTGGTCGCGGTCGCGGAGCGCACGCGGGAAATCGGTCTGCGCAAAGCCCTGGGCGCGACCAACCGCGACATCCTCTGGCAGTTCCTTCTGGAGTCAATCCTGCTCGCGGCCATCGGTGGCACCATCGGCATCATCATCGGCATCGGCATCGCCAAACTGGCCGAGGTGCTGGCGCATCTCAAGGCCGCGGCGCCGTTCTGGACGATTGCCCTGGGGTTTGGTTTCTCGGCCGGAGTCGGGATATTCTTCGGGATTTACCCGGCCTCGCGCGCCTCGCGCCTGAACCCTATCGAAGCCCTGCGCCGGGAGTAGGCCAGCCGGGTTCCGGGGAGAGAAACCCTCAGGCCCGCGCCAGTTCTCGCTCTCTTCGCACCTTAGCGTTTCTGGGGTGTTCTATCGGTCATGCTCCTTCGTCTGCGGCAGTTGCCAGGAGGAGAGAATCCGGTAGGATTCCTGAGCCGATGAAGACCATCGTCTTTGACGAAAAGCGGCTGGATGCGATTGCGGCCGAGGTCGCTGCTGCGCTTGGGAAGGGCGCGGTGGCGGTGCCGATGCTCGGGGGAACGTGCGTGCTGTCCCGCGATGCGAGTTGGCTGCGCAGGCACTTCGGCGCGGCGTTCCGTCTGACGGCGGACCTCGGAGTTTACCACCAAGACACCAAGGCACAAAGCGCGGACCTCGGAGTGAACCACAGAGACACAGAGCCTCAGACTAATCCAAAACCCAGAATCCAAAATCCAGAATCGGACGCACTGACCCCAGACCCCGGACCCGGGAACCCGGAACTCGTTCCTCAGCCCTCGTCCCTCGCCCCTCGCACCTCGTGCCCGCTGCTGAGGCTGCTGCGCCTGCCGGTCGTACTGCGCCTTGCCGGGCAAGAGGATTGGGACGGAATCGCGCCTGCAAATGAGGAGCTTGCGAAGCGGGTGCTGGGCGGGCCTTGGGACACAATCCCATTTTCGAGGACGAGAATGGGTTATGTCCCACGGCCCATCGGCGTCGGCGTGGCAGAGGATGAGGAGTTCGAAGAGCTTGTGCAGCTGTGGGTGCGCGGTCCGGACGGGCCCGGGCCGACGGTTCTCGACCTGCGAGGCCTGGACCGGACCGCCGAAGTTCACCACAAAGACACCAAGGCCCCAAGTGCTGAGGGCCAGAACCCCGACCACAGACCATCAACCCGTTCGAAGCAGAATGGCTCGCCGGATTCCGGCAGCGTCCGGATTCCAGACTTTGAGTCTTTGAGTCTTGGTGGTAAGGACTCCGTCTCTGCAGGCCCGGTAGTCGTTGACAGGAAAGGCAGTCTGGGAATACTTGAGCTGGAGCGGATTCTGGGCGAGCACGTCCGGCTCGGGCCGGGCGTCGTGTTCTCGGTGCTTATCGTCTGCACCGGCAACATGTGCCGAAGCCCGATGGCCGCCGGCCTGCTGGACAAGCGGCTGGCCGGCGCACAGGCGTTCGTGTATTCGGCCGGAACCGGTGCGCCGGTCGGGTCAGCGGCGACCAGGACTGCGGTCGAGGCCGTGAGTCAGTACGGCGTTGACCTTTCGCGGCACCGGGCCCAGGCCCTGACCCGCGAGTTGGCGAGCGCCGCTGACCTCATCCTCGTGATGGAGGAACATCACCGGCAGGCGGTGCTGGAACTCGACCCGCTGGCCGAGCCGAAGACGCGGCTGTTGCTGGAGTATGCGGAGCCGAACCGCAATGACGCAAAGAGCGCAGAGTCTGAGGCGAATGGAGAGCAGCGAATGGCGAGCAGCCTGGAAGTGCCTGACCCGGTGGACAGACCGCTTGAGACGTATCTTGAGACCATCCGGCTGATGCAGCCGGCGCTGGACAAAGTGGCGGAAGAGATAGAAAGCAGAAAGTGATAAAGAGACAAAGTGACAGAGTGATAAAGTGAGGATTCCTCTTACTCGACCCCTGGAACCCTTGACCCCTTGAACCCTTTCTGAGGAGGACCCATGGAGTACTTCTTTACTGACACGCAGAAGGAAATCAGAGACCTGGCCCGGAAGTTCGCGCAGGAGAAGATGAAGCCGGTCCGCGCCGAGCTGGACAAGACCGGCGAGTTCCCGCACGAGATGATGAAGGGGCTGGGCGAGCTCGGGTTGATGGCCGTCTATATCCCTGAGGAGTACGGCGGCCTGGGCGGCGGCATCATGGAGATGAGCCTCGTGGTCGAGGAGCTGTGCCGGGTAGACGGCGCGGCCGGGCTGTGCTACGCGGCGTGCGGGCTCGGCACCTATCCCATCATCCTCGGCGGCAACGAGGAGCAAAAGAAGAAGTACCTGCCCCGGCTGGCCGCGGGCGAAATCGGCGCGTTCGCCATTACCGAGGCGATGGCCGGTTCCGATTCGTCGAACGTCAAGACGACCGCGAAGAAGGACGGCGACCACTACGTGCTGAACGGCACCAAGCAGTTCATCACCAACGGCAGCGTGGCGAAGATCTACGTCGTCATCGCTGCGACCAACCCGGCCAAGGGCGCGCGCGGCCTGTCGGCGTTCATCATCGAGGACGGCACGCCCGGGTTCACGTTCGGCAAGCTCGAAGACAAGATGGGCATTCGCTGCTCCAAGACCTCGGAGCTGGTGTTCGAGAACTGCCGGGTGCCGGCCGCGAACCTGGTCGGCGGCAAGGAGGGCTACGGCTTCATCCATACGATGAAGACGTTCGACCGCACGCGGCCGGGCGTAGGCGCGCAGGCGCTGGGCATTGCCGCGGGCGCGCTGGACGAGGCCGTCGAGTATGCCAAGACCAGAATCCAGTTCGACCAGCCGATTGCCAGTTTCCAGGCGGTGCAGATAATGCTCGCGGACATGGCCATCCAGGTTGAGGCGTCGCGCGCGCTGGTGTACGAGTCCGCGAGGGCGATTGACACCGGGATGAAGAACGGCTCGGCAATCGCCGCGATGGCCAAGGTGATGGCCTCGGACACCGCGATGAGGGTGACGACCGACGCGGTGCAGGTGTTCGGCGGCTACGGCTACATGCGCGAATACCCGGTTGAGAAGATGATGCGCGACGCGAAGATAACCCAGATATACGAGGGCACGAACCAGATTCAGCGGCTGGTCATCGCGTCCGAGCTCATCAAGGGCACGGCGTGGTAGAAGGAAGAAACCACAGATAGACACAGCTGAACACGGATAGGGGCAGGCGACGAACGCAAGCGTGACACGAAGTGACCCCTTCCTTTCATTCCCTCCCCCTTGAGGGGGGAGGGAGAGGGTGAGGGTGAGAATGCGGCGAGCAAGTTTCTGGTGGAGAGTCACGGGAACATCCTCGTGAAAAAGATGGGCCTGCACTCCTGCAATCAAGACAGGGGAAGAACAGACTGAAAGACCGGAAGCCAAGAGGCAAAGGCCAAGAGCCAAAAGCCAAAGCCAGGCGACGGGTCAAGATTACGAAGGACGGGCCGTACTTCGTACTGGGTCGTGTGCCCATCCAGGAGCAGACCATCGGCGTGGATGATTCGGGAGAAGCGGTGCAGTGGGTGCCCGGACCGGTCTACCCGTCCGGCGAGAAGTGCATCCTGTGCCGCTGCGGGCAGTCCAGAACTAAGCCTTTCTGCGACGGGGCGCACAGCCTGGCCGGCTTCGACGGCACAGAGGCTGCGGGTGACGAGGCCTATCTCGACAAGCCTGAGCGGTTCAAAGGCCCGGCGCTCAAGCTCGAAGACGTGGAGCAGCTCTGCGCGTCGGCCCGGTTCTGCATGAGGGGCAAGGGCATCTGGGCGCTGGCGCTCAGGTCAGGTCGGCCAGGAAACCGGGAGCAGGCGATACAGCAGGCTTCGGATTGCCCGGCCGGACGGCTGGTGGTGTCTGAGCCTGACGGTGAGGTGATTGAGCCTGAGTTCGAGCCGTCAATCGGGGTGGTCGAAGACCCGCAGAAGGGCGTGAGCGGGCCGTTGTGGGTGCGGGGCGGGATTCCGGTCGAGTCTGCGGACGGCAGGGTCTATCGGGTCCGCAACCGGGTCACGCTCTGCCGCTGCGGCCAGTCCAGGAACAAACCCTTCTGCGACGGCAGCCATGTGCACGTGCACTAGGCGTTCGACAAGCGGCGAAATGCCGCTACAATCCTTGCGATGAGCACTAGCGACAAGTCACCCGACGTCATTGTCATTGGCGCCGGGCCGGCCGGCTATGTATGCGCCATCCGGCTGGCACAACTGGGCAAGAAGGTCCTGGTCGTCGAGCGCGAACGGGTCGGCGGCGTCTGTCTGAACTGGGGCTGCATACCGGTGAAGGCACTCCTGCATGCCGCCCAGACCGTGCGCGACGCGGCCGAGGGCAAGCGCATGGGCCTCTTGTTCCAGAATCCGGAGATTGACCTTGTGGCGCTGTACGGCTGGAAGGCCCGAATCGTGGACCGGCTGGTGCGCGGCATCGAGTACTTGTTCAAGGCCAACGGTGTTGAAGTAATGACCGGCTCGGCCCGGTTCGTCGGCCCTGAGCAACTGGCGGTGACCGGCGAGCAGGAGGAGATGCTGGCTGCGCAGCAGTTCGTCATCGCCACCGGTTCTAAGCCGGTCGTGCTGCCGGGAATGGAACCGGACGGGCACGCGGTGATTGACTCGAACCACGCACTCAAGCTCGTGGAACTGCCCAGACGGCTGGCAATCATCGGCGCGGGTGTCATCGGCCTTGAATTCGCCACGCTTTTCTCACGGCTGGGCGCGAAGGTCACGGTACGCGAACGTGAGACGCAGATTCTGCCCGTCTCTGTCCCGGAACTGGCCGCGCTGCTCCAGCGGCTGATGCAGCGCGAAGGTATCTCGTTCGAGCTCGGGGTCAAGGTGAGCGAGATCGTGCGCGCCCCTGCGGTCGCCGTGCGCTACCGTCCCGGAGCGGATGTCACCACCAAGACGCCAAGCGCGGACCTCGGAGTGAACCACAGAGACACAGAGTCTCAGACTAATCCAAAATCCGAAATCCAAAACCCAAAATCGAGTGTCCTGACCCCGGACCCCGGACCTTACCACCAAGACACCAAGACACCAAGTACGGACCCCGGAGCCCAGACCCCTGACCCCGATTTCCGTTCCATCGAGGTTGACAAGGTCCTGGTCGCGGTCGGACGCAGGCCGATGAGCGATGAACTCGGACTGGAATGGGCCGGGGTCAAAGCGGAACGCGGGTTCATCAGAGTTGACTCCGGGTATCGAACCAGCAATGAACGGGTGTTCGCCATCGGGGACGTGACGTCCGGGCCGTTGCTCGCGCACCGGGCGATGGCTGAGGGAATCGCGCTGGCAGAGAACATTGCCGGTTCAGGCCGGAAGTGGAAGTTCAAGGCGATGCCTTCGTGCGTCTACACCGACCCGGAGCTTGCGACCGTCGGTCTGTCTGAGCCTGAGGCCAAGGCCCAGGGCCGGGCCGTGAAAGTCGCACGCGTGCCGCTTTCGGCGGTCGGCCGGTCGCTGACGCTGGGCCGAGGCGAAGGCCTGTGCAAGCTCATCTGTGATGCGGAGAGCGACAAGGTCCTTGGCTGCGCTGTGGTCGGGCCGCAGGCAGACAGCCTCATAGCCGAAGCCGCGGTCGCAGTCGAGCTCGGACTTACCGCTGAAGACCTTGGCCGGGCGGTGCACCCGCATCCGACGATGAGCGAGCTTCTGTTCGAGGCGGCTGAGGCGATTCACGGCCGGGCGATACACGTAGCGAACGGATAGGGTTCGAGGGGTCGAGGGGTCGAGTGGGGAGCCGAGGACGACACCAGATTCCTGATACGAGATTCCAGATACCAGATTGACGAGCCAGAATAGAGCAAAGCCCACAGCGCTGGTTGAACTCGGCGTCGTTGATTACTTGCAGGCGCTAGAGATGCAGCGCGAGCTGGTGCGAAGGCGGCAGGCGGACGAGATTCCGGACACGCTGCTGCTGTTGGAGCATCCACCGGTCATCACCCTCGGAAAGAACGCTGACAGGAAGAACCTGCTGGTGTCAGATGCCGAACTGGCAAGGCGGGGAGTGGAACTGGTCAAGGTCGAGCGGGGCGGAGACATTACGTTCCACGGGCCGGGGCAGATTGTCGGATATCCGGTGTTCAGACTGGGGGCGAGGGGCACCGGACGACGTCAGATGTCAGACGTCAGATGTCAGATGTCAGAAGTGGCGGACGAGGGCGCCAAAGCAGGGTTGGTGGGAGTGAAGAGGTTTGTCGAGTCGGTCGAGAAGGCGCTGGTGAACGCTCTGGCGGAACTGGGAGTCCGGGCCGAGGTCAGGGAGAAGCACGTGGGAGTGTGGGTCAGGGATGCGGGCGACCGGACGAAGTCAGAAGACATAAGTCAGAATCCAGAATGCAGAATGCGGAATGAGGAGACGGACCGCCGAGTCCCCTCTGCGTCCGAGTCTCGACCCCTTGAATCCTTGACCCCTGGAACCCTTTCCTATCGCAAACTCGCTTCCATCGGCATCGCGGTCAGCCGGCACGTGACCTTCCACGGGTTCGCGCTGAACGTCTCGACCGACCTGTCTTGGTTCGAGCTGATGAACCCGTGCGGCTTCCCGGCCGCCCAGATGACGTCAGTTCAGCGCGAAGGCGGGAACGCAGACATGGCTGCAGCCCGTCGCTCAGTTGTCCGGGGTCTTGAGTCGGTCTTCGGCCGGGCCTTCGCGGCCTAGAGGAACTTCCCTCTCAGCCTGATTTCCTGAACATACGGCGCGAGCGCCGAGACAAACTCCTGAATCTGTTCCGCGGTGTATGGCTTTCTGTCACGCAAAGCAGGGCTGGCCGCTTCCTGCGGGATGAACTGCTGGAAGTAGAACCGGCGCGCGCCCTTCACTAGCTCGCCAATCAGCGGTATGTCGGCGAGCGTTACCAGGCCCGGCACGGCGGTGCAGCGGAACTCGTAGTTCGCGCCTGATTCCATGAGGATTCTCACCGAGCGGCGGATGACGGCAGGCTCGACCGGATGCCCGCAGGCAGCGGAGTAGCGCTCCAGGCAGGACTTGACGTCCATCGCTACATAGTCGCAGAGCTTATGCTCAAGGATGCTCTTGAGCCGGTAGGGAAATGAGCCGTTGGTGTCGAGTTTGACTTTGAGCTTGCGGCGTTTCAGACCTCTGAGCATCGCGTTCAGCTCAGGGTGGAGCAAGGGCTCACCGCCGGTGACGCATACGCAGTCGTACCAGCCCGGCCGCTCGGCGAGCTTGTGAGTGACGACATGCCAGGGCATCGCTGCCAGTTCCGCATCGTCGCGCGCGACCTTTGAGTTGTGGCAGAACGGGCAGGAGAAGTTGCAGCCGCCGACGAAGATGACCGGCGCGACGTGGCCGTCCCAGTCCACGAGCGACGATTCAAGGAACCCGACGATGCGCATCGGCCAATGCTAGGCCGCAGATGGGCCGAGTCAATTGCTGGAAACAGGGCGCAACGAGGGTAGAATCTTGCGATGGCGGAAAGCGACCTCGCGAGCGTCCTGCGCGTCGGCACCAGCGGGTTCTCGTTCGACGACTGGCTGGGCAGGGCGTACCCCAAGAACCTGCCCAAGACGAAGATGCTCGAATTCTACGAGCAGGGGCTGGGATTCGACGCTGTCGAGTTGAACTTCACCTACTACTCATTGCCCAGCGCGAAGACCATGGAGTCGCTGATGAGAAGGACCGGGTCCGACTTCCAGTTCGTGGTGCGGTCGCACAAGGACATGACTCACGAAATCTGGGAAGATGAAGGCCGGAAGAAGCTGAAGGATACGAGCGAGGCATTCCGAGTCTTTCACGAAGGCATCAAGCCGCTGGAGCAGTCCGGCAAGCTCGGCTGCGTGCTGATACAGATGCCCTCGTACTTCTGGCCGATTCCGGACAACTTCAGGTACGTGCGCCGTTTTCCCGAACTCTTGCCCGGGCTGCCGCTGGTGGTCGAGTTCAGGAACCGGTCATGGGTGCGCGATACCGCGTTCCGGATGCTTGAGGAGACCGATATGGGCTACTGTGTTGTGGATGAGCCCAGGCTGCCCAGGCTGATGCCGTTCGACCCGCGCCGGACGTCGGACATTGCCTACTTCCGGCTGCACGGCCGGAACCAGAACTGGTTCAAGGCAAGTAGGGACGAACGGTACAACTACCTGTACTCCAAAGAGGAGTTGGGCGAGTTCATCGAGCCGGTGCGGAAGGTGACGAAGGGCGCAGGTCGGGGCTACCTGTTCTTCAATAACTGCCATGCCGGCGCCGCGGCCAGGAATGCGGTGCTGATGAAGCAACTGCTCGGGCTAGTTGACTCCCTTACCCCGCAGCAGCAGCGGGTCGTGGACGGGACTGGTCCGGACTGAGGCAGAACCGGGCGAAGTCAGAAGCGAGAAGCTAGAGTTCAGAAGGCAGAAGGCGGGGAGGGCCGAAGTCCGCAGCCGGGAGCTAAGGCAAGAGAGGGCAGAATCCCGGCGCGAGCGGCGTGAAGCGTGTTGAGTGAAGCGTAGAGCGTCCAGGAACCGACATAGGACAGGTCTGTCACCCTGAGCGAGCGCAGCGAGTCGAAGGGTCTCGCAGGCGCGATTCCTCGACTCCGGCGAGGACGCCTACGCTCGGAATGACAGCACCCGCTTGGTGACAGCGCCGACTGTGGTTGGTCTGGCGGGAACTTGTGCTTGGTCAGTTTCTATATCGGGATTTGGGGAGCGGCAATGCCTTGACACCTGAGACCCGTTCACTATTCTCAGGCACCCAGTGAAAGTCATCCTCGCCGGCTACAACATCGAGCACGAGTTGCTCGAAGAACTCGGCAAAGGCCGGCGGGTCCTGCCCACACCGGAGACCATCGCCGCGGCGTATGCGCGCATCAGCCGGAGCGACAAGTCCGTTGACGAACTGAGGTCCGAAGCCCGCAAAGAGGTCGCCCGCTCGCGCAAGTCGAACCAGACCATCGTATTCGAGATGGGCCACCACTCGATTGCCGAACACGCGGTGTTCAACTTCGACATCATCGGCATTTCCCGGCTGGCGTCCGAGGCGCTGGAGCATCACCGGCTGAATGCCTATACCGAGAAGTCGCAGCGCTACGTGAGCCTGACCGACGACTTCGTAGTCCCGGCCGAGCTTGAGGCGGACGAGTTCCGTGACGAGTTCGTCAGCACGGTCAGGACCCAGAACCGGTACTACCACCTGCTGTTCGAGCGGCTGCTCCAGTACCAGAAGGAGAAGCATCCGGGCCGGGCCAGTGAACCGGGACTTGAGAATGCTGCCAAGGAAGACGCCCGGTACATCACGAGCCTGGCCACGAGGACCCAACTCGGCATGACGGTGAATGCCCGGAACCTGGAGCTGATGGTCCGCAGGTTCGCGGCCAGCGAGCTGGCAGAGGTGCGGCAGCTCGGGCAGGAGCTGTGTGCTCAGGCATCAGCGGTCGCGCCGTCACTGCTGCTGTTCTGCGGGGCGAGCGACTACGACACCCGGACCGCGCTGCGGGTGCGGGAGTTCGCCGCGACCTTTATGACCCCGGCGTTTCCGCGGCGTCCCAAGAATTTCATCGCCCATTCGGCATCGGACGTAACGCTCGTGGACTACACGCCCAACGCGGACAACAAGCTCCTGGCCGCGATGATGCACTCTTCGTCCAAGGCATCATTCGCCGAATGCCAGGCCCGCGTCGAACGCCAGACCCTGGCGCGCAAGAAGGAAGTGTTCAAGCTCGTGTGCCAGGACCTGGCCGCCTACGACGCGGTGCTGCGGGAGTTCGAGCACCTGTACGTGAGCTTTGAGCTGGTCCTGTCGGCCTCATGCTTCGCCCAGCTCAAGCGGCACCGGCTGATGACCCTGACCTGCCAGCCTTACAACCCGACGGTCGGTTGGACGATTCCGGTTTCGGTCGCGGAAATCAAGGAGCACCGCAACTTCAAGGATATGCTGGCCCAGACCGAGGAGGCCTACGAGCACATCGCGGCGACGAACCCGGCCGCGGCCCAATACGTGCTGACCAACGCCCACCAGCGACGCTGTCTTGTCACTCTCAATGCGAGGGAGCTGTACCACATCTGCCGGCTGCGCGAGGACATGACCGCGCAATGGGACATCCGCGACATCGCCAGCCGGATGGTCGAGCAGGCGCGGCATGTGATGCCCTTGACCCTCACCTTGGCCTCGGGCAAGGACGCGTACCCGAAGCTCTTTGCCGAGTTGTATGGTCACCCGCCGGCGGTCACAAGTCTTGAGCTTCCGGCCAGCAGGCCCCTGCCGCAGGAATGCCGGAGCTTCGGACCTTCCGAGCCTGCGGAGTCGGGGCAGGATGTCACCAAGGCCGGAGCGGCCAAGCCGGCGCCGCGCAAGTCGCGCAAGCCCAAGACGAGAAAGGGGTAGTAGATGCAGGTAAATGACCTGAGCGAACTCAAACAGGCTGTCAAACAGGGCGCTCCCGAGATCTTTGTGTCCGACGCCGAGCTCGCGGGAAAAGTAAGGGCCTGGGAGATAATCCGCCGGACGTGCAACATCTCCGTGTTCGTGATACTGGCCCTGGCCTTGTTCGCGTGGGCTGACCCGCTTCGCTGGTCGTTTCTGGCAACACCTGAGGCCCGAGTGATAAGGCAGGTTATGCTCGTCCTGGGCATTCTGCTCCTTTTCGCTGACTATGTCCTTCCGGCTGTCCGACACTACAAAATCGCCGGCCAGGACGCCGCCGGGCTCAAACTCGTGCCGCGCAAGAGCCGGTAGCCGGCGTCAGCTCGCGGCCTGTACCGAGAGTCCCGACTCACAACACACGGAATCCCGGCAAGTTAGCCAACTAGACTCAGGTGGACGGGTGGCGGCCGACCGGGGGTAGCCGCTGGAGTGTGCGGACAACGTATTGGTACATCGAGAGTTAGGGCGCTGACAGACCGATTCGCCCACTTGCCCTCACTCGCGCGGTTGCAGTAAGGTTGTGTAACTTGCTGTATTGACTAAGGTTAGTGCTCAGCGCCGGCTTTTCTTGACATAACGTGAGGGGGTGGATAATAACTACGATGCGAAAGTGTGCTCTTGGCCTTGTGTTGCTGTCCATGTCATGCATGGGGCCGGAGATGCGATTCCTGGTGCGCCAGCCAGTGATAGTGCCGCCTGATTTCTCGCTTACTGACCAAGGGTTTGCGCCCGAGGTGCCCAGCGCCCGGTACTTAGGCAAGTTCAAGACTACATTCTATTGGGTCGTTGACGAGAATGACTACAACCAGAGCCGCACAGTGCCCCTGTACGATGATGAGGGGAATCTTCTGGGCAAGTTCCCGTCGGCCTTTGTTCAGGATTTCAAGCGCGAGGCGGCCGCCAAGCTAAGAGACGGTCGGTGCATCAGTTACCTGAAGCGGGCGGGCAGGGCACAGGTCGTTGACAGGTTCCTCGGCACCGGCGGGTTCAAGCTCACTGAACTCAGCTCAATCGCCGTTGACCCGAGGGTCATCCCGATGGGGTCATTGGTCTACATCCCTCAAGCCGAGAACGTGACTGTGGACGGCAAGCGGCTGACCGGTCTGTTCCGGGCCCACGACATCGGCAGCGCGGTCAAGGGCAAACACATCGACATCTTTGTCGGCTCAAAGGACAACTGCGAAGCTTTCCAGCTAGCGGGGGTGCGAAGTGCCGGTAATGTCGATGTTTACGTCCTCGAATAGCAGCACCTTGCGCCGGTCCGGGAACGCCCGGGCCACATCATCCATGTACTCAGCCAGCCTTTTGAGCCACCATTCGCGGTAAAGCGCGCGCAGGGTGGTCACGCGGACGTTTGTGCGGTCAAGCCACACCATCAAGCTGTCGAAGTCGCTGGTTGACCATTGAGTGAAGGCGGTCGGGTTCGGAACGACCTGGTGGAAAAGCAGGATAGTTGTTTTGTGCCGGCTGATGTGGCGCTGGACATCGGCCAGCGGAGTTTCCATGCGCAGCTCGAAGGTCGGCAGACGGAACGGGTCAGCCCAGAAGTTCGGGTCTCCGGGTCGGACCGCGCGGCCGAGTTTGTACCCGGCTCGGCGCGTGAACCTGCGGACTCGGGAGTCCATGTCACCGTAGGGATAGACGAAGGTATAGACCTCCTGGCCGAACAAAGACTCGATGATGGACTTGGGATCGGCGATTTCAGACCAGGCTTTCGCGCTGTCCAGCTTGGTCAGGAACGGATGCGATTTGCTGTGGCTTGCCACCTCGATTGCGCACGAGTCTATCAGCTCCTGGATTTCCGAGCGGTTCATGAATCCGGAGGACGGACCGTACGACGGCTTGCCCTTACCCACGAAGTCGGTAATCAGCGCCAGCGTCATGGTGAAGCCGTATCGCTTGAGCAGCGGATAGACCGCGGTGAACATCGAATGGTAGCCGTCGTCAGCGGAAAGCACGACGACGTGGCCGGACAGGTCGAGCGAATCCAGGCTCGGGACAGCCGGCCGGGCCAGCGTGTCCGGGGCCTGGGTCAGGAGGAAGAGCGGCAGCAATGTCAGGGAGAGGTTCAACTGATTGATGTTAGCCATAGTTGCGCCGGTTGACAAGGGACTCGGGATGGGGAAACTGCTAAGGAGCGCCCATCAATGAGAATCGCGCTTTGCCAGCTCAACCCGGTAGTCGGCGACGTACCGGGGAACCTTGCGCTTGTCCGGCAGGCCTTGGAGCAGGTCCGGCTTCCGGCACCGGAGCTGGCCGTTTTTCCCGAACTGGTCCTGACCGGGTATCCGCCGCTCGACCTTCTTGAACGGTCCTGGTTCATTGACCGGGCGGAGCACGGGCGGCTGGAGCTACAGGAGTTGTCCCGCGATTACCCTGACACGGGTATTATCTTCGGCACAGTCGTGCGCACTGGACGAACGTCCGGCAAAGGGCTGCACAACGCCGCCATCCTGGTTCAGAACGGGGCCGAACTACTGTGCCAGCCCAAGACCCTGCTGCCGACCTATGACGTGTTTGACGAGTCGCGCTACTTTGACCCGGCAGACGTGGTCAAGACGGTGCGATTCAAGAACGAGGTGCTGGGCGTGACGGTGTGCGAGGATGCGTGGACAGGCTGCGCGGGACATAACCCGATTCCGTCAGCGGAATCGGGATTGTGTCCCAAGCCCGACGTATACAACCGTGACCCGGTTGCCGAGCTAGCCCGCGCCGGCGCGACCTTGCTCGTCAACGTATCGGCGTCGCCGTTCGCGGAAGGCAAGGACTTCGTACGATACGGGTTCCTGGCCGGACACTGCCGCAGGCACAGGCTGCCGCTCGCATTCGTCAACCAGGTCGGAGGCAACGACGAGCTGGTGTTCGATGGAGGAAGCATGGTGCTTGATTCGTCGGGCAGGCCGACCTCAATACTCGAATCGTTCGGCGAAGAGACGCGCATCGCTGACACCGGTGCGCAAGGAGCAGGCGAGTTCAGGGCCCTGGGGCGTATCGAGTCGGTCCATCGCGCCCTGGTGCTCGGGCTTTCGGATTACTGCCGCAAGTGCGGTTTCCGACAGGCGGTCATCGGGTTGTCGGGCGGGATTGACTCAGCGGTCGCCTGCTGCCTGGCGGTCGCCGCCCTGGGCAGGGACAACGTGCTCGGCGTGACCATGCCTTCGGAGTATTCCTCCCGGGGAAGCGTCGAGGATTCCAAGCTGCTTGCCGCGAACCTCGGCATCGAGCTGCGCGTCATCCCGATAGGCAATACCTACCACAGCTACCTGGCTACCCTTGCCGCGGTGGGCGAAACCGACCAAGGTCCATTGAGATGTACGAATACCGCAACACCTGCCGCGGGCAGGCCGAGTGTCACTGAAGAGAACCTCCAGGCAAGGGTCAGGGGCAACATCCTGATGGCGCTGTCGAACAAGCTCGGGCATCTGGTCATCACCACCGGAAACAAGAGCGAGCTCGCGGTCGGGTATTGCACCCTGTACGGCGACATGAGCGGCGGGCTGGCGATACTTGCCGATGTGCCGAAGACGATGGTGTATGAACTGGCCCGGTACATCAACCGTGAACGCGAACTGGTCCCGCAGGCGACGCTGGCCAAGCCGCCGTCCGCGGAACTTCGGCCGAACCAGACCGACCAGGACTCTCTGCCGCCGTACGACGTGCTCGACCCGATTCTCGAACACTACGTCGAGGATGGTTGGTCAGAGGAGCAGATTGTCAAGGCGGGATTCGACCCGGTGACCCTCGGCCGCGTCTGCGGCATGGTGCGCCGGAACGAATACAAGCGGGCTCAGGCCGCGCCGGGCATCAAGGTATCGTCAAAGGCATTCGGCATCGGCCGCCGCATGCCGATTGCCGCCCGGTACTAGTCCAAAGACAACCTAGTTCGGCTTGTTCCGGCGCGCCAGTTTGTCGTGGAGCTGGCGCACAGCCTCAAGGTCAGGCCGCAGGCGCAGGGCCCGGGCCGCCAGTCGCTCGGCACGACGCACGTCGCCTTCCGTCGAGTAGAGCACCGCGAGGTTGTACAGCGCGGGCACGAAGTTCGAATCAAGCGCCAAGGCCCGGTCGTAGTAGCACGCAGCGCGGGTCGTGTCGCCGAGCGAGACCAAGAGCGAGCCGGCCCGGTTCGCGAGCGCCGGGGTCGCGTTTGCGGTCATGGCGACCGGCTCCAGAACGCCGGCCGCACTGTCGAGCCGACCGGACTGCTCGAAATGGTCGGCAAGGAGCATCCGCGGCTCGGCAGAAGCAGGGTCGAGCGCCAGCGCGGTCCGCAGGTCCGAAAGGGCAGCGGAATCCCGGCCCAGCACCCGCAGCGCCAGCGAGCGGCTGACGTAAGGCCGCGCCATGTCCGGCGCTGACAGCACCGCGCGGTCGAGGTAGGTGAAGCTCGATTCCGGCTCGCCCGCGGACAGGAACGCCAGGCCGAGGTTGTTCAAGATCTGCGCCGAGCCGGGTCTGAGCTCGTCCGCGATGCGCAGGTGATGGACCGACTGCCGATGGTCGCCGGTCTGGCCGTAGAGGATTCCGAGGTTGACGTGCGCGTCAACGTAGCCCTGGTCAAGGGTGATGGCCCGGTTATAGAGCTTGATTGCTGAATCCGGGCAGGCCTCGCGCACCGCTCCTGCCAGGTTGGCGAACCCGCTGGCCGCGCGGGGCGCTTCCCTGGTCATCGCTGAGAACAGCGTCGCCTCGTTGCGCCAGATGCGTGAGCGGCGCAGCGTGTCGAAGGCCATGCCGGCAACGGCCAGGATGAGTACGACCGCGGAAAGCCGGCGCAGCAGCGCGCGGGTGTGGAGCGTGCGCGAAAGCAGGGTCGTCAGGATGACGACCAGCCCGGCTGATGGCAGGTAGAGCAGCCGTTCGGCAGCCTGCGGGCCGATGCTTGCGACCGTGACCGGCAACAGGAAGAGGATGGTCCAGGCATATCCGAACTGCGTCAGCCAGAACCGGCGCCGGAATGCCAGCACGAGAAGCGTCACGACGAACAGCAGCGCGACAATGGCGTAGGGGGTAAGTTCGGTGAACGACTGGTCGAGCGGGAACTTGACCTGATGGGCAGCGGGCCAGAAGAACATCCTGATGTACAGCCCGAAGGTGTTGGCGATGACTACGAACGGCTGGAAAAGGTCGTGGCCCGGGACCATGAGCCCGCCGAGCACGAGGCGGCGCACGACCAGGTAGAGCACGGCGACCAGCACCGTGCCGCCGGCCAAAAGCCAGTACCCGCGCGAATACCGGGTCTGGGTGAGGAGCGGGGCAAGGAGCACGAGGACCGGGAACAGGATGACCGTTTCTTTGCTGAACATCGCGAGCAGGAACCCGAAGATGACCAGCGGCCACCAGCGGAAGTCGCGTTTGCGCAGCAGCCGGATGAGCGCGAACCCGGCAAGGCTCAAGAAAGCGCTGGCAAGCAGGTCGGTGCGGCCGGAGATGAACGCGACGGACTCGACGTGACTCGAATGGGCGGCAAAGATGAGGCCCGCGAGCCCGGCCCAGACTCCGGAATGCAGCAATTCCCAGACGATGAGTGCGACCGCGACCGCGCACAGGGCCGCAAGAACGGTGTTGACAAAGTGGAAGTAGCCCGGGTTCAGGCCGGCGAGCCGGTAGTCCAGCCAGAAACTCGCGCTGGCGAGCGGACGGTAGTAACTCGCGGCCGGGCCGCCCGGGTCCTCGGTGCCGAACCAGAACGGCCGGGTAAGAACCTGGGCAAGTCCGGACTTCGCCAGCACCGGGTTGTCGCGGATGAGCAACGTGTCGTCCCAGACGAAACCGTACTCCAGGGTCGGCAGGTAGAGGAGAACCGACAGGAACGCCACCAGCGCCAGGACCATGACCATGCCCTGTCGGGTGCGCAGGCTGTCGGCCAGAGCGCGTTCGCGCATCGGCCAAGTTTCTATTTCTCCCGCGCGAAGTCAAGCGGGAGATAAACGTGCGTGGCGGCACCGGCCGGGTGAGAGCCACCCGGCCGGCGTATCGGACTGCGGTTACGGAGCGGGGGCCGGAGCGGCCATGTGTGCTGCGACCGACAAGACGCTCTGACAGGTGCACGTGCAACGACGATAGGAGTTGCGTAGACCGTCTTGAGGGGCGGAGCCCATAAGGTGCGGGGTTTGGGGAGAAGCCCGCCGGCGTGGCAGTCCGTCCGCGGGCTTCCGGTTCGCTTCGGTTCGTGGTCCGGGGTCCTCACTCGACCACTGGGCCACTTGACCACTAGACCACTTCCTTCGGCTACGGCGTCGGCGCTGAGACGTGTGCTGCGGCCGACAAGGCCGCAGTCAACGTCATGGGAGGAGCGACCCCGCTCCTCCCATTCCGGGCATCAGTTCGTGGCAGACCGAACAGGTGCTATACCGCCGTTCTCGTCGCATCACGGCGTGGGTGCTGAGACGTTGAAGACCTCGAACCGTATCGCCTCAAGCACCGCTTGGGTCAGACCTCTACTGACCCAGGTCGCCACCAGGGTCGCCGCTTCCTTGGCCAGCGATTGGCCGGATACGCCTCGGCGCACCAGGCTCCACATCTGGCGTCCGAAGTCGAGGTACAGCCCGTAGAACGAGGTCGAGACCGACTTGGAGTCCAGGCACTGCTTCACCTGTTCCTCCATCGAGGTAATCTGCGGGAAGATGCCCTGGACGTTCGTGTACATCCGCTCGCGCGAGTCGTCCAGCGCGCCCTTGATGCGCTCGGTGTTGAACTTGGCGTTCCACTTCGCGATTCTCTGTGCGGGATTCATTTGAGTCACCTCCTCTCTGCGGTGGATACCGCCGGCTCAGCGGCCGGCTGCTGCCTGCGACCGCCGGGCTGCCAGCTCTCAACCGTTCCTGATTGTCTAAAGAGCTGCTATATCTTGTTCGTTCTCGAAGCCCGAAAAGGACGGAAGTATCTTCTCACCTCGCTCCTTTCCGGCAC
>Ga0116202_10000704_pt1 | contig 18862 bp, 15 predicted proteins | sample LakKivw325mmetaG_FD_94479 | JGI IMG/M metagenome (GOLD analysis project Ga0116202, IMG submission 94479) | Anoxic lake water microbial communities from Lake Kivu, Rwanda to study Microbial Dark Matter (Phase II) - Lake Kivu water 325m metaG | ecosystem: Environmental > Aquatic > Freshwater >...
CAATAGGAGAACAGATATGCAGAGCAGGACTCCGAGGAGTCAGGGTTTATGGAATTTTTGAAGGTTCACAGAATCCATTTTCAGATGAATATAATGTTATGAAAAAAATCCATTTTCTTAATATCAAAAAGGATTGTTTTGTTAAAAATATTCACGATAAGTTTTTAATTGTTGATGACAGAACTGTTCTTACCGGTTCATTTAACTATACAGAAACTGCAAAAAAGAATATTGAAACGTTAATTATTTTAAGAGACCCGGAAATCGTTTCCAATTTTATCAGAAGATGGCGATATCTGTGGTTATGGTATTAGAACGATGATTCTTATCTGCTGCGTGAATTTATAAAATTTTTTATCGATCTATCGTATGTTTTTTCTGCTTCAGGTGAGAAAAAACATCCCGGAATTTCTCCATTTGCTCTGTGATATGAAACACATTCACAGCATATTCCGCGTTTATTGCATGATGTGTAGGAACAGGTACAATTCTTCAGATTGGTTTCTCTGTTATTACATTTCATGTTTCCTCCCCGCTATGAATTTTTCAGAATTTTCCTGATGAAATTTTTCATTGTTTCAACATCAAGACCATGTTCTGCATAAAGTTCATCAGGTGTACCGGAACTTCCGTATTTTCTTACGCCAAATTTGTGAAATTTAACAGACTTCTGTCTTTCAGCAATAAAAGAAGCAACAGTCATCCCTAACCCGGAATCAGCTATATGATCCTCATATGTAATAACAAGACCTGTTTTTATTCCGGCGTTAAGGGCGTTTTCATCTATGACCACCGGACAGCAGCAGTTAACCACACCAATCTCTATCCCCTCCTGTTTCAACTGATCAGAAATCGCAACAGCCCTTGGAACGAGTGCACCCATGGTATAAATAAACCCGTGTTTACCATCTCTCAGTATGTCTGCCTTTCCGTACTCAAACCTGTAATCTCCTGCAAAAAATGGCTTTCCATCAATGTCAGTAATAACAGGCGTTGTGGACCTTCCCATACCCACAAAATAGTTTCCAGGATTTGAAGTAATATATCTTATCACTCTATCGGTTTGATTCGGATCAGCAGGAATTATCAACTTCATACCAAAAATATTTCTGAACAATCCAACATAATCTATGCACTGATGAGTTTTACCATCTTCACCCACATTAAGCCCGAGGTGTGTGCATATTACCTTCAGATTTGTATAGTTCTGGTCATTAAGACGGTGCTGATTGAATGTTTCATCAACCCCAAATACACCGAAATCCGCAAAAAAACTCACAGCCCCACCAACTGATGAAGCACCTGATACTGTTACTGCGTGATGCTCCTGAACACCACACTGAAAAAATCTTTCGGGAAATTCTTTAGCAAAAATATCTGTTTTAACTGAACTGGCAAGATCACAATCAAAAACAAGTATCGGGTTTTCCTTATTATCTCTATTTACAACGCCAAGATCAAAAAGGGCATTGCCAAAAGCAGTCCGATTATCAATCTTTGTTCCTGGTTCATATGTGCGAAAAGTTCCTGTATTCAGAGAAATCTTTATATCAAATTTTCTTTCAGGAAATGAATAATTCTTTTTCTTTCTCATTTCCCTGTATTTATCAAGCTCTCCATCAAGACCGAGTTCTGCAACTGCTTTACTGTAATCTTCCTCGCCAAGGGTTTTCCCATGATAAGCACATTTACCTTCCATAAATGATACTCCCTTACCAATTACTGTGTGAGCTATAACACAGGTGGGTTTATCTACCTCAAGAGATTTCCTTATGGTCTGATAAAGTTGTGGTATATCATGTCCATCAACTTCCAGAACCTCCCAGCCATCAGCAAGATAGTTTTCTCTAATATTTGATGGCATGATATCAAAAATGCAACCGCTTATCTGAATCCTGTTATAGTCAATAATAACTTTGAGTTTATTCAAATCATATTTCACTGCAAAACGTCGGGCTTCAGCAACCTGTCCTTTTGTCTGTTCACCATCGCTCATAAGAACAAATGTAAAACTGTCTCTATTTTTAATTTTATCAAAAAGCGCGTACCCACAACCTGCAGAAAGACCCTGTCCAAGATTTCCAGTACCCCAATCAATACCCGGTACCTTTCTAACAATGTGCCCCTCAAAAATGCTTCCTGCCTGTCTGAATGAAGCAATGGCTGTTTCAAGGTCAAAAAAATTCAATCTCCCCAAAACCGCATAAACCCCGGGAGATGTATGTCCGAAGCTTATAACAGCTTTATCTCTTTCCGGATCATCAGGATTCTGTGGGTTCAAATTAGCAAAATGAAAAACGACATTATATATTTCCATCGCGGACATGGAACCACCGGGATGGCCTGATTTCGCAAGAGTTGTCATTGTAAGAACATCTCTTCTGCAGAGTCTGCTGAATTCCTTCAATTTATTAACTTCTTCTTCAGGCAGTCGTTCATATGGAAATCTTTTCTTCATTTCTGCTCCTTTTCAGGATAAAAGTTCAATATGTCTTTTCAAATGCTCTTCGACAAATTGAGTATAAAGCTCTAAATTTTTTTCTATCGCAGCATAAAATCTTTCCCTTATCTGCAAATTTTCACTCCCGATAATGCTGCCATAGCTGATGTGGATCAACTGCCTTATGTCATTGTTTGAAAAAAGATCTTCAATATTCTCATTCCTGATTCTTTCTGGATTGATCCTTGATTTATCAGCTGAAATTTCATATGAAGCAGCATTTTTCTCAAATTGCTTCATTGCAAGATACATGCAATCAAAAAACAAATCTCTGTCAACTGCTGCAATTGTTTTCATCGCCTGAATCCAGGATGTTCCTGATGTTTTTATATGAAATTTATCTCCTGCAATTTCCTTAAATTTTTTGTATATGCTGAACTTATCGCTTCCTGAATGAAGGGAAAGTTTGTATGGACCAAGACTGTTTCTGATACTGTTGTGAATCTCCAGTTCTCTGGCAAACTGATCAATATCTCCAATATAATCAATACCTTTTTCAAACCTTCCTGGAAAACGTAATGCCAGGCTCTGAAAGTTTATCTTTCTTCTTATCAGTTCCATCACAATAAAAACATGCGCAGAGGGAGTTGTCGAAATTTTTGTTTCATCAACAGAAACTTCAAAATCAAAGTTTTCCTTTTTTTCAGAAATAAAAAGAAAACACTGTTCAATAAAATCCAGGGCTTTACCATAAGTAAAAGCAAGATCAACAATGATGTCGTCAGTGAAAACAAAAGAGAAAGAATCAACTGAGAATTTCCTGCCAGAATATTCTTTCAGATAAAAGCTCAAATTATCAATATTTTTCGGGTCCTGTGCATCTTTTCCCTTTATCTTATCTGATGGGTCAATTGTGAAAAAGGTGTATCCTGCAGAAATGGCTTTTTCAAGAATATCAAAACTCTTTGCATGATCAGCGTCTGCACCAAAACCATCCGACCACCCTTCCACAAAACACCAGAATATGGCGTCGTCAAGAACCTGCTGAAAGTTTCTTCCTGTTCTTTCAAGTTCTCTTGCTGATTGCTGAGCAAAAACAGGAAAAAATTTTCCTGTTTTATTAGCCCTTATGTGTCCTATGGTTGCATATCCGGTTCTATCGCCAAAACCAAATGAAGTTTTACCTCCAGCAGTGGTCGGACACAAAAAAGGAAAAGTTTTCTTTATTATCTCAACCGCTTTTTCTTTTTCAAAAAAATTAAATGAACTGTTTCCAATTACAAGATATACTTTCCCTTCCTTCTCAGCGGCAAAATAATATTTATCTTCATATTTTCTCAATGATTTTTCAAAAACCCTGTATTCCGGGTACTGGTTTTTAAATACGCTGTTCATTTCTCTGTCCGGTAAAGTTTGTCGATATCCGGAACCTCTCCACTCTTTAATCTGAAAAGCACTTCTCCTGCATCTTTTACAACAAGAGTATCTGTTTTCCCAGTGTAATCATTAATATCAATGGTATCCGGATTAATATAATCAAGGTTAATCTGTTCACAAATTTCTTTTGGAATTCTGGTGGCAAGACAGACATTTATTCGTGGTGTTTCTTTTCCATCAATATAAGTCCCTATTCCTTTTACATGTGTGGAATGAGCAAGAATTCCTCCTGGAAAGTCTTTAAACTTCTCCCACTGTTTCAAAAAATAGTCCCTTGTATGATATCCAACCTGTTTGATGTATTTCCCGTGAGTATATGAAACCTCTGTTATGTGCGGAGCATAAATAATCAGAGTGCCGCCATCTGAAACGACTGGTTCAAGCTTATACATACATTTTCCTGCTGTCCAGATGTCATCATACATCACAGGTGCCATTGAAAGAACACATTTATAGCTTTTCTCAATATACTGAATGTTCAACTGAGCTGAAAGATCTGCCGCAGCAGACCATGCCTGATTATCTCCGACATAAAGGCCATGAACCTTTTTATTTTTAACCACATAACACACCTGTGTTATTGGAACACTGATAAAAGAAACAGCCTTGTTTATCGCATCTCTGACAGGCGTGTTTTTAGTACCATTTATTTTGGGGTTGGTGATCAAAGCTCCAAGCCAGTGGAACTTATGAAGGAAGTGGGGGCCTGAAATACCGGGGAAAAGATACTTATATCCACCGGAAAAACCAACAACCTCATGCGGAAAAACAGGACCTGCAAGTATTATATGGTCATAGTCAAGTATTGCACGATTGATTGTAACAGGTATATCTTTATCAAGCAGCCCGCCAGAGATTTCCGAAATTTCATTTGATTTTATGATACCTATCTCAATAATAGCTTTTCTGTCATCCCAGCAATGCTGATAAATTTTTGTGTTCGGATATTTTGTTTCAATTTCATCACAACTTATACCAGTAAGTTTTTCAAGACATTCTGAATTCATCAAAGGATGCGTACCAAGAGCAATCATAAAATCTATCTTTTCTGCTTTTCCGTAAAGAGAGTCAAGGATAGTCCTGAAAAGAATATCTGTGGGACCTGAGCGTGTTCCGTCCGGGATAATCGCAAGAACCTTTTTTTTCTCAAAACCAGAAGCAGCGATTGCATCACTCAGCAGGGATGAGAATTCCCTTTCTGGAATAAAAGTATCCAAACTGCTTTTTTCCTTTATAATCATAATATTAACAACCTTCCGTCAGGATTAAACCTTTGATAAAGAGATTTTCTCAACTGCTGGTTTTTTCTGTATGAGTCTGTGTGGTTATACCCACCTTTTTTCCAGGGTGGTATATCGGATAGAGATTCTCTAAAATCACTCAAAAATTTTTCCTCAATATCAATAGTATAACCCTTATGCAGAAAAAGCTCAAAAACTTCAGGGAAATTTTTCCATGCCTGTTCTTCTTTTCCTGGAATCACAGGATAAAACCTGATGTTATTCATTCTGGCTGCTTCAAAATCGCCATTGCTATCACCGATAACAAGAACATTATCATCAGAGTATCCGCCAGTCTGCTTTAACATACTTATCTGGTAAGCTTTGCTACCTGTTTCCTGACCGCAGATAATCTTCAGATACCTCGTCATATTGTGGTTATGCCAGTACTGAAATAAATCATCATAAGGGGTTTGTGAAACAACCGCAATGTCGGCATATACGGACATCAATTCAAGACATCTTCCCACATTCTCAAATGGTTCAAACTTCCTGTTGACAATGGACAATGTTTCATTAACCGCCTCACTCCAGCCAAGAAGTTTCCTGATGCAAAAGTCCATAGGTCTGGTTTTGATAAATTTTCTCAGCGAAAAATTGCTGAGGCCAGAACCATCTTTTTCACAGAATTTGATAAAATCTTCAACTATTTCCGCATCAGGTATTTTAAGATTTTTTTCTTCAACAATCTTTTTCACATCCTGCCGGCTTTCTAAAGCCTTCAGGGTTAGACAGATAGTAACAAACCTGTTGGCTCCCCTGTAAGCTGAAAAGAGATTGTAATATTCTGCAATTTCCCTGAAATAGGACTCAACATCCCAGAGATCGTAAAATTCCATAAAAAGGGGATGAAAAATAAGCATCTGTTTGCCATTCATATTATCAACAACACAACCATCTGTATCAATAGCCACAAGATAATCTCTGGTTTTTCTATATTCCTTTATCTGAACAAGCGGATCATCGGGTAATTGCTGCATGGAAATTTTCTCAATCATTTCTTAATTCAGAGGATAAGCATATCATCTTTTTAAAATAATGCTTTATCCCTCCACCTATTTTGTTATCTCCTTCTCAGGCCTGCCCGGTAATAGCCACTCTGTATGGAATTCCCTGACCTTATTTTCTTTGTTTACCAGAAGCTCAGGATTGTCTGGTCCTGCAATTTTAAAATAGCCGTGTGCACCAAAATAATCCCTCTGCAGTGCGGAAACCTGTGCGGATGGCATGACAGGTGCTGTAATCTGAAGAATATAATCAAGAGATCCAGACATCGCAAGAGCAGGTACACCACATCGGTGGGCAACATCGACAAATCTTACAAGTTTTCCAATATTTTTTTCAACAAAATTTGCAAATTTGGGAGCTGCAAGCAGGTTTGGAAGGTCTGGTTCAGATTCATAAGCCTTTGTAATCTCATCAAGAAATTGTGCCCGAATAATACATCCCGCTCTCCATATTTTCGCAATCCTTCCAATATTCAGATTGAAGTTATATACTTTTGAAGCAGCCTGAAGCAAAGCAATCCCCTGAGCATAGGAAGAAATTTTGGCAATATAAAGAGCGTCGTGAGCAATATCTATCATCGCGTTCTTATCCTCATTAAATGCACCAGAAGATATTTTAAGTTTTTTAGCCATAGCAAGCCTTAAATCTTTATCCTGGGACATCTCTCTCGCAAAAACAGCCGCAGCAATCGTTGGAACAGGAACAAGCAATTCAAGGGCACTCTGAATGGCCCATGTACCGGTACCTTTCATTCTCGTGATATCCGCAACTCTGTCAACAAGAAATTCATCTGAATCCTGGTGCTTTTGTTTCATACTATCAGCGGTTATCTCAATAAGGTAGGAACGTAAAATGTCATCCTTTTCATTCCATTTTGCCATTATGTCAGCTATTTCACTGGCTTTCATTCCAACATTTTTGAAAAACCAAACAACCTCACTAATAAGCTGCATATCCCCATATTCAATACCATTGTGGGTTGTTTTTACAAAATGACCCGCACCGTCAGGTCCAATATAGTCCACACATGGCTCACCATCATAAGCTTTTGCTGAGATGTCTTTGAAAATCTTCTCAACAAGACTGTACGCTTCTTTCTGTCCACCAGGCATTATGGCAGGACCCTTAAGGGCTCCTTTCTCACCGCCTGAGACACCTGTACCAATTAATAAAATACCTTTTTCGCTCAGCATTTTATTTCTTCTAATTGTGTCCTTAAAAAATGAATTACCGCCATCAATAATAAGATCGCCTGGTTTCAAATACTGAAGGAGTTTATCAATGAAATCATCAACCGGTTGACCCTCTTTAACCATCAACATAATCTTCTTTGGACTCTTGAGAACATTAACCAGTTCTTTAAGATCATATACAGGAATGATGTTCTTCCCTTTTGCCATACCATCTGCAAATGCTTTTGTCTTCTCTGCGGTTCTATTATAAACAGCCACAGTATAACCACGACTTTCCATATTCAATGCAAGACTTCTTCCCATAACCTCCATTCCAATTACTGCAATATCTGCTTTTTCCATTTTTCTCTCCCTTTTTGAAAATCAAACGCCTGAATATGCATTAAATCCACCATCCACAGGAATAACAGTTCCGGTGATAAAACTTGATGCTTTTGAAGCAAGCCAGACACAGGTGCCTATTAAATCATCCGGTTCTCCAAATCTGCCGGCCGGGGTGTGCTGAATAATTGTTTGACCTCTGGGCGTAAGATTGTTCTTTTCATCCGTGAGAAGATAACGGTTTTGCTGGGTAAGAAAAAAACCTGGAGCTATCGCATTAACCCTTAAAAGTCTGTTGTATTCCATTGCAAAATGTACGGCAAGCCACTGAGTAAAATTGCTCACCGCTGCTTTTGCTGCTGAATAACCAGGAATTCTTGTAAGAGGCCTGAAAGCATTCATAGAAGATATATTTATAATTGAGCCTCCTTCTGAATTTTTTATCATTTCCCTGCCAAAAATCTGTGAGGGAAGTATAGCACCACCGAAAAGATTAAGTGCAATAACCTTTTCGAGTCCTTCAAGGGGCAGATCAAAAAAACTGAGTTCCTGAGAGGTCGTTGCTTCCTTTAAATTTCCTCCGGCACAATTGACAAGTATGTCTACTTTTCCATATTTTTCAATCACCTTTCTGGCACAATCAACTATCACATCTTTTTTCAGTACATCAATATAAAACCCATCTGCCTTCAACCCTTCTGAAACAAGTTGAGAAGATGCCTCATCAAAATTCTTCATATCAAGAATCCCAACCCTTGCTCCTGCAAGTGCAAGTCCTTTACAAATACTCATCCCAAGTACACCTGCTCCTCCTGTAACGACTGCGTTCATTCCATCAAGACTGAAAAGTTCTATCAATTTCTTTCCCATTTTCTCCTCCATCACTCATATTCAAGATAATCAGGATGAGTGTGTCTCTGAAAAGGCCTTTTTTCTCCGGCAAGCACCCAGAAATAATACAGGGTATGCTCGGGAATAACTGCAACAGGATGATAACCACCCGGTATTGTTATGGCATCATTGGTAAGTATTGGAAAAGCGATATCCTGTTTTTCATCATAAACCCTCATCATTCCGAAACCTGTTTTCTCCGGACTGCATTTAAAAAAATACAATTCTTCATGTTTGCTTTCTTCAGGCATCTGATCAATGTCATGTTTGTGCGGTGGAAAACATGACCAGTGACCTTTATCATGGATTGTTTCGCCCGCTATAATTTTTGAAGCGGGAAAATCCTGAGGAATTATGTTGTAAATGGTTCTCTGGTAGTTAAGTTTTCCTGCTTTCTGGACTTTTACATCCTGTGGGGAAATAAGGGTCATTCTGCCTTTCTTATCGGCAATTGCAGAAACCCCAATGGCTTCTGATGGTAACTCTGCATTTAAACTGTATTCTGTTCCAGCAGGAATATAGATTGAAACCGGTTTATCATCAAAAACACTTCTTCTTTCCATTGTAACCAACGGAAATTCTTTTGATTCAACTGTGATCCTGCCTGAAAGAATAACCCACAACCATTCTTCTTCACCGGTATACTCTTTTACTGGCTTTTCTGAAACACCGGAATAAAAACTGAAAGAGAGAAATTTAAGGTCAGAATTTTCCGGCGAAATCACCTTCTTACAGAAACCATTTTTGCCTGAAAGGCTGAATCTGAGCGCCAAAACTGTTCTCCTTTTTTCAGAAATGAAATTGTTTTAGAATAAGTTTTGAAAATTATATCAAATTTTATCAAAAAATCAAAAATCTTTCTATTACAACTGATTGTCCAAAAATCAAAAACAATTCTCTGTGTTTTAGTTTTTTAAGAGGTATCTCCAGTTCCAGAAAACCGTCTTTTTTTGATATAATCTTCCACTTTTCAGGTATGTCGTGCATCTGTTCAAAAGCAAATCTCACAATATATCTGGCAAGTTCTATTTCAGGAGGAGACTTTTCGCTATCCAATAGATACCGACACTCCATTATTTTTATTCCACAGGGAGCAAAGCTGTTTAATCTTTCTTTTATAACATCACATGGAAAATTTTTGTTTTTCAATCGCACATCAACAATTTCGTTTCTTCCTGAAATCCCAACAGCAAGAGGTGGACCAAAACTCATCTTTATCCTGCGATTAAACCCTTCTGTAAACTCAATGTCAAGTTCCAGTCTTCTCAGCAACCTTTCAAAAACCTTTCCAATGTAATTCGCTGAGATGAATCTTGCAATATCTGTTTTCTGATAAATAATTCTTAGAACCGCCATTGGACTGTTATTCTCTTATGATATAAATTTCCTCTATGTTATGAAAAAGCCCGCCATATACAGAAGGTTTCAGATTTGCAAATTTATTCTTCGCAGCATAAAGAACAGCGGATGTTACCGTAAAAACCATCGGCTGGTTTTCACAAAAAATCTCCTGCCATTTATAATAGAGCTTTTTGCGTTTTTTTGAATCAAGATTTCTGGCCGCTTCTTCAAAAATCTTATCAATTTCTTTCTCCCATGGATAGACAGATCTCTGAGAACCAAGATTCCACAGATGAAGATGACCTGTTGTTACCCACACATTTTTACCGAAATGCGGATCTATTCCTCCTGTAAGTCCTATCATAATAACTTCCCAATCCTTTGTAGCATTAATTCTTGTAACAAGTGAATTAAAATCAACAGGAAGAAAATTAACTTTCATGCCAAGTTTTTCAAGGTCTGTTCTTATAAGGTTTGCCTGTTCTATCCTCTGACTGTTGTTACTGTTTGTAATAAAAGAGAAAGAAACCTGATTGCCTTTTGAATCATAAAGCAGACCATCTTTACCTCTTCTGAAGCCAGCCTCCATAAGATACTTTTCTGCCTGCTTGAGGTCATATTGAAATTTTTTTATATCAGGATTATAAAATTCAGGTACTGATTCATTGACAGGACCGTAAAGAGGATATCCGAGTCCGGCAAAAATGTTATTTATTATAGTCTGTCTGTCAATAGCGCAGGACACAGCTCTCCTGAAATTCACATTCCTGAACCAATCCTTCTTATAATCCGGGATATTGCTGTCAAGATTCTGATTAAACACAACAAATTCGGTACTGAGAGATGGTCCAACATTGAAAAAATCAACCCCGGGAGGTTTATCCCTCATAAGCAGCAAATAATCCTGTGGTCTTAATGAAATCATATCAAGTTCACCTTTTCTGAACTTCAGAAGTGCAAGATTCTGGTCAGGAATTGTCAGAATAATAATCCTTTCGATAAATGGAAGCTGATTACCCTGCTGATCTTTTTTCCAGTATCTTCTGTTTTTCTTTAGAATTACCCATTCACCAGGTCTGAAATCTTCAAGCATAAAAGGACCTGTTCCAACTATATCTGTAGGTCTGGAATTAAGTCCCATTGCAAAAGAAAATTCTTTTTTATCAACGATATTTCTGTACTTATGTTCCGGCAGGATATCATGTCCCATCAGACGCAAAAATGGCGCAAAACTATCAGGCAAAATAAATCTTACTGTAAACTTATCAACGACTTCAACCCTGATTGACTTACCGTTAATTGAAAAAACATCCCTGCTGCTGGTTGGAATATCCTGATTGAAAATCAACCTATCAAAGGTAAATTTCACATCTCTGGCAGTAAACCTGACACCATCGTTCCAGTACACATCTTTTCTCAAATGAAATGTCCACACTTTTCCGGTGTCATCAATATCCCATGACAAAGCAAGATTTGGCTTAATTTCCTGAGTAATTCCGTCTGTAGAAGTCAGCCCTTCAAAAATGAACCCTGTTATGAAGGTTGTGCTTGTTTCCTTTGCTACAATGGGATTAAATGATTTTGGTATAGAGGAAGCTGATATTACCAGCACTCCCCCATATCTGTTATCTGACCGGACTGCTGTAGAAAAAAGCAGAACCAGAAAAATAAAAACAAAACTATTTTGCCTGTGCCGGTGGCACATCGGTTGAAGGTGTTGTTGGAATCGGTTGCTGCTGGACTGGACCTTCTTCCACTGGATTTGAAGGTACCGATTTTTTCTGAAGTTCCTGTTGTATTACAGAAGAAGCGCTATACTTGAATGAAACTGTTGTCAGTAAAATACAATTAACCATAAAAAGTATAGCCAGTACTGTTGTTATTCTGTTCATAATAGCAGGTGTTTCTGCACCAAAAACAGTTTCCATACCCCCACCACCAAAAACATTGGCCATTGATGAACCTTTACCGCTCTGCAGCAGAACAGCCACAATCAACAAAATTGATATAACTAGATGTATCACTATAAGAAAAATCATCATGTTAACCTCACATCAATCATTTTTTGTTAAAACCAACGATTCTGGAAAAAGACTCAAATTTTAAACTTGCTCCTCCAACAAGGACACCATTAATATCCTTTTCAGCCATAAGCTCATCTATATTCTCAGGTTTTACACTTCCTCCATAGAGAATTCTTACTGAAGATGCCACATCACCATATGTTTTCCTCAATACCTCTCTCACAAAGGCATGAACCGCCTGTGCCTGCTGTGGAGTGGCATTCTTGCCTGTGCCTATCGCCCACACAGGTTCATAGGCAATTACCACTGATTTCATATCATCAACAGAAATATTTTTCAGTCCTGTTACAAGCTGTTTTTCGACAACTGAAAATGTTTCTCCTTTTTCATTTTGATCAAGTGTCTCTCCGATGCAAAGAATAGGAGACATTTTGTATTCAAGAACAATCTTCACCTTTTCTGAAATAAAATCATCTGACTCTTTGAAAATGTGCCGTCTTTCAGAATGCCCGCAGATCACAAATTGCGCTCCAGCCTCTCTTAACATTGATGGAGAAACTTCCCCGGTAAATGCCCCTTCTTTTGCAGGATAGACATTTTGAGCTCCAACATAAATACCCGTACCGGCAAGAATCCTGCTGACGCAACCTATCGCTGTGAAAGGTGGACAGACAAGGACATCTCTATCTTCAAATTTACTGATTTTTTTAAGCTCAGAGGCAAAAATTTCTGCCTCTGAAGGTGTCTTATACATCTTCCAGTTTCCTGCAATAAGTGGTTTCATATTTTCTCACTTTTTAAGTATATCAATTCCCGGCAGCCCCTTACCCTCAAGATACTCAAGGGACGCACCTCCACCGGTGCAGATGTGGGATATTTTATCCGCAACACCAGCTTTATTCACCGCAGCAATTGAATCCCCTCCACCTATTACTGAAAATGCTCTGCTTTCAGCAATCGCCTTTGTAATTTCTATTGTTCCATTTGCAAATGGCTCTATCTCAAAAACACCCATTGGGCCATTCCAGAATATTGTCTTTGCTCTTTTTATGCAATCTGTATATTCCCATATTGCCTGAGGACCAATATCCACTCCTGTCCATCCAATCGGTACAGTACCTCTCTCTGTCGTAAAATAATGAACATCCTCTGCGATTTTATCTGCAACCACATGGTCAAGTGGCGTATGAAACTCCAGATGTCTTTTCCTTATTTCTTTATAAATCTCTTTTGCCAGCGGAATAGAATCATACTCAACCTTGGAATTTCCCACCTCCCAGTTGTTTGCTCTGATGAAAGTATACGCCATCACACCACCGGTTATTATGGTATCAACCTTATCCAGTAAATTTTTCAACATTCTGATTTTATCACTGACCTTGGCTCCACCCACTATCAATAAAAAAGGCCTTTCAGGATTTTCAAGAATTTTATTCAGAGCATTCACCTCTTTTTCAATGAGAAAACCCGCAGCCTTGTCTTTAAGGAAATCAGTAATACCGACGATCGAAGCGTGTGCTCTATGAGATGTGCCAAAAGCATCGTTAACATAACAATCGGCAAGTTCCGCCAGACTCTTTGAAAATGCCTGGTCATTTGCTTCTTCCTCAGCATGAAATCTCAGGTTCTCAAGCAGGACGATATCTCCCTTTTTTGCGGAATCAACAACCTTTTTTGCCTCTGGTCCGATACAATCATTTGCAAACTTAACCTGTTTTCCGGTAAGTTCTGAAAGATGTCTGGCAACAGGTAAAAGACTGAAGGCAGGATCAGGTTTTCCTTTGGGTCTTCCAAGGTGCGAAGCAAGAATCACGATGGAGTTCTGGTTCAGAAGAAAATTTATTGTTTCAAGAGAAGCCCTTATTCTTGTGTCATCAGTGATGTGCTGGTTTTTGTCAAGCGGCACATTGAAATCAACCCGCACAAAAACACGCTTTCCTGAATAATCCTTATCCCTGACTGTTATAAGTCCCATGGTTTCCTCCTGGAAACTCAACCCTTCTTGCTTATCATTGTCAAAAGATCAACTATCCTGCAACTATAGCCCCATTCATTATCGTACCAGCCGAAAATTTTAACCATATTGCCATCGATAATATAGGTTGAAAGTGCATCAAAAATACAGGAATGTTCATTCTTCAAAAAATCTCTTGAAACAAGTGGCTCATCACAGTACTGAAGAATACCTTTCATGGATGTTTCAGCAGCCTTCTTGAATGCATCATTAACTATTTTTTCATCCGCGCTTTTTTCAAGCTGTGCGACAAAATCAACAAGAGAGACTGTTGATGTTGGAACTCTTATTGCAATCCCATTCAGTTTACCGTTCAATTTTGGAATAACCTTACCGATTGCTTTTGCTGCTCCTGTTGTTGTTGGTATCATGGAAAGAGCCGCTGCTCTGGCTCTGCGAAGATCTTTATGCGGAAGGTCAAGAATTCTCTGATCATTGGTATATGCATGAATTGCTGTCATCAACCCCCTTACAACACCAAAATTATCATCCAGAACCTTTACCATGGGTGCGAGGCAGTTTGTTGTACAGGAAGCATTGGAAATAACATTGTGCTTTGCAGGATCGTACATTGATTCATTAACACCCATCACAATCATCAAATCCTCACCTTTTGCAGGCGCTGTAATTACAACTTTTTTAGCCCCTGCTGCAATATGGGCCTTTGCCTTCTCTGCTTCTCTAAAAAGACCTGTTGATTCAACAACCAGATCAACATTAAGAGATTTCCACGGAAGATTTTTAGGATCTTTTTCCGCAAGGACCTTATAAGGTTTACCATTAACAACAATCTCACTGTCCTTAACCTCAACCTGCCCCTGAAAAATCCCGTAGTTTGAGTCATATTTAAATAAATGCGCATTTGTTTTTGCATCAGTAATATCATTCAGTGCCACGATATCAAAATCTTTCATCCCTTTTTCAATTGCTGCTCTGAAAACAAGCCTTCCTATTCTACCAAATCCATTAATGGCAACTCGCATCTCTCCTCCTTTTTATTTGTTTTGAATGTGAAGTTTCTGTTATTATACTCCTGGGGGTCTTATATGTCAAAAATATATGCAGGCACTGACCATCTGTTCCGCATTCAGCAAAAAAACCTTCAGGAAATAATGAAGTTTACGACAGACCTTTTTTTCTACAATTTTTCAGTTTCAATAAATACAGGTTTTTATGATAGATCTTTGACATCAGTAATTGACTTTCCGTAAGTTATCGAATAAAATTTTCACCAAATTCAAAAAACCTAAAAAATGGAACAGATAGACTTAAGAAAAAAAAAATTCATGATTCAAAAACCGGTCGACAGATATGGGAAATTGGAATAGATGGTTATGATTCCGTTGCACCTTACATGTACTTCCAGGCTTTCTCGCCCGACGAAAAATATGTTGTCTTCAGTGCAAACAGGACAGGTGATTTTGAGCTTTACAGGTTTGATATAAAGAATACTTCGGCAGCCCAGATTACATCAGGATTTAAAAAAACTTACAACTATACCTGTTTTAAGAACAAAATTATTCTGAATGATTCAGAAAAGGTAAAATCCATAGACATTGAAAGTCTTGAAGAAAACACAGTCTTTGAAAAAAAACAGGACTGGATTGAATTATTCGGCGGACCTGCAATTTCTGAAATTGGAAACTGGGTCGCCTGTTTCTATAAGGATAAAGACGGAAAGCTGGGTATAGTTTATAAAAATCTGACAAATTCAGACCCGGCTGAAACCCTAAAACTACCAGAGGGAATTAAAACAGTTTCACATCTGCTCGCTGCTCCCTCAGAAGAATTGATACTTACATTCAATATACTTCCTGATAAACAGAATGATTCTGGCCTTCCAGATTCTCAAAGAGCCAGGTCATGGAAACTTGATGTTAAGAAAGAAAAATTAGAACCTTTTCTCGTAATGCCAGCTGGTTTCAGAGCAACTCATGAATACTGGGGTCACAATAGAAATTTGCGATTATATTTTCATAAAAAAACAGTTCCTTCCTGGGTTCCAAATGTCGTCGCTTCAATAGACATTAACGGTCGTGACTATAAAGAACATTTATTTTCACAAACCAGAAGACTCGGACATTCTGCTATCTCATATGACAATAGATTTATGGTTTCTGATGTCCAGCAACCAGGTGAAAATGAACTGTACCTTCTGGATACCAGAACAGAAAAATACGAAATAATTTGCTGGCCTGATTCTTCATGCAATCCAGAAAGAAATCAACTGGGACATGTTCATCCGTCTTTCAGTTCCAGAGGTAACTATATCATATATTCTTCTGACAGAAATGGAAAAACCTCAGTTTATATTGTTCCATTAATAATTTAACTCATTTAAAACTGCGAAAACAATAAATTTTTAAGATTTGACGTCAGAGGCAGATTCAAGTAAATTAAATTTTATACAGAAAAAAATAGGTTGTAAACATAGGAGAAACATATGGGAAAACTTAATAAAATTTTAGAAAATCTTGAAAACCCATCAGGTATTTACAGGGGTGCGCCATTTTGGGCATGGAACGGAAAACTCGAACCTGATCAATTACGCCTTCAGATAAGAATTATGAAAGAGATGGGACTCGGCGGGTTTTTTATGCATTCGCGCGTCGGGCTTGATACACCTTATCTTTCAAAAGAATGGTTTGAATGCATAAATGCCTGCGCTGATGAAGCAGCTAAGTTAAACATGCTTGCCTACCTTTATGATGAAGATAGATGGCCCTCAGGAGCAGCAGGTGGTCTTGTGACAAAAAAAGAAAAATACAGAATGCGTTATTTATGTATGGCTATTCTTGACAATAATAAGAAGCTAAACTGGAAAAATAATGTTATCGCTGCATTCATAGCTGAATTTGATGGAAACACAATCAAAAATTACAGAAGGATTAAAAAGGGAGAAAGAATCAGCAATCTGTCCGGTTCAACAAAAATCCTTGTTTTTTCTGTTGAACTGCAGAAACCGCGTGAATGGTACAATGGATATACCTATCTTGATACAATGAGCCATGAAGCTGTAAGAGAATTCATAAAAGTAACCCACGAGCAATATAAAAAATACTGCGGAAAATACTTTGGAAAAGCAATACCAGGGATTTTTACTGATGAACCGAATTATGGATCACAATTTTTTCATTATGTCTGGCCCGAGCAACCAGAAGGATACATCCTTGTCAGCTGGACAGAAAAACTTCCCTCTGTATTTAAAAAAAGATATGGTTATGACATTCTGGATCATCTTCCTGAAATATATTTTGATGTTAAAGAAAATGAAATCTCAAAAGCAAGATACCATTACCATGATTGTATAACCCACCTTTTTGTTGATGTTTTTGCAAAGCAAATAGGTCAGTGGTGCGAAAAAAATAAATTGCTATTTACGGGTCATGTCCTTTCTGAAGACACACTTTTATCTCAGACAAGAGTCGTAGGTAACTGTATGAGATTCTATGAACATATGCAGGCACCTGGAATGGATCTGCTGACAGAACACTGGCGAATCTTTAACACAGCAAAACAGGTCAGTTCTGTGGCAAGACAGTTTGGAAGAAAATGGAGATTGACTGAAACATATGGCTGCACAGGATGGGATTTCCCATTTTCAGGGCATAAGGCTCTCGGCGACTGGCAGACAGCCCTTGGAATTAACCTTAGGTGTCAGCACCTTTCATGGTACACAATGCTCGGTGAGGCAAAAAGAGATTATCCGGCAAGCATATTCTATCAATCACCGTGGTGGCACATGTATAAAAAGGTTGAGGATTACTTTGCACGAATTTACTCGGTAATAACAGAAGGAAATGAAGTAAGAGACCTTCTTGTGATACATCCGATTGAAAGCACCTGGTGTCTGTTCAAAATGTCAGAGTGGGATTATGAAAAGAAAATATGGAAAAGTATTGAAAAAGTGGAAGAACTGGACAAAATGTTTACAGAACTTTGCGATGAATTGCTTTCAAACCATCTTGATTTTGACTATGGCGATGAAGAAATAATGTCAAGATGGGCAAAGGTCGTAAAAAAAGATGGTAATGCAATTTTGAAAATTAATAAGGCGGAATATAAAACGGTTCTTGTACCAGAACTTTATACAATAAGAAAATCAACTGTTGAAATCCTTAAAAAATTTAAAGATGCTGGTGGAAAGGTGATTTTTGTCAAAAAATTTCCTGAACATATAGACGCAGAAGCAGGTTCAAAGCCGGAACATGACTTTGAAATTGCCTCTGACATTTCCCAGGCGATAAAGAAAATTGAATCTTCTTGCAGACGGGTTTCAATAACCGATGAAAATGGAAAAGAAATCAAACAGATTCTTTATCTGTTGAGAGAAAATGGCGAAGCCTATTATCTTTTTCTGTGTAATACATCTATGGAATGGAACAAAAATATTCTTGATCGATCTTTATTATCAATGGAAAGAAACATTTCTTTCGATAATGTTATAATAAAGTCCATTCCTGATTGGGAATATCCTGCCTTTGAAATTGATCCAGAAAATGGAAAAATTTATCAGGCCGAGATAGAAAAGAAAGAAAAAGGATTCTTTATAAAAACATCTTTTCCTACCCTTGGAAGCAGATTGTTTATCATCCCCAGAAAAAATATTGAAATTAAGACGGAAACAAGGACAAAACTTCGTGAAGTTGAAAAAATGGAAATCAATCAGGAAAACTGGGAAATACAGCTTTCTGAAAGAAATGTTTTAGTACTTGATATGCCTTCTTATGTTATAGGAAAAGGACAGTGGCAGGAGAAAAAAGAAATACTCAGGATTGACAGAGAAGTAAGAAATCATCTTGGAATCCCATTGAGAGGGGGTGCCATGGTTCAACCATGGGCAAGGGAAAAAAGTAAAAAACCAAAAAATATTCTGGTCACTTTTAAATATGTATTTGATATTGAAAAGATAC
>Ga0116202_10000705_pt1 | contig 18858 bp, 26 predicted proteins | sample LakKivw325mmetaG_FD_94479 | JGI IMG/M metagenome (GOLD analysis project Ga0116202, IMG submission 94479) | Anoxic lake water microbial communities from Lake Kivu, Rwanda to study Microbial Dark Matter (Phase II) - Lake Kivu water 325m metaG | ecosystem: Environmental > Aquatic > Freshwater >...
AAGTTGCCGGAGCATCAGCGCGACAGCGGCCGGCTTTTCAGCCCCGCCACAAGCTTCTGGTACTCATCCTCCGGCATGTTGTAGCACTCGTCCGGCCCCGGGAAAGTGTTCGCCTTGACATCGTCCTTGTAGTGCTGGAACGCCTCCATCATCGCCTGGCCGAGTTGCGCGTAACGTCGCACGAACTTCGGCTTGAATAGCTCGAATAGCCCCAGCATGTCATGAACGATGAGCACCTGGCCGTCCACCATGGGGCCGGCTCCTATGCCGTAGATGGGGATGTCCACAGCTTCGACGATGAGCCCGGCAACCTTGGCCGGCACCGCCTCGACCACGATGGACCACGCGCCGGCATCCTGCAGCCTGCGGGCATCCTCGATGATCTTCCTTGCGACCGATTCAGTCCGGCCCTGGCTACGGTAGCCGCCGATGACGGCGGCCGACTGCGGCGTCATGCCGATGTGCCCCATCACAGGCACGCCTGCCTTGACCACGGCAGCCAGCGTGTCGGCCACGTCGACGCCGCCTTCCATCTTCACACAGTCGACGCCGCCCTCCGCCATGAAGCGGCCGGCATTCCGGATGGCCTCTTCCTTGCTGGTCTGGTACGACATGTACGGCATATCGCCGATGAGGAATGCGTACTTCACCGCACGCGCCACGGCCTGGGTCATCCAGAGCATCTGCTCCATCGTCGCCGAGAGCGTGTTCCTGTGACCGAGAAGCGCCATCATCCCCGAGTCGCCCGGCATGATCATCTCGATGCCCGCCTTATCCTCGAACAGCGCCATCGGGTAATCGTAGGCCGTGAGCCAGGATACCTTCTCTCCCCTCGCCTTCATCTGGTACAGGTAGCCCATGTCTATCTTCTTCCGCTCTGCCTCGGGCATCGTGACGTCCTCCTTCGTAGCGTCGGTTCCAGCCAGATTCTACCATCACCCCGGTGGGCAGACCACGACCGCCGCGCAAACCCGGGGGGAGGACAGGTGTGGAGCCTCGAACTGAGACAACAGCGGGGCACAGGAGGGTGAGGGGCACAGAGCGGTCCATGCGCCAACCTGACGGGGAGCCGCCAGCGTCGACTGCGGTCTGACAAACGGGCAGCTACATCCCGCCGTCGATGCCGATGACCTGGGCGGTGATGTAGCCGGCGCGGTCGCTGGCCAGGAAGCCGACAAGCTCTGCGACCTCTTCAGGTTCGCCGGGACGCCGCAACGCGATCATCTCGACGAACTTCGCGCGGATCTCCTCGGGCAATACGCCCGTCATCTGCGTCCGGATGTAGCCCGGCGCGACGGCGTTGACGGTGATGCCCCGGGACCCGACTTCGCGCGCGAGGCTCTTGGTGAAGGCGATGATGCCGCCCTTCGAGGCGGAGTAGTTCGCCTGGCCGGGGTTGCCGATGACGCCTGCGATGGATGCGATGCTGATGATCCTGCCCCATCCGGCCCGTATCATCGCCTTCAGCGCGTGCTTGGAACACAGAAACGTGCCCTTGAGATTTATGTCGAGTACGTCGTCCCACTGCTGCTCGGACATCCTCAGCAGCAGCGTGTCCTTCGTGATGCCGGCATTGTTGACGAGAATGTGCAGCCCACCCCACTTCTCGGCCACCTGGTCGACCATCCGCTTGACCGCCTCGCCGTCGCGAACGTCCGCCTCAACCGCGAACGCCTCCGCGCCGACAGCCTGCAGCGCCGCGACGACCTCCTGCGCATCCTTCTCGTTCTGAGGGTCGACCGCCACGTAGTTGACGGCAACCCGGGCCCCCATCCGCCCCAGCTTCAAGGCGATGGCCCGTCCCATGCCGCGCGACGCACCGGTCACCAGCGCTACCTTGCCTTCAAGCTCCATTCCGCCTCCGGGGCTGACGCCCGGGCAACCCGGCGCCATTGGCCCGTCTTAGTCCTTGAACCTCTTGAACACGAGACAGCAGTTCTCGCCGCCGAGGCCGAAACTGTTCGTGAGACACACGTTCACCTTCGTCTGGCGGGCCGTGTTGGGCACGTAATCCAGGTCGCACTCCGGGTCAGGCGTCCGGTAGTTGATGGTCGGGTGGATGACGCCGCTCACGAGCGTCATGACGCACGCTACCGACTCTATCGCGCCGGCCGCAGTGATAGCGTGGCCGGTCATCGACTTGGTCGAGCTGATTGCCAGCTTCTTCGCATGGTCGCCGAACGCCATCTTGATTGCCTGCGTCTCCGTCGGGTCGTTGAGCCTGGTGCTCGTCCCGTGGGCATTCACGTAGTCAACATCCGACGGTGCGACGCCGGCACGCTCCATCGCCATCCTCATGGCATAGGCTTCGGCCGGGGCCGCCGGCGCAGTCTGGTCGAACGCGTCAAAGGACCATCCCGCTCCGCCGAGCTCAGCCAGAATCGTGGCGCCCCGCGCCTTCGCGTGGTCAAGTGACTCGAGAACAACGATGCCCCCGCCTTCGCCGAAGACGAAGCCGCTTCGCTCCGCGTCGAACGGCCGGCTGGCTTTCGCCGGGTCCGGCTCACGGGTCGTTGCCCCGAGGATGTCCAGGCCGGCCATGCCCAGCGGCGAGAGGCACGAATCCGTGCCGCCGGCTATCATCACATCGGCATAGCCGAGCTGGATGAAGTTCATCGCCGTGCCGAGCGAGTCGGCTCCGGAGGCGCACAGGCTGTTGACGCTCGTGTTCGGACCCTTCGCCTGGAAGGCCATGCCGATCTGCATCGCCGGAGCGCTCGGGCCTGACCGCGCCACGAACAGCGGGTCCACGCGACGCGGTCCCCGCCGCTCAAGCATCTGCGCCTGCCTCACGATGTAGTCGCTCTCAGACATGCAGGCCACGCTGACGCCCACTCTCTCAGGTATCTCACGGCTCGTGTCGATGCCCGCCTGCGCCATGGCCTCCTGAGAGGCCACCAGGCCGTAGTGCACCGCACGAGGGTTGCGGTCGGCAACCTTCGGATCGATGTACTTGTACGGGTCAAAGCCTTTCACCTCGCCCGCCACCTTGACGTAGAAGTTGGTTGCGTCGAAGCGTGATATCTTCCCGATGCCGGACACTCCGGCAACCGCGCTCTTCCAGAACTCCTCCGCCGTGAGTCCGAGCGGGTTGACCGTCCCCACTCCGGTGACGACGACTCGCGGGCTGCTCATCAGGCTTCTCCCTTCTCGATCACGGACGCCCAGGGCGCCACGCAAGTGCCACCATCAACGATGATGGTCTGGCCGCGGATCATGCTTGCTTCCTCGCTGCACAGGAAGGAGACCACATTCGCCACATCCTCCGGCGTCACCATCCGGCCGACCGGCGTAGTCTGCTTGGCATCCTTGACGAGACCCTCCCTGATGTAGAACTTGAGGGCCTCGGTCTCCACAGCGGAAGCGGACACCGCGTTCACCGCGATGCCCTTGGGGATGAACTCTATCGCAAGGTAACGCGTCACCGCCTCCAGCGCCGCCTTGGAGATGCCGACGGCGGCATACGTGGGCCAGACGAACTTGGAGCCGAGGCTGGAGATGCTGACTATCTTGCCGTTCCTGCCCTCCATGAGCGGAGCCGCGCGCTGTGCGCACAGCAGCAGCGCCTTGGCATTGATGTCCAGCGTCCAGTCCCACGCCTTCTCGTCGATGTCCATGATTGGGCGGCCCACGCCGGACGCGGCGTTGCTGATGAAGATGTCGAGATGCCCGAAGCTCTTCTCGACCGCCGCAAACAGCTCCTCGATCTTGGCCGGGTCGCCGACGTTGGCCTTGACTATCTCAACCTTCACGCCGAGCTGCTTCAGCTCCTCGGCCGTCTGTTCGGCCGCCTCACGCCGCCGGAAGTAGTTGACGACGATGTCGCAGCCCTGCGAAGCGAGCTTCAAGGCAATCGCCTTGCCGATGCCGCGCCCGCTTCCGGTGACGAGTGCAACCTTCCCCTGCAACGGTTTCACGATGTTTACCCCTTCTTCTTGGCCGCCTCGCGCTCCACGAAATCGACGAAGTCGCCGAAATTGCGGAACTTCTGCGCCTCCTCATCCGGTATCTCGATGTCGAATGTCTCTTCGACCGCGACCAGCGCCTGCACCACATCCAGCGAGTCGGCCTTCATCTCCTTAAACGTGGCCGTGCGGCTGATGATGCTCTTGTCGATGTGCGCGATCCTCGAGACGATGTCCTTCACCTGTTCTTCAACAGTCATGCTCAGCGGCCTCCTTCTCAAAGTATGCCTTGTGCTTTGTAGAGAGCGAGCTCTCGTTGCAGACTCCCGACGATATCAACCTGCACCGCCTTCCTGGCGGCGTTGATGCCATGGAGGATGTGCTCGGCCTTGCAGGCCCCGTGAGCGATCCTCACAACGCCGTTCACACCCCACAACAGACCGCTCCCCTCCTCTTCCCCTTCGTAGGACAGCTTCTTGATGGGCAGGACGCGGTCGAACACGCGCCCGACCAACCCCTTGAACGACGGGTATTTCCCCAGCAGCCAGACCCTGGCGCGGTCGCCGATGCTCTCGTAGAACTTGAGCAGCACATTGCCGACGAAGCCATCGCACACGATGACGTTCGCCTTTCCCGTGAGGATGTCGTTCCCCTCGATGTTTCCGATGAAGTTCAGCCCGCTCTTCTTCAAGAGTGGGAACGCGCCCTTGACCAGCTCATTCCCCTTGCCTTCCTCGGCGCCGGTGCTTAGCAGCCCGACCGACGGGCGCTGGATGCCGTAGACAGTGCGGGCATACACCGTGCCGGCGATGGCAAACGACAGCAGATGTTCCGGTTTGCAGTCCACGTTGGCGCCCAGATCCATGATGACGATGTTCGGTGCGAAGCTGCTGAATCCGCCTCCGATGGTGGGCCGCTCCATCCCCGGCAGCATGCCAAGATAGGTCGCGGCTGCGGCGCCCACAGCCCCTGACGAGCCGGCGCTCACGAACGCATCCGCTCCACGCTCTTTCACCAGCTTCGTTCCAATCACGATAGACGACTGTCGCTTGTTCCTGATAGCCAGCGCAGGAGGCTCGCCCTCATGAATCACATCGGGCGCATGCACGCACCGTATCAGGTCCGGCGGAGCACCTTCGGCCCGCAGCGCTTCGGACACGACGTCTTGCTGTCCAACAAGCGTGACGGCGACATCACGCTGACGGGCAGCCATGACCGCGCCTCTGACTATCTCGCCGGGCGCATAGTCACCGCCCATCGCGTCTACGGCAACCCTGACCTGCCCAGAGGACTGTGACATGCTCGTCTCCCCCTCAACTCACAGGACCACGCACAGTGGAACGCGATTCAAGGATGCACCGGTCCCGCCCCCTCACAACGGGGCGGGAAGCGTCAGCTCCGCATCACCGGAGACAACGACCTCTCCCGCCTGGTTGGAGCAGGAAACCGAACAGGTGACGCATACTATACCACCATCACGCTGCACCGATTCAACGCGGCCGGACACGGTAAGCCGATCTCCGGGGCGGGCGGGGCTCCTGAAGCGCAGTGAGAGACGTCCCGTGCTGTCCCAGGCCTCACCGAACGCCCGGACGAGCATCTCGGACAGGTAGGCGAGCACGAGCATGCCGTGCGCGATGGTTCCCTTGAGCGGCGTCGTGGCCGCGAAGGCTTCGTCGATGTGGATGGGATTGAAGTCCCCCGAAGCGTCGGCGTAGCGCCGGATGTCGGCCTGGGTGACCTCTCTAACGAACTCGGGCAGCGTGGTTCCTTGAGCGACAGGGTACTCCATCTTCCTCTCACCCGGGCAGGACGATGGTGGAGCGGCCCTTCTGCACCGTCCGCCCGTCCTCGTCATCGATGACGGTCTCGAGCGTCAGCATGCGCATCGGGCCCCGCGCAAGCTTGCGCACAACCGTTGCCTGGCACGAGACTCTGGCGCCCACCGGCACAAGCCCGCTGAACTCGAACTCCTGAGACGCATGGATGGTGCCCGGCGGCAGGGCGATGAGTCCGCCGAGGGACGCGATAGCCCGGGCCGCCACCGCGAGCGGGGGCACGTAGCCCGGGTGCGAGGCGCCTACGGCCGCTACATACAGGTCGACCGTCGCCGCATCGAGCGCATACTCGACGCGCTGGAACACCTGCCCCGCGGTAAGCGAATCGTAATCTGCAGCCAACTCACCGGCACCTGTCCGCCGGCCGCCACACCCGCCGGCGTCAGCCACGGTGTGTACCGACTCGTCGGAGCTTCGGGTTATCATGCCATTGCCTGCTTCGCTGTGTCAACAAATGCGCGGCCTTGAAACCGCTCCGGTGTGCGAATACCATACATGCTGTCGGCATCGACCCGACCGCGGAGCCTTGAGTGGAGCAGTTGCAGCAGTTCTTCACAAACCCGATGGTGTGCGCGCCTCTCGCGGCATGGCTGGCTGCACAGTTCATGAAGACGCTCATCGACGCTACCCGCTATCGCCGCTTCAACGCGCGGCTTCTCACGGCGTCCGGCGGCATGCCGAGCGCCCACTCCGCCTTCGTCTGCTGCCTCGCCGCCACGGCCGGACGCAACGTCGGGCTCGCCTCGCCGACGTTCGCCGTTACGTTCGCTCTGGCCGTCGTGGTCATGTATGACGCGGCCGGCGTCCGGCGTGCGGTCGACAAACAGTCCGACATCCTGACACACGTTCTCAACCACGTCCCACGGACGCAGGACGATTTCGACCGTTTTCTGGAGGAGTTGGTCGGGCACACCCGTCTGCAGGTCGTCGCGGGCGCCGTGCTCGGCATCCTGGTCGCGGCACTGCTGAACTGACCGGCAGCGTTGCGTTCGCGCGTTGCCGCTCCGCCGCAGCTTCCACTATAATGCCGGAATGCGACGCAACGACAGCTCCGGGATGAACGCCATACTCTTCCTCGTCGCCCTCAATATCCTCGTGTTCTTCTTCAAGACGATGCGACCGGAGCTCACCTACCTCCTGGGTCTGACCCCGGCGCTGGTACCGCAGCAACCGTGGACGCTCATCACCTCGATGTTCGTCCACGCGAGCCTCACCCACATCCTGTTCAACATGATCAGCCTCTACTTCCTGGGGAGCCTGCTGCTGCGGCTCGTCGGAGAGGTGCGCTTCCTCGAGGTGTACCTCATCGGCGGCATCGCCGGTAACGTGCTCTACATACTGCTTGGCCCCGCCATGGTGCCGGGCGTCGGCGCCTCGGGCGCCATCTTCGCCATCGGCGGTGCGCTCGCTCTCCTGGCGCCCCGGTTGCCGGTGGTCATCTTCCCTCTACCCATCCCCGTGCCCCTGTGGGGCGCGATGACGTTCTTCCTCCTCATCTCCTTCGTCATCGCCGGCATCGCCTGGCAGGCGCACCTCGGCGGCTTCCTCTTCGGATTGCTCGCCGGCGTCTACTTCAGGCGGCGTTACCGCAGCTACCGCGGTTACTAGCTAAACGAGGGCACGTTGACGGAACAGCCGGTCGGTTTCACGAGCGACGGACTGCGTCTCGCGGGCAGGCTCTTCCTCCCGGACGGACCGCCTCAGGCGCCCGGCCTCTGCATCTGCCACGGCATTCCCGCCGTTCCCTTCAATCCGTCCGATGAAGGCTACGCGGTGCTGGCGCGACGCTTCGCGGGCGAAGGATTCGTTACCCTCATCTTCAACTTCAGGGGCGCCGGACTGAGCGAAGGCAACTTCGATATGGCCGGCTGGACGCGTGACCTCGAGCGGGCCATCGAGTATCTCTCGCTGCATCCACGCCTCGCTCGGGACCGCATCTTCCTCATGGGTTTCAGCGGCGGCGCCGCGGCCGCCATCTGCGTCGCATCCCAGAACGAGGGCGTACGGGGCATCGTCTCGTGCGCGTCCCCGGCGGTATTCGACGAGCTCTTCGCGGATTCGGCCTTGGACGGCGCTCTGGCGCACTGGCGGGATATAGGCATCATCCGGGACGCTTCCTTTCCGCGGGACCGCTCAGCCTGGGAGCAGGGCTTCCGCGAGGTGGAGCCGGCGTCGCACGTCAGCCGCATCGCGCCGCGGCCTTTGCTCATCCTGCACGGGGACGCAGACGAGGTCGTGCCCGCAGCGCACGCGAGCCGTCTCTACGATGCCGCCGCCGAGCCGAAGGAGCTTGCCATCATCCCGGAGGGCCGCCACCGGCTCCGCGTCGACGAGCGCGCGATGGACCTCGCCGCGAATCGGCTCAAACGCTGGAGCGCTGGTTGACGTTCCGTTCGAGGTGGTGCTACAATGACCCGCTGTTGTCTGGAGGTGCGGAGATTTACGCCATAGTCGAGTCCGGTGGAAAGCAATACAAGGTCGCTCCGCGGCAAACCGTGGATGTCGACAATATCGATGCGCCGAATGGCGACACGGTTGAACTGAACAAGGTCCTTCTCGTGTCCGACGGTGAGACCACGCACGTGGGTTCGCCCACCGTCGCCGGCGCGAAGGTAATTGCGACTTCTCAGGGTCCGGTGAAGGGCGACAAGGTCGTCGTGTTCCGGTACAAGAACAAGACGAGGTACCGCAGGAAGACAGGCGCGAGGGCACAGCTCACGCGTCTGACCGTCGACCGCGTGGTACTGTCTGGAGAGTAAGAGATGGCACACAAGAAAGGCGGCGGCAGCACCCATTGCGGTCGTGACAGCCGCTCCCAGCGTCTCGGCGTCAAGCGCTTCGGTGGCGAACTCGTCAATGCCGGTACCATCATCGTCCGGCAGCGCGGCACGAAGATACGAGCCGGTGAGAACGTCGGCGTCGGCCGCGACCACACCCTCTACGCCCTGGTGACGGGAAGCGTCGCGTTCTCTCCCGCATCGAAGTCTCAGAAGAAGGTCAGCGTACAGCCATGAAGCCCAAGATTCATCCGAAGTACTACGAAGATGCCAAGGTGACCTGCCTCTGCGGCAACGTGTTTCCCTGCGGCGCAACCAAGCCGGAGATCCGCGTCGAGGTCTGCAGCGCCTGCCACCCCTTCTACACCGGCCAGCAGAGAATCGTCGACACCATGGGCCGAGTCGACCGCTTCAAGAAGAAGTACGGCATCAAGGACTGAGCGTCCGTTCGATAGTCATGTCGAGAGGAATGGCTTGCATGGAGGCCATTCCTCTCTTGTTTTACGAGGCACTCTGATGGCGCCAGGTTTTCACTACGGCGGTCAGGCCCTCATCGAGGGGGTCATGATGCGCGGTCCGACCGACATCGGCATGTCGGTGCGACGCCCCGACGGCGAGCTGGAGACCACCCGCAAACGGGTGCCTTCCATCTACAGCGGCCGCTTGCGCAAGATGCCGCTCGTACGTGGCATCATTATGCTCGTCGAGACGCTCGTCATCGGGACCCAGGCGCTGATGTACTCCGCCGAGAAGGCCGCCTCGGGTGAGGACGGCGGCGAGATGCCCAAGGGACTCCTGTGGCTGACGGTGGCAGCGAGCCTCGGGTTCAGCGTGCTGCTCTTCTTCGTACTGCCACTGCTCGTGTCACGAAGTCTGGACGCGCACATCGGCTCCGACTTCGTCAGCAACCTGCTCGAAGGCGTATTCCGCATGCTCATCTTCGTCGCCTACGTCGCCGTCATCGGGCTCATGCGCGACGTGCGCAGGGTCTTCGCCTATCACGGCGCCGAGCACCGCGTCATCAACGCCTATGAGGCCGGGGTTCCGCTCACAACGGAGGCAGTCCGCAGCTACTCCACGTCGCACACGCGCTGCGGCACGAGCTTCATCTTCGTTGTGCTCGTCTTCTCCATCATCGTGCTGTCGCTGCTGGGCCGTCCGGTCCTCTGGCTCAGCATCCTCTCCCGCATCGTGCTGCTGCCTCTCATCGCAGCCGTGAGCTACGAGTTCATCAAGTGGTCGGCCGACAGGCAGTCGAATCCGGTGGTGCACACGCTGACGGCGCCCGGGCTGCTGCTGCAGAAGCTGGTCACGCGTGCGCCCGACGACGGACAGATAGAGGCCGCCATCGCTGCGCTTCGCGCGGTGCTGGAGGAGCCTGCCGGCGCCAAGAGCGCCTAGCGCGTGTCGTCCGGGTCCAGTCCCCGCATGCCGCCCTCCTCGGTCACGAAGCACGTCCGTGTGTTGAGGTGGCAGACCGGCCCGACCGGGTCCGCCCGCACGAGGATGGTATCGCTATCGCAGTCCTTGTAGATGGCGCGCACACGCAGGAAGTTGCCGGACGTCTCGCCCTTCAGCCAGTACTTCTGCCTGCTGCGACTGTAGAACCAGACGTTGCCTGATTCGACCGTGCGCCTGAGCGACTCGGCGTTCATGTAGCCGAGCATGAGCACTTCGTTCGTCCTGTCGTCCTGGATGATGGCGGGGACCAGCCCCTGCCCGTCAAGCTTGAGCATCTATCCTCCGTACAATGAGATAGCTTCACGAAGGTCGATGGACCCCGTGTAGATGGCCTTGCCGAGTATCGCCCCGGCCGCGCCGGCGTCCCGCACGCGCCGAACGTGGTCGATGGTTGCGATGCCGCCCGCCGCCACAACCGGGGCGTCGGTGCTGTGCGCCACGTCCTCGAGCGCCTCGAAGTTGGGCTCGGTCAGTGTCCCGTCCCGCCGCACGTCGGTGTAGACGAAGCGCGCCACGCCCAGCTCACGCATCCTGCCGCACAGCTCGATGACCGGCACGCGCGTCTCCTTCAGCCAGCCGCGCGTGGTCACGAGCCCGTCTCGCGCGTCGAGGCTCACCACGATGGCATCGCCGTACGAACGAACGAGCGACTCCACCATCGCCGGGTCCTCGATGGCGGCCGTGCCCAGCACGATGCGCTCCACGTCGTGCTCGAATAGCCAGCCGGCGTCTTCCGCCGTCCTGATGCCGCCGCCGACCTCGAGGCGCAATCCCTCCACCTTCATCAGGTCGGCGATGGTCTCCCGGTTCACCAGTCGCCCTTCCGCAGCGCCGTCGAGGTCGACGACGTGCACGAGCTTCGCGCCGCATTTCTGCCACCGGCGCGCCACCGCGGCCGGGTCGAGGTCGAATACGTCCTCGCGTCCGTAGTCCCCCTGGAACAGCCGCACGCACGCGCCGTGCCGCAGGTCTATCGCCGGCAGTATCTCCATAGAGTGCCACTCACTTCGTCCGGCGCACCGGCCGGAAGCGCCATTATAGGGGATGGCTCCGGAGGGTGTCATTCGGAGCGGAGCAGTCAGGTCCCGGCGCGGCGCAGCCGCGGTTCAACCCTGCAGGCCGGGCTTGGGCCCCTCGACCGAGGGGACATCCGTCGCACCGAGAAACGCGTCGAGAGGTATCGCCCTCTCGAGGCTGAAGGCGCCGATCCGCAGCCTCCGCACCTCTTCCACCGTCGCGCCAACGCCGAGCTTCTCGCCGAGGTCGTGCACCAGGCTGCGAACGTAGAAGCCCGACGAGACGTCGCACTCGAGCGAGAAGGCGGGGTACGCAAACGAGCTCAGCCGGAGTGAGTACACCTTCACCGTGGCGGCCGGTATCTCGACATCGAGTCCCTTCCGCGCCAGCTCGTAGGCCTTCTTGCCGCCAAGCTTCTTGGCCGAGTACGCCGGCGGGGTCTGCAGTATCTCGCCCAGAAAGTCCTGCAGCGCCGCCTCAACCTCTTCACGGGTCACCACGCGGTCGCACGTCTTCACGACGTCGCCCGCGACATCGTACGTGGTGGTGGTGACGCCGAACCGCGCGCGAACCGCATACGTCTTGTCCATATGCAGGAACTGGCTCGCCTGCTTCGTCCGCTTTCCGGTGAGCAGAATGAGCAGCCCGGTGGCCAGCGGGTCGAGCGTCCCCGTATGCCCCACCTTCGACCCCGTCTTCCTCTTGACGAGGGCAACAACCTTCGCCGAAGACATGCCGCTGGGTTTGTCGATGAGCAGGATGCAGTCCATGCCGCAAAGTATAGAACATGAAAGGTGTGACGCGGCCGGTGTCAGAGCGTGGGAAGGAAGGTCACCAGCAGCACCCTGCGGGTCCGGTCGGTGAGCTTCACGCGGTCGTCGATGCGCCGTCCGGCCACCCAGACGATGTGCTGCGGAGAGCAGAGCAGCGGCACACAGTCCCTCTGAGCCAGGGGAATCCCTTCGTCCACCATGAAGTCCTGCAGCTTCTTCTCCCGCGGCATGCCCAACGGCTGGAACCGGTCGCCGGGCCGCCGCCGCCTCACGAAGAGCTCCTCGCCGGCCGCATCAGCGTCCAGCGTGGCAGAGAAGCCGTTCCCGGTCGGGCTGCCCGGCGCGCCCTCCACGAAGGAGGTGCTCACCCTCCAACCGGGGAAGACCGCCTCTCCGGGAACCGGCACAGGCACGGGCTCCAGCGGAGCAGGTATGCCGGGGCTATCGTCTGCGTAACCCGGACCGGTCGCCGTCAGACACGAGACCTCTCTACGCCACGTAACGCCAGAGACAAGGCGCAGGCACTTGCCCGGACGCGCCGCCGCAAGCCTGCGCACGGAGGCGACGTGCGCCGCCGAGACGTCGCGAATGTCGCCGGCCACGTGCTCGTGAGCCAAGCGCACAAGTCGGGACTGTATGGCCGGGCCGGCCGCCCTGAAGCCCGCCAGGTCGAGGCGCGCGCGCCCGGGAGAGACATCGGCGATGCCCTCGCGAACGCGACGCGTCTCCTCCTCCAGATGGTCGTCGTCGTCCTTCGCTGCCTGCCCGAGGCGCAGGAGCGCATCGTCGAACCTCGGGTTCAACTCGCGGCACTGCGGCAGCAACTCGAGACGTATCCGGTTGCGAAGGTAGGATGGTGAGTCGTTCGAGACATCCTCACGCGGCTCTAGTCCGAGGAGGCGGCAGTACCGCCGCGTCTGCTCCCGGCTCACGCCGAGCAGCGGCCGCACGACGCGCACCACCGCGCCGCCGCCCGACGGCATGCCGGACACCGGGACGAGCGAAACGGCCTCGAGTCCGCGCAACCCGCGCAGGCCCGAGCCGCGGATGACGTGGAGCAGAAGCGTCTCGACGGCGTCGTCCCGCGTGTGTCCGGTCGCGATAACCTCCGCTCCGACGGAGCAGGCCACCTCATACAGGAAACGGTAGCGCACCTCGCGGGCGGCTTCCTCGAGCGAGCACTTCCGCTGCCGTCTCCACGCGGCGACGTCGCGCGCTTCCATGGTGCAGGGCAGGTCGAGCGAGCGTGCCGTCTCCGCTACGAAGGCCGCGTCCGCGCGTGAGGCGGCGCCGCGCAGCATGTGGTCCAGGTGCGCCACGTGAACGCGCACATCGAGCCTGTCGCGGAGCCTCGCCAGGGCGTAGAGCAGGCAGAGGGAATCGGCGCCGCCCGATACGGCGGCGACGACCGTGCTCCCTTCACGCAGCAGTCCGCCGTCGCGTATGGCCTTGAGCGCTCCGCGCTCGAGGTCCGCGGCGGTCGGTTCCCCGGGCGTCTTCACAGCCGCTAGACCACCTGGTAGGACGTGTCGTTGAAGCGGGCCAGCCGGGCGCCGAACTTGCCGAACTCGAGTGCGTTGATGCACCCGGGATCCATCCGGAACTTCGTAATCATGCTCAGCGGGAAGTCCATCGCCTTCAGGATGATGGACAGCGTAGTGAAGTAGTGGCTCACGACGAGGACGTTCTCGTGCGCGCCGTTCTCGACAAACGGCTTCACTACGCCCCAGGTGCGGTCCTGCAGCTCCTGGAAGCTCTCACCGCCGGGAAGTCGCTCCCGTCCACCCTTCCACCAGTCGAGCAGCATCTCGGTGAACGTCTGCGGGATGTCCAGCGTGCAGAGCCCGTCGAAGATGCCGACGTTGACCTCCTTCAGGCCCGGGTCTGTGGCAATCGGCAGCGGGTGGTAGCGGGCAATCGACTGCGCCGTCAGCACGGCGCGCTGCAGCGGGCTGGAGATGATGTAGTCGACCGGCTCGTCGCGCAGCACCTCCGACAGCCGGGCTATCTGTCGCAAGCCGGTCTCGCTCAGGGCCGTGTCTACGGCCCCGCCCTGGACCTTCCTCTCGCTGTTCCAGACAGTCTCGCCATGCCGCACCAGAAGCAATCTCACGTGATGAACCTCCAGACGAACAGAGAACAGGCAGCGTTCCCGCTCAGGACGCGAGCGAGAGCGACGTACGATGTATCGACTCGAACGGTTCCGCGAAGCCAAGCGCCGAGAGCACGTGGTCCGGCCGTGCACCGCCCTCCTGGCCCAGCATCAGCAGCATATCCACAACACAGGTACCGGCGTCTCCCGCGGCCACGGTCAGCTCCTGGACGAGCGGCCGAAGGTCCTGCCTCTTCTCGACGCCCGCCCGCTCGTACTGAAAATCGAAGCTCGGGGCTTCGAGGAACGAGCGCACTGCAGCCTCCGCCGCGGCAGGGCCGCCGGGGTACGAGGCGACGCAGCGATATCGCCCGGCGCAGACAACCGACTGCAGAGAGGGCAGGCTCTCGGGCACCTCCCGGGCCGAGTGCACCGAGAATCCCGCCGGCAACTGGCGTCTGGTCATCATCAGGAGCGCGTCCGGCGGCATCCACTTGCGCAGCCAGACGTCCATCAGCTCAGCCTCCCCGGTGAAACCCACGGCAAGCGGCGCCGCCACGGCGATCTTGGGGTGCGGCGTGAAGCCCTGCGTGTACTCGATGGGGATGGCTGCCCGCCGGAAGACCCTCTCCCAGCAGCGCATCGTGTCCAGGTGCGAGATGAAGCGAACGGGAGCGCCGCGACCGAAGCTAATGCGGAGCCGCTGCATCCTTCTCCGTCCCCGTCTCGCGGCGCGGTGCGCTGCCGCCTTCCTTCGTCACCACGAGCTTCTCTATCTTCATGCCCTTCATCTCGGCGATTGCCAGCTTCAAGTTCCCGTAGCGCAACTGCTCCCCTTGCCGCGGGATGCGCCCCAGGTAGCTGAGCACAAAGCCGGCCACGGTTTCGTAGTCGCCGACCGGCAGGCCGAGCTCGAGCTCCTCATTCGCATCTTCCACCCGGTAGCCGCCGTCCAGCTCGTAGGTGTTGGCTCCCGTCACGACGAAGTCCTCGTCCTCGTAGCCAAGCTCGTCTCTTATGTCACCAACCACTTCCTCGGTGAGCAGACCAAGCGTCACCATGCCGGCGACGCCGCCATACTCGTCCACGACGAGCGCCACGTGGTGGCCAAGGTCGCGCATCTCCGTGAGCAGCTTGCCGAGAGGCTGGCTCTCAGGCACGAAGTAGGCGGGGCGCATCAGCTCGTCCACCGTAATCTTCTCGGGCGTGCACGCGCTGGTGAGCTTCATCAGCACGTCCTTGGCGGAGAGCACGCCGACCACGTTGTCCGTCGTCTCCTTGTACACCGGGAAGCGGCTGTACGGAGTATCGGCGTAGATGCCGAGGAACTCCGCCAGGGTCGTCCCCTCGGCCACCCAGGCTATCTCGGTACGCGGCACCATGACCTTGCTCACCGGCCGGTTGGTGAACTCGAGCACCGCGTGCAGCATCTCCGCCTGGTCCTCTTCGACCACTCCCTCGCTCTCGCCCACATCGATGGCGGAGCGCAGCTCGCCGGCGCTGACGAGAAGCTGCTTCTCCTCAGCGTCAGTAACGAGCCGCCGGAAGCCGAAGCCGATGCGCTCAAGCAGCCAGACGAAGGGAAAGAGGGAGAATTCGAAGAAGCGCACCAGATAGACGTAGTTCAGCGCCAACCGCTCGGCATAGTGCATGGCAATCGTCTTCGGAAGCAACTCTCCGAACACCAGCACGACGGCCGTCACCGCCACCGTCGCGATGACGGGTCCCCACGGAAGGCCGAACACCGCCACGCAGAACATGGTCCCGATGGCGGCCGCGGCGATGTTCACCAGGTTGTTGCCCAGAAGCACCGTTGCCAGGAAGCGCTCGGGGCGGTCCAGGATGCCGGCCAGCCCCAGCGCCACGCGTCCGCCGCTCTCGCGCAGATAGTGCACCCGAAGGCGAGGTACAGCGATGAAGGCCGACTCAGCGCTGGAGAAGAAGGCGGACAGCACGAGGCAGAGGAAGAACGCAGGCAACAACCAACTGGCAGGCTCGTCCACTTGTTAAGCTATCCTGACCCCCGTGAACGCGACTCCCGCACCGTCGCCGGTCCGGGCCGGGTCGATAGCACGTACACCGCGCAGGTATCGTACCATCGAGTTTCAACGCATGTCAAAGCAGGCTGGCGCCCGGCGTCGTGCGTGGAACACGGGGAACACAGGTAGTATACTACCGAACCATTGTACTCGGATGCGACGGTCCGCAACGTGGGCGGCGAGTCGACCGGCACACCGGCTTCCGGAGGGGGCAAATGACGAAGACAGTGGCTGAGATCAACGAGAAGATAGCCCGTCGCGAGGCCGTGGTCATGACTGCGGAAGAGGTCATCGACTACGCAAAGGCGCAGGGCTTCGAGAAGGCCGCGCGCACGGTGGATGTCGTTACCACCGGCACATTCGGCACCATGTGCTCCTCCGGCATGTACATGAACATCGGCCACTCGAAGCCGCGCATCAAGCTCGGCGGCGGCCGGACCACGCTGAACGATGTGCCGGCGTACGCGGGACTGGCGGCGGTGGACCTGTTCCTCGGCGCGGCAGCAATCCCGGACGATGACCCGCGCAACCGGATATACCCTGGTGAGTTCCGCTATGGCGGCGGGCACGTCATCGAGGACCTCGTTGCGGGCAAGGACATCCGGCTCGAGGCGACCGCCTATGGCACGGACTGCTATCCCCGCAAGAAGCTGGAGACGTGGATACGCCTCTCCGACCTCAACAGCGCCACGCTGTTCAATATGCGCAACGGCTACCAGAACTACGGCGTCGCCGTGAACACGAGCGACAAGACCATCTACACCTACATGGGCGTGCTGAAGCCCAGCCTCGGGAACGCCAACTACTCTTCGGCGGGGCAGCTCTCGCCGCTCTTGAACGACCCCGACTACGCGACCATCGGCATCGGCACGAAGGTCTTTCTGGGTGGCGGCATCGGCTATGTCGCCTGGCACGGAACACAGCACAACCCGCACGTACCCCGGCTGGAGAACGATGTGCCCCGCGGCCCATCGGGCACGCTGGCGCTCATCGGCGACCTCAAGCAGATGAGCGCGCGGTGGCTCGTGGGCACGAGCATGCTCGGCTACGGTCCATCACTCACCGTCGGGCTGGGAGTGCCGATTCCCATCCTCTCCGAGAAGGTATTCGCGCATACGCTGGTGACGGACGCGGACATCGTCGCACCTGTGGTCGACTACTCCTCGGCCCAGCCGCAGCGACTGCCGGACACGCTCGGAGAGGTGACGTACGCGGCGCTGCGCAGCGGCTCCATCACGGTGCAGGGCAGGGAGGTGCCGACCTCGTCGCTCTCAAGCTATCCGCGTGCACGGGAGATAGCTTCCATCCTGAAGCAGCGCATAGCGGAGGGGAGCTTCCTGCTGACGCAACCCGTGGCGCCCCTGCCCGGGCCCGACTCCGAGGTCGGCTACCATCACCTCGTTGAGCGCCCGATTGAGGAAGGAGGAACGGAGAGATGAAGGTGTCGCGTCGCATCGTCCTCAAGTTTCCCCCGCTCGTCACGGGCCAGCCGGTGGTCTGCCGGCTCGCAAAGGACTACAACCTGATGTTCAACATCCTGAAGGCGCAGGTCTCGCCGGGGCAGGATGGGCTGATGGTGCTGGAGCTGACGGGCGAGCGCGCCGACTACGATCGCGGCGTGAAGTACCTCCGCGACACGGGCGTGCACATTCAGCCGCTGAGCCAGGACGTCCTGCGGGACGAGTCCCGCTGTACCGACTGCGGCGCCTGCGTCACCATCTGCCCGGCGCTGGCGTTCACGGTCGAGCCGGACACGCGCAAAGTCAAGTTCGACCAGAACAAATGCGTGCTCTGCGGCCTGTGCGTGAAAGCCTGTCCGCCGCGCGCGTTGAGCATCATCTTCTAGCGGTAGACCGGCCGTGGACGCTCGTCGGGTCTACAGGGACTGGGTCGGTGGGCAGGGCCTCGTCACGTTCACGGTCGCCCTCGGGGAGACCGACCTGCTGGTGGCTGCTCCGCACGACCTCTCACGGGAGGCGCTCGCCTCCGCGGCGCGCCACCGGGCTGCCATCGAGTCGTACATCCGCTCTCATCCGCGCTTCGCGACGAGCCTCCAGCCGATTGAGGCGCAAGACGAGGCTCCCGACATCGTCAAGGGCATGGCGCGGGCCGCGGCTGCGGCCGGCGTGGGGCCGCTGGCCGCGGTGGCGGGAGCAATAGCGGAAGCCGTCGGCCTCGACCTGCTGCAGCTCACCGACGAGGTCATCATCGAGAACGGCGGCGACATCTTCCTCTCAACGCGCAGCCGTCGGACAGTGGGCTTGTATGCGGGGCGCTCGGCGCTCACCGGGAAGCTGGCGCTCGTCCTCGAGCCGGAGGACACGCCGCTCGGCATCTGCACGTCGAGCGGCTCGTTCGGGCACTCGTTGAGCTTCGGCGCCGCCGATGCCTGCACCGTGCTGGCCCGTCCGGCGGCCCTTGCCGACGCGGTCGCCACCTCACTGGCAAACCGCATCCGGACGGCATCCGACCTCGCCGCCGCCCTGACAGCGTCCGCCATCCCGGAGGGCGTCAGCGGCGTCGTCGCTACCATCGACGGGCAGGTCGCCGTCTGGGGACGGCTCCACCTGACCCCCATAGAAGCCGGCCGGTAGCAGCGCCGCGTTCTAATGAAGAGGTGAACTCCCACGACCATCCGTCCGCCGCTCGACGGATGCCTGCCGTGGACTGCATCACGGCCGTGATGCCACAACGGAGGACATGTCGCAGAGGTGGCGGCCCATCCCATGTAGCCTGACGTAGAGTCCAAGAGCGGTTTCTCAGGCAAGTACCATACGGAGGACGGCGGAGGCGCGCCCGCGTACCCGTTGTCCGGTGCAGGGGCCGTTCGCGAACGGCCCCTACAACCGACCACACCACCTCATCCGCATGCGGTCGTGCGCTCCCGTGACCGCGTCAGGCCGGAGCCGTGCCACGTTTCGGCCGCACTCGCCTGCGGGCAACGCCGCCAACCGAT
>Ga0116202_10000707_pt1 | contig 18844 bp, 17 predicted proteins | sample LakKivw325mmetaG_FD_94479 | JGI IMG/M metagenome (GOLD analysis project Ga0116202, IMG submission 94479) | Anoxic lake water microbial communities from Lake Kivu, Rwanda to study Microbial Dark Matter (Phase II) - Lake Kivu water 325m metaG | ecosystem: Environmental > Aquatic > Freshwater >...
GAACGGTTCAGGATAGGCGAGCCCATAAAGGCGTACGTTCTTGAGGTAAGAAAGCCCAACAAGGGCATGTACCAGGTCATCGTTTCCAGGACCCACCCCAATTTCGCGAAACTCCTTCTTGAACAGGAAGTCCCGGAGGTCAGGGACGGGACAATAAAGATAAAGTCGGTGGCGCGGTTCCCCGGGGATATGGTTAAGGTTGCCGTGGAATCTACGGACCCGAAGGTGGATGCCGTTGGAACCTGCGTGGGGGAGAAGGCGCGCAGGATAAAAAACATGATGAAGGAGCTTAATGGGGAAAAAGTTGAAATTATACTGTGGGACAAGGACATAAGCAAGTACGTGATGAATTCCTTGAGCCCTGCAACCGGCAAGACCGTGATAATCAACGAGAAGAAAAAGGAAGCGATAGTGATTACCGACGACAGCCAGCTTTTCCTTGCCATAGGGAAAAGGGGACAGAACGTGCGCCTTGCCTCAAAGCTTACCGGTTGGAACATACGGGTGTTGAGGGAATCGGAGTACATGAGTGCGGAAAAACCGGCCGTGGCTATGGTTGAGGGGATTGACGAGAAGATGGCCCTGGAGCTTGCAAAATTCGGGTACAGCTCCATAAAGGCCCTTGCGGAGGCGGATACCGAAGAGCTGAAAAAGATACCGGCGGTGGGAGAAAAACTCGCCGCAGAGCTTGTGGAAAAGGCGAAAATGTACAGGGAAAAAATGCTGCAGAAGCCCGAAGAGACAGAAAAGGAAGAAAATGAGAGTACAGGATCTTGCTAAGAAGTACAAGATGGAAAAGAAGGAGTTCCTTGAGCTGCTGAATGGTATTGGCATCAAGGGCAAAAAGACAGTGAGCGCCTTGTCCAGAGAGGAACTGGCAAAGTTTGAAAATTACATCGGAAGAATAAAAGAAAGGTTTGAGGCACAAAAGCAAAAGGAGAAACCTGCCGAGGCGACGAAGCCGGCCGAAGAAAAGAAGCAGACCGCGGGAAAGAAAGATACCGGGGAGAAGAAGCCGAGGGTTGAGAAAAAGGCAGTAAAGGAAGAGGCATCAGCCAAGAAGATTAAAAAGGCAGAGCCGTCGCCGAAGAAGAAAGCAGCAGAAAAGGAGAAGCCGGCCGCTAAAAAGAAAGCCGCAAAGAAGGCTGCACGGGCGAAAAAGCCAAAGGAAGAACCGGCTGTAAAAAAGGCAAAGGAAGCAAAAGAGGTCAAGGAAGAAAAACCGCCGGCAAAGAAGCCGCCTGAAAAGCCTGCCGCCGCTCCCCCGGAGAAACCAAAGCCGGCATCAGGACCACAGGTGATAATAAAGGAAGTAAGGGTTGAAAAGAAACCGGTGGTCATACCCCTGCAGAAGCCTCCGGCACCCCCTGTCAGAAAGCCGTTTGCTCCAGCCAGGGAAGAGAGGAAACCGGTTGAGAAACCGGTGGTCAGGCATGAGGTTAAACCCGAAGCAAAACCCATTGTGGCGTTAAAGAAAGAAATAGTCCTTGAGGGGACGGAAACCATCAAGGAATTTTCCGAGAAGACAGATATACCCGCAGCCGAAATAATCAAGCATTTTTTTACCCAGGGATTCATGGTGAACATCAATCAGTCCCCGGGCAAGGACAACCTGAAGAAAGTGCTGGAGGTCTTCGGTGTAGCGGCCGTGTTTGAGACAGCGGAGGCGAAACCCGAAGCAAGGAAGATCCCGAAAGTCGGGAAAGGCGGGGTGATGGTGCCGCGTGCGCCCGTTGTAACCATAATGGGGCATGTTGACCACGGAAAAACCACGATACTGGATACCATCAGGAAGAGCCGCATTGCGGAGAAAGAACACGGGCAGATTACCCAGAAGATAGGCGCGTATAAGTTTGACATGGGCAAGAAAGGCGCGATAGTTTTTCTTGATACCCCCGGTCACGAGTCCTTTACGGCGATGAGGGCAAGGGGAACGCTGGTTACCGACATAGTGGTACTCGTGGTTGCCGCGGACGAAGGTATAAAGCCGCAGACCGTAGAGGCAATAAACCATGCGAAATCCGCCAATGTGCCGATTATAGTTGCGGTCAACAAGATTGATAAGCCCAATATAAACCTTGACAGGGTGAGAAAGCAGCTTGCCGAATACAAACTGGTACCGGAGGCATGGGGAGGAGAAACAGTTTTCGTAAACGTTTCGGGGTTGACCGGCCAGGGCATCGGCGAGCTTCTTGAGATGATAGTGCTGATGGGAGAGATGCTTGAGCTCAAGGCGAGTCCGGAGGGTGAGGCGGAAGGCGTCGTAATAGAATCATTCGTTGACAGAACCAAGGGGCCGATTATCAATGCCCTCGTACGCAGCGGAACTCTCAAGACGGGAGATCCCTTCATAGCGGGGGGTGTCAGGGGCAGGGTTCGGGCGATCATAGATGACTGGAACAGGAAGCTGGACAACGCCGGCCCGTCAACTCCCGTTGAGATACTCGGGGCAGACGGTGTTGCGGTCCCGGGAGAGGAATTCAAGACCGTTAAATCTGAAAAAATTGCGAGACAGCTGTTTGAGCAAAGAGAAGGCCTGGGGTTGAAAGAATCGGCATCAAGGAAAGTAACCCTTCAGGATCTTTACGACGGCATACAGAAGGGTGAAGTCAAGGAGCTCAACCTCATAATAAAGACCGACTATGCCGGCACCGAGGATGCCATAAGAGACGTTATCGGCAAGATACCGGAAAGCGAAGTGAAGATTTCCATAATTCACTGGGAGACCGGCGCAATAACGGAATCCGACGTACTGCTGGCTTCTGCGTCAAACGCGGTTGTCGTGGGATTCAACGTGGCGCTGACACAGCAGGTGAAGGAGATGGCGAAGTCTGAAGGCGTTGAGGTGCGGACCTACAGGATAATATACGAACTCGCCGACGATATAAGGAAGGCGGTTGAAGGAATGCTGGAGCCGGAGGAGCAGGAAGTCCTCTCCGGACAGGCATCGGTAAAGAAAATATTCAATCTCTCCGACAAATCAACGATTGCCGGATGCATCGTTGTTGACGGCAAGATAGTCAGAGGTTCGGTGGGAAAGGTAATCAGGTCAGGCGGTATCATTTTCCAGGGAAACATTTCCAGCCTGAAGAGGTTCAAGGAAAACGTAAGGGAAGTAAAACAGAATACGGAATGCGGCATAGGTATTGACGGTTTCACTGACTTCCGTGAAGGTGACATTATCCAGTCCTATGTCAAAACCAGGCTTGCAAAGAAATTATAAAGGCGCAGAGTATGGAAGACTGCATTTTTTGCAGGATGGCCGAAGGGAAGATAAAGTGTAACAAGGTTTACGAGGATGAGACGTTCCTGGCATTCCGGGATATAAACCCGCAGGCGCCGGTGCACATCCTTATCATCCCCAGGAAACACATCGCTAAGCTGCATGATACCAACGACGCTTCACTGCTGGGAAGGTTGCTGTATCTTGCGTCCGGAATTGCGAAAGACGAAGGCATAGCGGAAGGCGGGTACAGAATTGTAATTAACAACAACAGGGATGCAGGACAGAGCGTTGAACACCTTCATCTACATCTTCTGGGCGGCAGGATCATGAAGTGGCCCCCGGGATAATAAAAACAGTGAACAGTTGTCAGTGATCAGTATAAGGCAGCATGCTTATCCATTGGAAATACACAATAACATGGTTAGAGAAATAAGAATAAAGAATATGAAAATAGGCGGGGATAACATGTTCTGCCTTATAGCGGGCCCTTGCGTTATTGAGAACGAAAAGATTGTTCTGCAAACCGCCGAATCCCTCAAGAAAATATGCGGAGATGAAGGCATCCCGTTTGTCTTTAAAGCGTCGTTTGACAAGGCCAACAGGTCTTCGGCAAAATCGTTCAGGGGACCCGGCATGAAGAAAGGGCTTGCGCTCTTGAGAAAGGTTGCAAGGGAGTTTGAACTGGCCGTTACCACGGATGTGCACTGCGTCACACAGATGGATGAGGTGAAGGAGTCGGTGGACATTATTCAGATACCTGCTTTCCTCTGCAGGCAGACGGACCTTCTGATTGCCGCGGGAAGGACGAAAAAGCCGGTGAACGTGAAGAAAGGGCAGTTTCTCTCACCCTTTGAAGTTAAAAATGTCATTGAAAAGGTTTTATCAACTGGAAATGAAAACGTGCTCATTACGGAAAGGGGCACGACTTTCGGATATAACAATCTTGTCTCCGATTTCCGCGCACTGCCCGTGATGCGGGATTTTGGATATCCCGTAATATTTGACGCAACGCACAGCGTGCAGGAACCCGGAGGCAGGGGAACCAGTTCCGGCGGCAACAAGAGGTATGTTCCCTACCTGGCAAAAGCGGCCGTGGCTGTCGGCTGCGACGGCATCTTTGCCGAGGTGCATCCGGAACCGGAAAAGGCGCTTTCTGACAGCGCAAACATGATGGATCTTAAAGAGATGAAAGTTCTTTTGAAGGAGCTGAAAGCCATATACGGCGTGCTGAAATAAAATGAAGAGAAGAAATTATCTTGAATATGCGAGGAAGGTTATAGACAGCGAATGCGGGAGCTTGAAGAACATGCGGGACAATCTTGATGACGGATTCCTGCAAGCGGTTGATTCCATCTGCGATTGCACGGGAAAGGTCGTCGTAACCGGGATGGGCAAGAGCGGAATAATCTGCCGGAAGATAGCTGCCACCCTTGCGAGTCTCGGGACTCCTTCCATATTTCTTCATCCGGGCGATGCTGTGCACGGGGACCTCGGCATGGTGTCAAGGGATGACGTAGTGATAGTGATTTCCAACAGCGGCGAAACCGAGGAGATTCTGCGAATTGTGCCTTCCATAAAAAAGATCGGCGCAAAGATTGTTTCCTTTACGTGCTCAAGGAATTCTTCACTGGGAACATACAGCGACGTTGTCATTGAGACGGGCGAGATTGAAGAAGCGGACGAATTCGGCATAATACCCTCTTCAAGCACGACATGCGCTCTGGTGCTCGGAGATGCCATTGCACTTTCAATCATGGCGGCAAAGGGAGTTTGCAGGCAGGATTTTGCATTCTTCCATCCCGCGGGAAACCTTGGCAGACGCCTGATGCTCCGGGTAAAAGATGTAATGCAGACAGGAAAGAAGATTCCTGTTGTAAAGGGGAATGCGAAAGTTGCCGATGCGGTCGCGGAGATAAACAGAAAGAGCCTGGGATTCACGCTCGTGCTGGACCGGAAAGGGCGGTTGACCGGCATCATAACCGACGGTGACATAAGAAGGATGCTGGGAAAACGGACGGACATCGGCGCCCTTGTGGTGAAGGACTGGATGACGAAAAATCCAAAGACGGTTGACGAGGAAAGCCTTGCCGTCCAGGCGTTGAGCATAATGGAGAAGTCCGAGATTACATGCCTTGTAATAATGGACGGGAAGACGGGTAAACCCAAGGGAATAGTACACCTCCACGACCTGCTCGGAAAGAAGGAGTTCAAGATTGAATATTGAAAAAATAAGGATCGTTGTTACAGACGTAGACGGGGTGCTTACCGACGGAAAGGTGTTTTTCCTTAACGGGCAACTTCACCGCCTTTTCAACATTAAGGACGGGGCGGCGTTCTGTTTGCTGAAACTGGCAGGCATTAAGACGGCCGTGATAAGCGGAAAGAAATCAGAAGATTCAAGAAAAAGGTTCAGGGAGCTCGGTGCGGACTTTTATTTTGAGAACGTGAAGAACAAGCTGGGGGTGATGGAGAAACACATTATCGGAAAAGGCATAGAATGGAACGAGTCATGTTACATCGGCGACGACCTGCCTGATCTTCCGGTAATGAAGAAGGTGGGATTTGCCGTGGCTCCCCGCGATGCGGCGCCGGAGATAAAAAAGGCTGCTTCGTACGTCTGCAGAACGAAGGGCGGAGAGGGAGCGTTTCGCGAGACCGCGGAGATAATTTTGAGGGGGAAGAAGCAATGGTCGGAAACCATGGAAAAATATTTGTCCTTGCAGCTCTGATATTCATGACCTGGGGCTGCTCAAGGAAGGTGAAGAATGAACAGCCGGCGGTAAAACCGGAGGAAGAGATAACCGGATTTTCGCTGAAACAGTTTGCCGACGACAAGACGAACTTTGTGCTGCAGGGCGAAAGCGCGGAAATATCCTCGGAGACGGGAACCACCATATCCACCCCGGAGCTGTCCCTTGAAACATCCACAGAGACGATAGAGATTACAACGGGCAAGGAAGGCAAGGGCGAGATCAAAATCATACCGGATGAAAAGAAGGTTCAGAATATAGTGATAACCGGGAACGTAAGGATTGTTTACAAGGATATAAAAACCGGAATGGTAAGCATGGAAGGAAGATGCGGAAAGCTCACCTACAATGCCGCGGAAAAAACGATTGTGATGGAAAACTCGCCGGTCATAACAAGAAACAAGAGTCAGTTCAGGAGTGATGCGATATACTACAGAATTGACAGGAACACCCTTGAGTTAAAGGGGAACGTAAATGCCTGCATATACAGCGAAGAAAAACCTGCTGATTAGCGTGCTGCTTCTGTCGGGCACGCTCTATGCAAGGGATATTGACGTATGCCTGTGGCGGGGCGCCAACCCTGAAATAGTCATAGAAAAATTCCAGAAAAAATACATAGACGGTCCGGTCTGCGCGATGAAGCATAACGGGCAGTACGTGATTGTGAGTAACATGGATCTTGAAGATTATATTGCCGGAGTCCTCGCGAAAGAAATGGACGCGCAGTGGCCGCTGGAGGCGCTGAAAGCGCAGGCGGTGGTTTCGCGCACCTTTACAGTGTACACCTCGGGTGTCAACAGGGCAAAGGGAAATCCTTACGATATTGAAAACTCCATATATAACCAGGTTTACGGCACGACCAACTGTGAAAAGATACTCAAGGCGGTGCAGGAAACCGAGGGAAAGGTGCTTACATACGGTGGAAAGGTGATGGAGGTTTTCTTCCATGCCAACTGCGGAGGTGCCACGTCATGCACGTCGGATGTATGGGGCGGTAATTACCCGCACATTTCCTCTGTCACTGACCGGTACTGCGAGCAGACGCCTAACTATAAATGGAGCAAGAGTTTCACGGCAGGTCAGCTTGAAGGCATACTCGGACTTCCATCCGTCAAAGACGTGGAGATAAAGGAGACCGACGCGGCAGGAAGGGTGACGCTGTTGCAGGTCATCACGAAAAATGGTAATATAAAAAGCCTGACGGGACACAGGTTCAGACTGCAGGTCAATAATATGGCCAGGAAAATCCTGTTTGACAGCCCCGACGTATTGCCAAGCACTGCCTTCATAGTCAGCAAGACCGGAAATGTTTTTCACTTTGAGGGAAAGGGATACGGTCATGGAGTCGGGATGTGCCAATGGGGTGCAAGGATAATGGCGCAGGAGGGATTTGAGTACAGGGAAATACTGAAGCACTATTTTCCCGAGATGGAAATTGAAAAGAGGTGAATCAACAGCCCCTCACAATGAAAGCTGATCATGTGGGGGGTCGGGATAAAGGAGATGAAATGGAAATAAGAATACATACATCTGTGCCTATAGACCGGAATTTTGAGGAATACATAAAGGAGAAATTTGACCGTCTTGAGAAATTTATCTTTGATGAAGGGACGGCTGAACTGCACATAAAGAAGGAAGGACCTTTCTATGTCAGCGAAATAAGTATCTATTCAAAGCATCACAGCATGTTCATAAAGGAGCAGGACAACGACCTTAACAAGAGCGTGGAGATTCTGTTTGACAGGGCCAAAAGGCAGGTCAGGAAGATGCACGATAGGATAATTGACAGGCCTAAAAGACAATAAATATAACCTTAAACCACTTGTCATTGCGAGGCGAAGCCAAAGCAATCTCATATTAAGGTTGAGATTACCGCGCAAAAAACGCTCGCAACGACAAAAAGCGTCGGTTCGGGGTAAAGGAGAAGGAGCGATGAAGATAACTGATTTTTTAAAAGAGAATTGTGTATTGGTCTCCGTAAAGAACAGAGACAAGAAAGGGGCAATTGCCGAACTCCTGGAATTGCTGAAAGACAAAAAATATATCAAGGACAGCCAGGATATACTTGATAACGTGATGGAGCGGGAAAAACTCGGTTCTACGGGCATAGGACAGGGAATTGCCGTTCCGCATACCAAAACGGAACAGATTGAAGACCTTGTAGGCGCCGTCGGGATTTCGGCTGACGGGGTTTCGTTTGACGCCCTTGACGGAGAGCCCGTGTACATCATATTCCTGATACTGGCTCCCACGAAATCAATAGGCCTGCACCTGAAGGCTCTTGCCAAGATTGCACGTCTCCTGAAAGACAAGACGTTCCGCAACGCTCTTCGCAAGTCCACCCAACCCGCCGAGGTCATAAGGATCATAAAGGAAGACGAGGAAAAGCTCAACCTGGCATCTTAAGGTGAAAATGAAACGTCTAAGAGGCATAGGAGTATCTGCCGGCATTGCCATAGGAAAAGCATGGGTATGGGATAATTCGTTCCTCAAGTTCCCGGAGTACTCAATTGAAAAGGAATCTGTTGAAGACGAGATACAGAGATTCAGGGATGCTCTTGAGAAGACAGAAACCGAAATAAAACGGCTTCAGAAGAATTTCAGGGATGAAGCGGGGACGCAGTATGCCGACATATTTTCTTTTCACCTGGCATTTCTGAACGACGCCATCCTGAAGGACGAAACCGAGGGCATCATAAGGGAAGAAAGGATAAACAGCGAAAGCGCACTGAACAGGGTGATACACAAGCTCGGCAGAGAATTCAAGAAGAAGGAGGCGGACTTCCTCAAGGATCGCAGGAGGGATCTCCTGGACGTAATTGAGCGAATAGTTGTAAACCTGCAGGGTCCTGCCGCATCCAGGATAAGAAAGTTCAAAGACGAGATAATCGTTACCAGGGACCTGTCTCCGAGCCAGACGGTTTCCCTGGACAAGAATTACGTTATAGGATTCATAACAGAGATTGGAAGCAAAACATCTCACGCGGCAATAATCGCAAAGGCTCTGGAAATACCGGCTGTCGTAGGCGAAGGAGCTGCTGATGAGATAAAGGACGGAGACAGGATAGTAATAGACGGGGATGCCGGCCTGGTACTGGTAAATCCCCCAAAGAACGTTATAGACGAATACAGGGACAGGAAAGAAGATCTGGCACGTTTGAAGAAGAAGCTTGTCCTGATAAGAGACCTTCCATGCGAGACGCAAGACGGCCACAGGATAAGCCTGCATGCGAATATAGAATTTCCTGAAGAGGTTGAGACGGCGAAAAAATACGGCGCGGAGGGCATCGGGTTATACAGGACGGAGTACCTGTACCTCAACAGGACTGACCTGCCGTCAGAGGAAGAACAGTTTCTCGCATATAAGAACGTAGCCGGGAAGATGGACGACCATAAGCCCGTAGTAATCAGGACAATAGACATCGGTGGAGACAAGTTTACATCCGCTCTGCCGTCCACCGGAGAGCTCAATCCCTTTCTCGGATGGAGAGGGATAAGGTTCTGTCTCCAGAGAAAGGATATATTTGAGACGCAGTTAAGGGCAATCCTGCGCGCGGCGGTTTACGGTAACCTGAAAGTCATGTTTCCCATGGTCTCCACGATAGAAGAGGTGCTTCACGCGAGGAAAGTGGTTGACAAGGTGAAGGCGGACCTTGAAAAGGAGAAAAAGAGCTTTGTGCACAAAATTGATATAGGGATAATGGTGGAGATTCCTTCCACCGCGCTGATAACCGACAGGTTTGCCGATGTGGCGGATTTCTTCAGCATCGGTTCCAACGACCTGGTGCAGTATACGCTGGCGGTTGACAGGGGCAACGAGAAGATAGCCCACCTGTACCAGCCGTGCCATCCGTCAGTGCTGCAGCTCATAAAAGTGACCGTTGAGAATGCGGTCAGAAATAAGATATGGGTGGGGTTATGCGGAGAGATGGCTTCAATACCGGAAATCGCCTGCCTCCTGGTGGGGATGGGGATGGAAGAGTTGAGCATGGCACCGGGAGCGATACCCGCGGTCAAGGAAAAAATAAGGAGCACGAGGTACTGCAAGTTAAGGGATATTGCGGAAAAGGCGCTTGTTCTGGATACTCACGAAAAGGTATACGGATACCTCCTTGATGAATTAAAATAGGAGAGGGATAATGAGAACGAAGATTTTGCAGGAAAAAATAAACAAGCTTGACAAACAGGATATGCTGGGGAAACTGAAAGGTTTTCCGGCGCAGTGCAGGGAAGGATACGCTCTGCCCTGCCCGGCCATTCCTGAGAGGAAATTCAGCAAGATCATTTTCTGCGGAATGGGAGGCTCTGCAATAGGCGGCGACATCATCGGCGCCGTCGCACACGGACATTCCGGAATTCCATGTTCGGTTAACAGGGATTACGTGCTGCCTTCATACGCGGATAAGGATACGCTGGTGGCGGCAATCAGCTATTCCGGCAATACCGAGGAGACGTTAAGCTCGCTGAAGCTCGCCCGGGAAAGGGGCTGCGGACTGGTCTGCATATCCAGCAACGGAAAGATAGAGGAAGCCGCGCGCACCGGCAGCGTACCTTTCGTTAAAATACCGGCGGGATATCCCCCCAGGTGTGCCATGGGGTATCTTTTCTTCCCGTGTTACAGGATAATGAGCGGACTGGGCGTTGTGCCGGAGATTGAAAATTCATTTTTTGCAAAGGTTGAAAGATGGGCCGAGAATTTGTTCCCGGGCAGAAGCGGGAATCCTGCAATTGACATAGCGGAAAAACTCCACGACAGGGTGGCATTGATATATTCAAGCAACAGCCTCCTGCCGGCAACCACAAGATGGAAAACGCAGATCGCGGAGAACAGCAAGGCATTTGCATTCATAAACGTTCTGCCGGAAATGAACCATAACGAGATAATGTCCTGGCGGTACCCGGAATGGTTCATAAGAAAGTGCGTGCCGGTCCTTGTAACCACCGGCAGTGAACACCCGAGAATTCAGCTGCGTTTTGACGTGATAAGGGAAATAGTTATGAAGGTAAAGCAGGATATACTGGAGATACAAACCGAAGGAGATACCCTGCTGGAAGAAATTTTTTACCTGATAATACTCGGCGACTGGGTGAGCTACTATCTTGCCCTTCTTAATGACTCAAATCCGACCGAGATAAACGAAATAGACCTGCTCAAAAAACGACTGGGAGGAAAATGATGGACAATTCGTACCTGTTTACTTCGGAATCGGTTACGGAAGGACATCCTGACAAGATATGCGACCAGGTTTCGGACTCCATACTGGACGAGGTTTTAAGGCAGGACAAGCACGGCAGGGTCGCATGCGAGACCCTGACAACGCGGGGGCTGATTTTCGTCGCGGGCGAAATAACTACGAGGGGATACGTTGATATCCCCTATATAGTGAGAAAACTGCTCTCCGAGGTAGGTTATACGGAGCCGTCGTACGGATTTGATTTTGATTCAAGCGCCATAATCACCTCCATACAGAGTCAGTCTCCCGACATAGCGATGGGAGTTGACAAGGGTGGTGCCGGAGACCAGGGTATGATGTTCGGCTATGCCTCTTCCGAAACGCCTGAACTCATGCCTCTCCCTATCATGCTTGCGCATAAACTTGTAAAAAGGCTTGCGGAAATACGCAGGAAAAAAGAGCTGAAATACTTGAGACCGGACGGGAAATCGCAGGTTACGGTGCTATACGAAGACGGGATGCCGAAGACGGTTGAAAGCGTTGTTCTTTCCACGCAGCACGGTCCGGGGGTATCGCACAAGAAGATAAAGGAAGACCTCACCGAGCTTGCAATAAAAAGTGTTATCCCCGCAGGGATAAGGAGCAAGAAGATGGGGGTCTTTGTGAATCCTACGGGCAGGTTCATAGTGGGAGGGCCGCAGGCGGATACCGGCGTAACAGGCAGGAAAATAATCGTGGATACCTACGGAGGCGTGGGGAGCCACGGCGGTGGCTGCTTCTCCGGCAAAGACCCGACGAAGGTTGACAGGTCCGCATCTTACATGGCGAGATACCTGGCAAAGAACATCGTGGCATCCGGCCTCGCGCAGAAATGCGAGATACAGATAGCGTATGTCATAGGGATGAAACAGCCGGTTTCAATAATGATAAACACGGAGAATACCGGGCTCATGCCTGACGCTGAAATAGTACGCCTCGTGAGAAAGAATTTTGACCTCTCCCCTGCCGGCATAATAGAGAAGCTGGATCTGCTCCGGCCGATATACAGGAAGACCGCATGCTACGGGCATTTCGGAAGGGAAAACGCCGGATTCAAATGGGAAGAGAAGGACTGCGCAGGTGTATTCAAAAATGGAGGGTAAATGTGATGGACTATGCCATCAAGGATATTAAGCTTGCCGATAAGGGAAAAAAACGCGTTGATTGGGCTTTCCGGCATATGCTGGTTCTTGAACTTCTCCGCAAGCGGTACGGAAAAGACAGGACTTTCAAGGGTCTGAAGATAGGATGCTGTCTCCACATAACCACGGAAACAGCCAACCTCATGGTTAACATGAGGGATGCCGGAGCACAGGTTTACCTTTGCGCATCTAACCCGTTGAGTACACAGGACGACGTTGCCGCATACCTGGTAAAGAACGAGAAGATAAGCGTATTCGGAAAACGCGGGGACGACAGGAAATCTTACTACGGGAACATAAAGAACGTAATGGAGAAAAAGCCGCACCTTGTTGTGGACGACGGGTGCGACCTTATATCGTCGTTTCACAGGAATGCTTCCCTGGCGGTGAATCTTATCGGAGCGACCGAGGAGACCACGACCGGCGTAATACGGCTTAGAAGTCTCGCAAGAAACAATCTGCTGAAATTCCCGGTTATCGCCGTGAATGACGCGGCCACGAAGCATTTTTTTGACAACCGGTACGGCACGGGACAGTCAACAATAGACGGAATCCTGCGGGCAACCAACATTTTGCTTGCAGGCAAGAACGCCGTGGTATGCGGGTACGGCTGGTGCGGGAGAGGAATAGCAAGAAGATTTGAAGGAATGGGCGCAAACGTCATAATAACGGAGGTTGACCCCTTGAGGGCTCTTGAAGCCGCCATGGACGGTTACCGGGTCATGCCTGTAGGCGATGCCGCAAAGTCCGGAGATATATTCATTACCTCCACGGGCAACATGTCCGTCATAACGCTTGATGACATGAGAAAGATGAAGGACGGGGCGATACTGGGCAATTCCGGGCATTTCAACGTGGAGATAGACCTGGACGGTCTGGAGAAAGCGTCCAGAAAGAGAAACGTGAGAGACGGGCTTGACGAGTATGCTTTCGCGAACGGAAAGAAAATCTACGTGCTGGGAGAAGGGCGTCTTGTGAACCTTGCCTGTGCGGAAGGACACCCTTCGGCGGTAATGGATATGAGTTTCGCCAACCAGTTCCTGTCGGTGAAATACCTGAAAGAAAATCCCTGCCTGAAGCCCGACGTGTACCAGGTGCCGGAAGATATAGACAGGAAGGTTGCCGAGCTCAAGCTTCACAGCATGGATATCAGGATAGACAGACTCACGAAAGAACAGGCGAAATACACAAATTCATGGGACCTGGGTACCTGAAAAAAAGAAAGAAATTGCTGAAGGTGGCGATAACGGGCATCTTTGGTTCAGGCAAATCCACCGTAACCTCAATTTTCAGGAAAGAAGGAATTCCTGTGATTTCCTGCGACGAGATAGTTCATCAGCTCCTTGAGAAGAAGGAGGTTGCGGGGAGCATAGAGAAGGCTTTTGGCAGGGATGTTGTCAGCAAGGGCAGGATTGACCGCAGGAAACTGGGGTCAATCGTTTTCGCGGACAAAGCCAGTAGACTCGCACTTGAAAAACTCATACATCCTGAGGTTTTCAGGGAGATTGAAAGAATAATACTTGACTATAACGGGAAAAGTGGTATAATTGTTATAGAAATCCCATTGCTTTTCGAAACGAAATCGGAAAACCTGTTCAGCAAGGTAATCGTTGTTACCGCGTCCCCTGAAAAAATCAAGAAACGGCTGAAAGAACAATTTAAGGAAGAAGAGATAGAAGACAGGTGGCACAGCCAGATCCCGCTGGAGCAAAAGGAAAGAAAAGCCGATTACTGCATTGACAATTCAGGCTCTCTGCAAGATACCGTGAAACAGGTAAGACTGGTCATCAAGAAACTAACCAAAAGGTGAGGAAAAATCATGGAAAATAATGTTGTAAATAATGCAACCAAGGAAGTGGATATTGCGCAATTGAGGAAACTGACCATACCGAAGCTTCAGTCCATTACGAAGAATCTCAAGGTTGACGGAGTCAGCAACCTCCGGAAGGAAGAATTGATCTTCAAGATTATGGAATCGCAGACACAAAGGGAGGGGCTTCTTTTCGGAGAAGGCGTGCTGGAGATACTGCCTGACGGCTTCGGCTTTCTGCGCTCCCCTAACTACAATTATCTCCCGGGGCCGGATGACATATATATCTCTCCGTCGCAGATAAAGAAGTTTGCGCTGAAGACCGGAGATACCGTTTCGGGTCAGATAAGACCTCCCAAGGACAATGAGAAGTATTTTGCCCTGCTCAAGGTGGAGCATGTCAATTCCGAGGACCCGGAAAAAATACAGGCAAGGATACCGTTTGAGGAGCTCACCCCGATTCATCCCAACGAGAGATTTATTCTTGAAACCTCCCCGGAAGAGATAACCACCCGGGTCATAGATCTTGTCACGCCGATAGGAAAGGGACAGAGGGGACTGATTGTTTCCCCGCCCAGGACCGGCAAGACGGTCATTCTGCAGAAGCTTGCAAATGCGATCGCCGAGAAGAATCCCGAAGTGCACCTTATAGTTCTTCTCATCGCGGAACGTCCGGAAGAAGTCACTGAAATGAAGCGCCTGGTTCGCGGCGAGGTGATCAGCGCAACCTTTGACGAGTCGCCGGAGCGTCACACGCAGGTTTCCGAGATAGTGATGGAAAAGGCAAAGCGGCTGGTTGAGCACAGGAGGGACGTTGTGATCCTGCTGGACAGTATCACGCGCCTTGCGCGCGCATACAACGTGCTTGTTCCTCATACCGGAAAGATTATGACTGGCGGACTGGAATCCAATGCGCTGGACAAACCGAAGAGATTTTTCGGGGCAGCGCGCAACATTGAGGAAGGAGGAAGCCTTACCATAATCGGTACCGCTCTGATAGATACCGGCAGCAAGATGGACGACGTCATATTTGAAGAATTCAAGGGCACAGGCAACATGGAGATAAATCTTGAGAGGAAACTGTCCGACAGGAGGACATTCCCTGCGATTGACATAAACAGGTCAGGCACAAGGCGTGAGGAACTTCTCGTTAATCCCGAGGAACTTCAGCTCGTGTGGCTTTTCAGGAAGGTGCTCGCTCCGCTCAATCCGGTAGAGACGATGGAGCTGCTGATAGCGCGGATGAAGAATTCCAAGTCAAATATTGAGCTGCTTCTTTCAATAAAAGCACAGACGCAGTAAGATCAGCCCTGTTTTATTAACGAAGGAGCTCCTCAATATCAACGTTTTCTTCTACAAGTTTCTGGGCAACCTCCACCTTCTCCGCGTCTTTCTCAGTTATCTTGACGACGAGCTCATGTATTGAGGAGGCGGTTTCGTAAGTGCCTTCTGAGACTATCATGGTGGGAATGTTGTATTTCTTGATTAAGTCAAGAATGCTCTTGTGCGGATAGAGCCCGCCGGTCAGAACGACTCCCTGCACTTCGTTCTCGGAATAACTCTCCAGGGCTGCCAGTATCAGGTCTTCCCTGTCCCCGGGGGTAACCAGCAGTGAACCCGGTTTGAAATAATCAAGTGCATGCCTTGCGGTCATGGCACCGATGACAATATTCTTGATTTTTATGTGAAAATTATCCTGTCCCGCAATGACCTTTCCGTTTATGCACTCGCATATCTGGTACAGGTCCGGCTGCAGGAGCGTGGGTGCGAATGGAAGAACGCCAAGCAACCTGACCCCAAGCCTGTCCAGACCCTTCCGCAGGTAATTCTCCACTATCTGTTTCTTTTCCGGGATAACCTTGTTGATCACCACGCCCTTTACCTCCACTCCTTTTTCTCTGAAAAGCGCAAGGTTCAGAGAAACCTCGTCAATGGGCCTGCCTATGCCGCCGATGGATATTATGATGACAGGGGTGTCAAGTATGCGGGCGACTTCCGCGTTGCTCATGTCAAAGACAGATCCGACGCCGGCGTGCCCGGTTCCTTCTATGACGACTATGTCCTTGCCTCTGGCAGTTTTCTGGTATCCTTCGCGTATCTGTCTGTCCAGTTTGTTCTCCTGCGGGCTGTCAAGGTATTTCCGCGTAAAGCCTTCTTCAACGGCAACCGGATTAAGACTTTTCAAATCTTCATCTATGCCGCAAACCTTCTGCATGAGAACCGCATCCTTGTCCACCTTTATACCGTCCACGATGAGGTATTTCTGCCCGACCGGCTTCATGAACCCTACCCTGTCAAAGCGTTTCTGGAGCGTCAGAATCAACCCGATGCTGAAGACTGTCTTGCCGTCATTCTGCCGTGTTGCCGCAACAAAAATCTTCTTCGCTTTTTCCATGGCCTTATGATAGCAAATTCCACTATGTCATACAAAAATATTGCCACTCAGGACGTGCTGTTCGCAGTATTTGCGGTTTTGATTTCAACGGGTGATGGTTTATACTATAAAAGAGCCAGGTACAGGAGATGAACGTTAATGGGTAGAGATCATTTTATGAAGGCCCTTGTGAGGAACAACGAGACAGGACAGGCTGTTTTCGGTACCGGGACAAGCATCGCCTGCAAGGACATAATGGACAGGACGAATGCATATTTCCCGAAAGCCCATACTGACCCGGAAGATATGTTCAGGCTTGCCCTCGCCGGACATACAGTACTGGGGTTTGATGTGGTGATGCCTCTTTTCAGCGTATGTCACGAAGCGGCGGCCATGGGATGCAACGTGAACTGGGGTAGTCTGGATATGATGCCGGAAAGCGGAAAACCGATATACAAGACTTCTGAAGATATAAAAATCCCGGACGACCTGCTCACAAGGCCTGGCTGTGCTGTGCCACTGAAAGCTATTGCCATGCTGCGGAAGGAACTTGGAAATGAAGCGGCTGTTTGCGGAAAGGTATTCGGGAGCTGGACGCAGGCATATCACTATTTCGGCGTGGAGAATTTTCTCATAAGGACAATCACCGAGCCTGATGAAGTAAAAAGGATATTAGAAAAACTGATGCCAGTAACCATAAGGTTCGCGCAGGCGCAGATAGAATCCGGAGCCGACTGTCTGCTCCTCGGAGACCATGCTACAAGGGACCTTTGCAGCCCGGCCGCGTACAGGGATTTCCTGATGGACGTTCATCGGCGGTTGGTTGAAGAGATAAAGGTGCCTCTTATCCTTCACATTTGCGGGAACACATCAGACAGGATAGGCTTCATTGCGCGTACCGGCGTGGCATGCTTTCACTGGGATACCAAGACCGGGACACCGGACGAAGTGAGAAAGCTTGCTGGGTCGCGGCTCTCCCTGATGGGTGGAATCAGCAATCTCCGTCTGCTTTCAGGGACACCCGAAGAGATACGGCAGATGGCACTGAATGCGGCAAATGCCGGAATTGACATAATCGGTCCGGAATGCGCCATCCCGCTGAAGACGCCGCTATGCAATCTGCAGGCGATATCATCCGCCGGGAAAGAAAACAGGTTATCTTAAGACAACCATTTTTTTGACAATAACCGTGTTTGCGGGTAATATTCTTTAATTTTCAAAATTGTTGTATAACGAGGAACTATTGATGTTTCCAGCGATATATCTTGCTTCATTTCTTGTTGCCTGCACGGGAAACCTTTTGAGCATTTCACTGGCGTTGTTCCTCGCGCAGGTGAAGCAGAGCGGGCCTCTTATCATAGGACTTGCAGGTTTCAGCGGGAACTTCGCCGCCACGCTGACCACTTTTACGCTTGCGCGTTATTCGCCTAAAAAGAGAGGCCTGATATTTTTCGTTGCTCCGGCGGGTATCGGCATTCTCTACTTTATCGTTCCTTTTGTGCCCGTACCTGCTATTTTTCTTTTCCTCCTGACGGGGGGAGTTCTTTACGGTTTCTTCTGGCCGTCCATACAGAAATGTTTTTCGGGAGCCGATGACGAGCTAAGGATAGGCGTGTTTAATCTGTCCTGGTCGGCAGGCGTAATCATAGGTTCGTTTTCGGCCGGAATGATATTTGCATTGAATCCAAGATATTCATTTATTATATCGTTATTATTTTCTCTGTGTGCATCAGGCGCAGTCCTGTCCAGGAAGAAATACCTTGCGTGTGTAACCGGCAATCTTGCCGGCGCGGATAAGATGGAATCATTGCCTGTTACAACAATAAAGGATGTAAGGTTGCTCAATTTCCTGCATTTCTTCGCGTCAAGCTCCATTTATTTTCTCTACCCCAAGCTGGGATTGATACGGGGATTTTCGCCTCAATTTATCGGTTCAATCGCCGGTATCTTTCTGTCGGCGCGGTTCATAACATTTTTTCTCCTGATGGATAAGCCCATGCTTCTTCATCCGGCAAGGTTCGTAATTTCATGCACGATATTCCTTATCAGCTGTTGTCTCGTAGGTCTCGGAGGTGCTCCCTGCCTTGTGATATTGGGTGTGTTGATGCTTGGGGTCGCAGGTGCATTTACATACCATAACAGCCTCCAGATGCATCTGAAATACGGCTTAAAGACGGAGATACATGAGGGAATTATAGGAGGCGGGACTTTTTTAGGTGCATTAATTGCGGGTGCACTGGGGCAGATTTTTGACCTGCCAACAGCCTATGTAATTATAGGTATGGGAATCTTCTTTGTCGGGCTATGGCACAGTCGTTCACAACTGACA
>Ga0116202_10000714_pt1 | contig 18797 bp, 22 predicted proteins | sample LakKivw325mmetaG_FD_94479 | JGI IMG/M metagenome (GOLD analysis project Ga0116202, IMG submission 94479) | Anoxic lake water microbial communities from Lake Kivu, Rwanda to study Microbial Dark Matter (Phase II) - Lake Kivu water 325m metaG | ecosystem: Environmental > Aquatic > Freshwater >...
CGCTTTATTTATTTCATTTTTAATCTTAGTGGTACAGTCGAATGCAGGTGAAAAATAAATCTCGATTATCTGATTTTTCAAAAATTTCTCTTCTGAAATTGCAAGGTTTGACCATAAAGAGAGAAAATTTTTTGAAAAGAAATTCCCAATTTTTTCATCTTTGATAAAAAGCATATTATTTGAATCCCATATCATTGAAGATTCAGTAAAATTAGCTGAACCTGTGAAAACATATTTTTCATCAATTACAATAAATTTTGCGTGAAGAGCACCTGGTTTCCCGTTCCACTTCTTTACATATAGATTTTTAGCGCTGCAAAAATTTTCAGGTAAAAAATTCAATAAGATTTTTATTTCCACGCCTTTTTCACCAAGCTCTCTGAGCACATTATAACCCTGTCTCCAGTTGAAGGTGTAACTCGCGATATAAACAGACTTTTTTGCTTCTTTCAATTTTTTGATAATGATCTGATCAATTCGGTTTGAGGGAGAAAAATAAACTGTTGTTTCTTCGCAATATAAGAGGATTTGCAGGAAAATTGTTACCAGAATAATTTTTTTGAAAAGTTTCATAATGTTTCCATTTTATTATTTAAGGCAGTATCTTATCAAATTTCGCAAAAGGCACAAACTGAAGTAAAATATTATCAATAAATAATATCAAAAAAGGGAGGAAATTTGAAGGCAGCAATATTTAATGGACCAGAAAAAATTAGTATCTGTGATTGGAAGGATCCTGTTCCGTCTGACAACGAAATTTTGATAAGAGTTGATTATTGCGCGATTTGTGGTACAGATGTGAGAACATTTTTCCACGGACATAAGAAGGTTATCCCGCCGGCGATTATCGGACATGAAATAACAGGAGAAGTTATTGAAATCGGGAAAAATGTTAAAAGTTCACTCAAAAAGGGAGACAGGATAACACCTGTAACTTCAATTGGATGCGGTAATTGTAAACTCTGCAAAAAGGGTTTATATAATCTGTGCCCTGATACAAAAGCCTTAGGTTACTATTATTCAGGTGGATTTGCACAGTACATGGTTATTCCTGAAATTGCTGTTAAACAGGATGCATGGGTTGTTCTTCCTGATAGTATCTCTTCTCAGGAAGGTTCTCTCATTGAACCATTATCCTGTGTTATAAATGCTCAGAACTATCTTTCAATAAAGGATGGGGATACTGTTGTAATATATGGTGGTGGACCCATAGGATTTATGCATGCAATTTTAGCCAGAGCATCCGGTGCAGAAAGGGTTATAATGATTGATCCTGCTTTTGAACGTCTTGAAAGGTTTGCTTCTCTGTTCAGTGATTTGATATTGATTGATCCATTAAAACAGAATACTGTTGAAAGAGTCAAAGATATTACCGGTGGTTTTGGTGCAGATGTTATTATAACCGCATGCCCTGCAAAACAGGCACAGATTGAATCTTTTTCAATAGCGGCACCCCATAGCAGAATCAGTTTTTTTGGTGGATTACCAAAGGATGATTCACTTGTCAGCATTGACACCAATCTGATTCATTATTTTGAGATAAGCGTTTTCGGTGCATTTGCTTCAAACAGGATTGACTACCAGAAAGCTGTGGATTTAATATCTTCAAGGAAGATAGACCCTTCAAAATTTATTACTCATGTTATACCGCTAAAGGATATTGAGAAAGGTATAAGAATGGTTAAAGAAGGAACCGTTTTGAAGGTTGTTGTAAAAATACAGGAGTAGCAAATGGGTTCAGACGTAAATAATAAAATAACCGTTATAACAGGTGCTGCACGCGGTCTGGGAGAAGCTTTAAGTTATGGATTTGCTGAACAGGGAGCAATCGTATGTCCGTGGGATATTAACCAGGAAGGGCTTGATAAGGTTGCTGAAAAACTCAGTAATATGAAACGACTTGGAAGGAAAGCAATTATTGACATTACCGATGAAAAACAGGTTGAGAAAGAAGTGTCAACAATTGAATCAGAACTTGGCAGCATTGATATACTTATAGCAAATGCGGGTATTCTTTATTCCTATGAAATTACCGAATTTCCCGAGCAATTATGGAGGAAGATTATAGAGATTAATCTTACAGGATATTTTATATGCGCAAAACATGTTGCAAAAGTTATGAAGAAAAAGAAAAGTGGAGTTATCATACAGATAAACTCAAAATCAGGGAAAAAAGGAAGTTACTGGAATTCTGCTTATGCAGCAAGTAAATTTGGTGGAATAGGGCTTACGCAGAGCATGGCTCTTGATCTGGCTCCTTTCGGCATAAGGGTCAATGCAATATGTCCCGGAAACATTCTTGAAAGTCCGCTCTGGCAGACGAGTTTATTCCAGCAGTATTCAAAGAAATGGGGTATTTCAGTTGAAGAAGTCAGGAAAAAGTATGTGGAACAGGTTCCTCTCGGAAGACCATGCACATACAGAGATGTTTTAAATGTGGCATTGTTTCTTGCATCTGATGGGTCAAGTTATATGACAGGACAGGCAATCAATGTGACGGGTGGTCAGGAAATGAGATGAAACAGTCCAGGGATGAGTTCTTTCTCAATAAGTGTCTTATCCTTGCAAAAAATGGTTCAGGGTTGGTCAGTCCAAACCCGATGGTTGGGGCATTGGTTGTTAAAGGTAATCATGTTGTTGGACAGGGATGGCATAAAGCATTTGGCCTTCCTCATGCAGAAGTTGAAGCAATCAAGGTGGCTGGTATTAAATCAAAAAAAGCGAATCTTTATGTTAATCTGGAACCCTGCTGTCATTATGGAAAAACACCGCCATGCACTGACCTGATTATCAAATCCGGTATAAGGAAGGTTGTATTCTGCACAATTGATCCTAATCCTGCTGTTAATGGAAAGAGTGTGGAAATACTCAGGAACAATGGTATTGAAGTTAGGTATGGTTTGCTTGAAGTTGAAGCGCGAAAATTAAATGAATCATATTTCACATTTTTTGAAAAGAAAAGGCCATTTATAACATTGAAATGGGCAATGAGCATAGATGGCAAGATTGCTGATGTTTATGGCAGATCAAAATGGATCACATCCGAGTATGCGAGATCTTTTTCAAAAAAACTGAGATTTGAGTATGATGCAATTCTCATTGGAATTGGGACTGTGTTAAAAGACAACCCTTCTCTTGACTTTTGTATTCCTTCTGGAATAAGAAAAACCATTGCAGAAAAAAAGAGATTTTTCAAGATTATACTCGATTCAGATCTCAGAATTCCTGAGAATTCAAAGGTTTTTCTCAATAAATGTGCAAAGGTTCTGGTTTTCACAGCCGGTGATATCATGGATAATAAAACCTTTCCGGAAAACGTCAGATTGATTAAGGTGCAAAAAGGAGAAGATGGACTGCTTGATATTAAAGAGATAATCAGATATCTATATTCTGAAGGGATTGGAAAAATTTTTGTTGAAGGCGGTACAAAAATTCTGACCTCATTTTACAAAAGTGGTTTTTTTGACAGTATTTATGCTTTTGTGGGCGGAAAAATTATCGGAGGTGCTTCTGTTTATCCACCCATTGAAGGTAAAATAATTTCACCGGAAACTGAATCAGGACTGCTTCTGGAAGAGGTGGTAAGATTCAATAATGATGTATTACTGAGATTTAAAAATGTTTTCAGGGATAATTGAGGAAACAGGTACAGTTGTTGAAAAAAGAGATAAGGGAAATATGGTGGTACTTGGAATAAGAGCAGATAAGGTATTTGATGATTTATCAGCAGGAGACAGTATCAGTGTTGATGGAGTCTGTTTAACGATTGAAAACATAAAATTTCCTGTATTTTATGTAAGCCTTTCCCCGGAAACTATCAGATTAACAACTCTTGGAAATGTGAAACCAAAAACTTCTGTAAATCTTGAAAGAGCTGTGAAATATGGATCAAGGATTGGCGGGCACTTACTTTCAGGACATATAGATTTTAAGACCAGGATAACATCAATAAGACGGCAGGGAGATAGTTTTGTTATTGTTATAAAAATACCTGCCGGGTATTCTGATTATTTTGTAAAGAAAGGTTCTATTGGTGTTGATGGTATTTCTCTTACAGTGGCAGATTTATCAAAAGAGCATATTTCAATATGGCTTATACCACATACAATAAAGAATACCACAATGAAAAACAAGAAAAATGGCGAAGAGGTTAATGTTGAAATTGATATGATGGTTAAAACTCTGATTGAAAAGGAAATAAATATCAAGGGGAAACATGCAAAAATCAGTAAAGAAGCTATTTTCTGAGATCAGCAGCATTGAGGATGCAATTAAAGATTTGAAAAGAGGGAGATTTGTTATTGTTGTCGACGATGTTAAAAGAGAAAATGAGGGAGATCTTATCTGTTCGGCGCAGAAAATCACGCCAGCCGGTATAAATTTCATGGCAAAATACGCAAGAGGATTGATTTGTGTTGCTTTAACTGAAGAAAGGATAAAACAGTTGAACCTGTTTCCAATGACAGAATGTAATACAGCTTTACATCACACAAATTTCACTGTTTCTGTTGATGCAAAGAAAGGCGTTACAACCGGAATATCTGCTTTTGATAGGGCGAAAACTATAAAAGTTCTGATTGACCCGAACGCAAAACCAGAAGATCTTGCAATACCGGGCCATGTGTTTCCAATAAGGGCAAAAGAAGGCGGGGTACTGGTGCGGGCAGGACACACTGAAGCAGCAGTTGACCTTGCGAGGCTTGCAGGTCATTATCCTGCTGGTGTGATCTGCGAAATAATGGCAGATGATGGTTCAATGGCAAGAATGCCAGAGCTTGTAAAATTTGCAAAAAAACATGGATTCAAGATTATAACGATAGCGGATTTGATAAAATACAGAAGAACAAGGGAAAAACTGGTCGATCGTATCATTTCTGTGGAATTGCCGACTGAATTTGGAATGTTTGAACTTTTTCTTTACAAAGACAAAATTGAATTTAATAATCATCTTGCTCTTGTAAAAAAAATACCCGGAAGCAAAAAAGTTCCGCTTGTAAGGGTTCATTCTCAGTGTCTTACAGGAGATATTTTTCATTCACGTAAATGCGATTGCGGAGATCAATTACATAAGTCTCTTTCAATGATTTCAAGAGAGGGTGGAGCTTTGATATACCTGCCACAGGAAGGAAGAGGCATAGGACTTGAGGATAAACTTCGGGCATACAAACTCCAGTCAGAAAAAAAACTTGATACTGTTGAAGCAAATCTTTATCTTGGATATCCCGATGATTTAAGAGATTATGGAATAGGAGCACAGATCCTTCTTGATCTTGGTTTCACCAGTATTCGTCTTCTTACCAATAATCCACGCAAGATAGTGGGACTTGAGGGTTATGGTATTACGATAGTGGATCGATTACCAATAGAAGTTCCTCCAAATGAATATTCCTTAAACTATTTGAAAACAAAAAAGAAGAAGTTGAAACATCTTATTAAAATCCAATGTAAAAAGGGGGAAAAATGAAAGTTTTTGAAGGAAGGCTTTCTGCTGATGGGAAACGGTTTGGAATTGTGGCAAGCAGATTTAATGATTTTCTGACAAAAAGTCTTCTTGAAGGTGCGGTTGATTGTCTTGTAAGGCATGGTGCAAACGAAAAGGATATTGATGTTGTATGGGTTCCAGGTTCATTTGAGATAGGTTTTATGGCAAGAAAAATGGTAAATTCTGGTAGATATAGTGCTTTAATATGCCTTGGAGTCGTACTGCGTGGAGCCACACCTCATTTTGAATATGTTGCAGGACAGGTAACCAGAATTCTCGGCCAGATCAATGGTGAAGGACTTGTGCCTGTGACCTCTGGAATTATTGTTGCTGACAGTATTGAACAGGCAACCGAAAGAGCAGGTACAAAAATGGGAAACAAAGGCTGGCAGGCGGCTCTTTCCGCAATTGAAATGGCTAATGTAAACGAAATATTTAAATGAGAAAAGCATCCCGCAGAGCAAGGATAGTTGCTCTTGAAATCTGCTATCAGCTTGACATACAGAATATTATGTCCGAGCAATATGCTTTAAAGGCATTAAACGAGATAAATGAAGATAAATGCGTACGTTCAAAAGTTGAGTTGATTGTCTATGGTGTTATAAAAAACATTTCTTACATTGACGGACTGCTTGCAAAATACAGCAAGAACTGGGATATTTCGAGGATGAGTTATATTGATCGTAACATTTTAAGAATTGCTGTTTATGAAATGATTTTTGATTCTGATGTGCCTGGTATTGTTGCGATCGACGAAGCAATAGAGATTTCAAAAATTTACAGTTCGCCGGATTCAGGCAAATTTATCAATGGAATCCTGGATAAAATAATGAAAGAAGAGATTCCCACACAGCCCGACAAAGCACAGTAAGATGAAGAAACTGACAGGAATTATTTTAAAAGTATTTGTAAGTATCTTTTTTATCTTTCTCGTATTTAAAAAAGTAAATTTTTTTGAGCTGACCGGTATTTTTAAGAATGTTTCTATTTTTACACTTATATGGATGCTGACACTTAATTACTTAATTACTTTTTTTGTCGCTTTGAGATGGTATTCTGTTCTTGATGAATTCAGACGAGAAATTACTTTTTCAAACATATGGAAACTATCAGTGATTGGAATGTTTTTTAATGTTCTTTTACCAACCGGTACCGGTGGAGATGCCGTAAAAATTCTATATATAACGCGCAATCATCACCAGAAACTGAAAGCAGCAACTTCTGTTGTTTTCGACCGCTTTATCGGGTCTTCAACAATTGTGGCAATGGCCATAATAAGTCTTCTTTCCTATGAAAAAAACCTGCCTGCAAAATTGAAAATTATGTTTGCCTCATTATTGGTTCTTCTGCTTTTTGTATGGTTGCTGATCATGTGGGATAGACCTGCTGCTGTAATCGGTGGAATTTTCCCTGTTAAACTCAGACAGAAGTTTGTGGCATTCTATAACCATCTCAGGGAATATGGTATTAACAGTCGCATTCTTACCAGGTCTATATGTGCAAGCATAGCGGTACAGATTCTTTCAATATATGTTCAGTATCTTGCTGCATCTGTGGTTTATCAATCGGATGGCATGCCTGTGCCCTTTCCATTATTTTTTGTGTTTATTCCCATTATCTGGCTTTCTGCTATTGTTCCATCCCTTGGTGGACTTGGAATTAGAGAGTACAGCTATCTTTTTTTCTTTCAACCTTATCTTGGTAAGGATGCAGCTATTGCAATGTCAATTATAAATCTTATGTTGATTCTATCACAGGCACTTCTTGGAGGCTTAGTTTTTTTGTTTTTCCGTCAGGGTCATCGAGATTCCAGATAAGGATTTTCTTCAAAAATTTTTTCACCTCTTTGGGTTCAGGAATATCTGTAAATGATTTAGCGGCTTTTGCTGTCCCTGCGGCGGTGGCAAATTTTAAAGATTCCTTAAAATTTCCTGTTTCTGAAAAGGATAAAATAAAACCTGCGAGAAAAACGTCTCCGCAACCGACAGAACCAGCCTTTTTTATCTGAGGACCTTTTGTATAAAAAACACCTTCTTTTGAAAATCCGACAGCACCTTTTTCTCCCATAGTCACGAGTATGAAAGATATCCCTGACCTAAGAAATCTTTCACCGGCTCCCATAAGCTGATCAAATCCTGTGATTTTTCTGGATACAAGTCGCTCAAGTTCCTTAATATTTGGTTTAATAAGATCAGGTTTTGCACAAATACCGTATTTCAGGTATTGTCCATCAGCATCAATGCCTATTTTTATTCCAGTATTTTTACTCCGGATCCTTTCGATCGCTTTCTTATAAAAATTTAATTGCATACCGGGGGGCAAACTTCCACAAAAAAGTATCCAGTCTGTTGAGGAAAAATCAAGATTGATTATGAAATCCAGAATCTTTTCAGATGTTTTTTCTGATATTGATGGTCCTGGTTCATTAAACTTCAATACAGTACCATTTTCAAAAAAAAATTATAGTTTTCTCTAATTTCGCCGGATATATTGAAGAGATATTCTGTGGGTATTTTATCTTTTTCCAAAAGACTTTTGAATCGTCCTCCATTATATCCACCGGCTATTCCAACAGGTTTAACAATTCTACGGTATTGATTTAAAAATTTCGCAACATTAAAAGCTTTTCCGCCAGCACTTATTCTTTTTTCTTTAATGCGAGCTATGTCATCGATTTTAAAATTTTTTACATAACAATTGATATCGAGACACGGATTCAGACCGACTGTAATGAATTGTTCGCATCTCATATTAAATTGATTGAGGCCGATATTTTCTGATTTTTTTGCGCCTCTTCAACTGGCTGGGTTTTTCATAGAACTCGCGTTTCTTTATTTCCCTGATGATACCTTCTTTTTCAACTTCGCGTTTAAACTGTTTGAACAGTTTTTCGAAGTGTTCACGATGTTGTCTTTCCACTTAGATACAGTCACCCCCCTCAATATCTATCTATATCAAACAATTGTGAACCGCAGTGCTTGCATTTTCTTTCGTTTTGTGTATAACCATCAACAATGAAGCAAACCCTGCATTTTATATTTTTCTTTTCCTTAAAGGCATGCTTTTTCTTCTCATCAGTATCTGTAACTGTTTTCATTTTCTTTTCTTTCATATTGAGACACCGGTTGAAACATCAGACTGTTAAACCTGGTAATTAATTAATTATAATATTTTCAACGATATTAGTCAAGAAGGGTTCTGCTGCGGTCGCCGTTGCAAGAATTTCCTCAAATGTTGCAACCTTTAATGCATCCGGTAAACACATATCACTTATCACAGAGACTCCAAAGACTTTTAATCCGGCATGAACCGCGGCAATAACTTCAACAACTGTTGACATACAAACCATATCAGCACCTATCATCCTCAAAAATCTGTATTCTGCTTTTGTTTCAAGATTTGGTCCGGTCAGTCCAACAAGCACTCCCTTTTTCACAGGAATTCTTTTTTCAAGAGCCACTTTTTCCGCAAGTTCTATAAGCTTTTCATCATAGGGTTGTGACATATCAGGAAATCTAACTCCAAGTATCTCGTAATTTTCTCCGATCAAAGGATTAGCACCCGTAAGATTGATATGATCAGTAATAATAACGATATCTCCCGCTTTGAACATTGGATTCAATCCCCCAGCAGCATTTGACTCAATCAGAACGCTTGCCCCGAGGAATTTAAGGACTCTTATTGGCAGTGCTATTTCCCTTGCAGAATAACCTTCATACAGATGAAATCGCCCCTGAAAAGCGACAACCTTCTTTTTCCCTATCCTGCCAAAAATCAAATTACCGGCGTGACCTTTAACAGTTGAAACTGGAAAATTTGGAATTGAACTATACGAAATAATTTTTTCAACATCTATCCTTTCAGCAAGTTTACCAAGACCCGTTCCGAGTATGATTCCAAATTCAACCGTGGTGTCTGTTATTGATTTTAAGAATTCAACAGATTCTTTAATTCTATCAAGTTCATTCATATAACCCCCTGTTTATTATTTTTCACCTGATAACTCCACCGCTCTTTTTTCTGCTGCTTGGAAAGCTGCATCAATTATCTCTGATATATTTGCCTCCATAAGCTTTGACAGACCCGCCAGCGTTGTTCCACCTGGAGAGCACACCCTTTCTTTTAATAATGAAGGCGTTGCAGCGCTTTTTCCAAGCATTACGCCTGTTCCTTCAAAAAGTCCTGCAACAATCTGATTGGAAACCTTATCCGGGAATCCCTTTTTTTTCAAAAAACCATATATCAGCTCAGCAAGATAAAAAAGAAAACCAGGACCGCTGCCCGCAACAACCGTTACTGAAAACATATCCTTTTCCTTTACCCGAAAACAAAAACCCAATTTTGAAAGGGTGTTGATGAGTTTTTGCAGGTTTTTCTCCGGGATATCTTTGCTACAGTATCCTATAAGTCCTTTACCATGGCCGATTGCAAGATTTGGCATCAATCTTATAACAGGCAACTTCCTCTTCAAAAACTTCCTGATGGAATCAATTGTTATACCCGCAGCAACACTGACAATGATAGAGGAGTTTTGCAAATTCTGTGAAATATCTGAACATAATTTCGGGACATCTTTTGGTTTTACTGCTATGATTATGAATCTGGAGTTTTTTACAAGTGCTTCGTTGTTGAGAATGCAGATGCCGAATTTTTTTTTAAATTTACCTGACTTGGATTTATCCAGATCACCCGCACAGATACTATCGCGCGGGACACCGGCGAATCTTATCAGTCCTTCTGTGAGGGCGGTTCCTATATTTCCGCAGCCGATTATTCCGAAGATGAATCTCTTATTTTTCAACCTGCTTCTTCTCCTTCCACTTCTCCAACCTTGATCTGCAGGTTTTCTCTATCTTCTATTCTTTCAATCATCCCATCTCTGATCCATATCACCCTATCGGATACGTCAAGCATTTTCAGATCGTGTGTGGCGGTTATTATGCTGACCTCTTTATCCTTATTCATTTCTTTCAGAAGATTTATAATTTCTTTTCCTGTTTTCAGGTCGAGATTTCCGGTTGGTTCGTCAGCAAGTATAATTGCAGGATCATTTGCCAGCGCCCTTGCAATTGCGACTCTCTGTTGTTGACCACCTGAGAGCTCAAATGGTTTATGGTGCAATCTTGCTCCAAGACCCACTGTTTCAAGCAAGCCCTTTGCTTTGTTCATCGCTTCGTCATTTTCCATTCCTCCAAAAATCATGGGAAGCATCACATTTTCAAGGGCTGTCATAACCGGGATAAGATTAAATGTCTGGAAGATGTATCCTATTTTTCTGCATCTCAACCAGGCAAGTTCATAAGCATCGAGCTGGGCAATATCCACTTCATCTATATAGACCTTACCATCAGTGGGTTTATCGAGTCCTCCTATCATGTTAAAAAGAGTTGTTTTTCCACTTCCAGAAGGACCCATTATCGATATATATTCACCCCTGTAAATTTCAATATCAATACCTTTCAAAACATGAAGCGGAATTTTTCCAAGAAGAAATGTTTTTTTCAATCCTATAGTTCTTACGATGGCCTCTTTTGGCATTTTGGTCTCCTTTTTTTATACTTCCCTGCGGATCGCTTCAGCTGGTTCTAATTTTGCTGAAACATAGGCAGGGTATATGGCTCCGATTACAGATATTATTATCCCGAGCAAAATACTGAAAGCTGAATACTTCAAGAGAGGTTCCCATGGGAAAATACTCCAGATCAAACCCTGATATCTTAACAGATAAATAAAAATTGTGGCTGAAGCACCAATAATGACCCCTATTATTGAACCTGCAAGCCCCTGCATGGATGATTCCAGGAGGAAAAGCTCAACAATGAATCTGTCAAGTGCTCCGAGACATTTCATTGTTCCAATTTCACGGGATCTTTCTGTTACAGCCATAAGCATCGCATTTACGATTCCGACAACACAGACAAGCAGAGAAAGTGATACCAGCCATATCTGACGTGATCGCATTTCCTCAAGGTTTTGCTGTAAAGCAATCTTAAGGTTTTCCGGCCCTTTTTCCATTATACCCATAATGAATGCGTTGCTGCTCAGTATTGACATAAGAAACGCAATACCAAGTACAATTGACGAGGTAACAATTATTGACCTTCCAAATCTTATTCTTATACTTCGAATGCTCATATTAAAAGCATGGTTCAGTGGAAGTTTGAGCAACTTTCCTATTTTCTTTTTTTCAGGCACTTCACTGTGCATTTTTGACTCCTGTTTTGTTATGACTAAATTTTAAACTATTTTTTTTTACTCGTAAAGAAAACAGGATACAGAGTGATTTTTTTCTTTCTCTTTGAATTCAGGAGATAGGTTGAAACATATTTCTTTTCTATACGGACATCTATCAAGAAAAACACAACCACGGTCATTTCCGGATGTAAGATCTTTTACAGGTTCTGTGGATTCTTTATTCCACAGTAGTTTTGTATATGGATGCAGCGGAGACATTAATATCTGTTCTGCAAATCCTTCTTCTACTATGTTTCCTCGATACATCACCGCAATTCTATTACAGAAGCTCCCAACGATTACAAGATTATGAGAAATGAACACAAAGGTGAGGCCTAATTTTTTCTTGAGATTGTCGAGAAGTTTCAAAATGTGGATTTCTGTTGTTGCATCAAGATTACCCGTGGGTTCATCCGCCACTATACACTCTGGATTTCCGGCAAGAGCCCGTGCTATTGCAATTCTCTGTCTTTCACCACCACTCATCTGATGTGGATATTTATTTTTATAATCAGGAGGTAGTCCAACCTTTACAAGGATTTCTTCCACCTTTTCTTCACTGCGTTCGTTTGAGGGTATTGCTTCTTTTATTGTTCTTTCAACCGATGAGCGAGGATTAAGTGATTTATACGGATTCTGGAATATGATTCTGACATTTTTTCTGAAAAAACTCAATCTGGAATCAGATAGGTGCGTTATATTGATACCATTGTAATAAATAGAACCTGTATCTGGTTTGACCAGAAGTGTTAGTATTTTTGCAAGTGTTGTTTTTCCAGATCCAGACTCTCCCACAATACCAAAACTATCACCTTTGCACACTGTTATTGTCACATTATTTATTGCTGTAACCTTTCTCCTGTTGATTCCGAGGAAGTCCTTAACAGTGAAGACTTTACTGATTTTTTCGCACCTGAGTATTTCATTCATATTTTATGCACCTGATTCCTGTTTGACCGTCTCGCCACAAAAAAGGAATGTTCCTTTTACACACTTGCCCCTTTTCAGGACATCTTTCAAAAAAAGGACATATTCCAACAATTTCCTGCCTGTTGAACTCAAAAATATCAGTATCCAGATCCCATTTTATGTCTTTTCCCTCAATGGTTCCCATGAGAATATTCGCATAGGGGTGATTGGGTTTTTCTTTACCCGGTCTGAATATTTCAACAATATGACCGCGATACATAATTCCTATGCGCATCCCGATACTTGCCGCAAGTTTCAGATCATGGGTGATAAAAAGCATGCCGGGATGATGTTTCAATCTTATTTCGTTCAACAGGTTGATAATCTGCCGTGTTGTAAGAATGTCAAGTGCTGTGGTCGGTTCGTCTGCGATAATGAGTTGAGGTTTGTTTATTAAAGCCATAGCAATCATAACTCTCTGTTGCTGCCCGCCGCTTAACTGATGAGGATATGCTGATTGTATTTCAGGTTCCAGTCCAACTTCTTTCAGAGCGAGTGATATTAATTCCTGCTGATTATCAGTTTTTCCGCGGGCGGCTTCCCTGAGATGTACACCAACTGTAAACAATGGGTCAAGATATGCTCCTGGATCCTGAAAAACAATGCTTATTTTTTCCCCGCGTACACTTCTCATCAAGTGCTCGCTTATTTCAAGTACATGTGTTCCGTTTACACGAATTTCTCCAGATATTATCCTGAAACTCTTCGGTAACAGTCTCATGATAGAAAGTGCGAGGGTTGTTTTCCCTGATCCGGATTCGCCGACCAGGCAGAAGAGTTCTCCTTTATAGATAGAGAAACCAACATCAGTAAGTATAAGTGTTGATTGTTTTTTTTCGGTCCTCACAACCGACAGATTCTTGATTTCAAGGGTTTTTTCCATATTACCAGTTCTTTGGATCAAGTACATTTCTCAGAGCGTCACCCAGAAGATTGAAATTTATCAGAACAACAAATATGAAGATTCCTGCAAGCAATAACCATGGAGCATCTCCCATAACCCTGAGGTTTCCTATTGTTGACGAAAGAATATTGCCCCAGCTGGGATAAGGTTCCTGTATTCCAAGGCCAAGCAGGCTGAGCGCGGCTTCTCCGATAATGTATCCCGGCACACTGATTGTAAGAGCGGTTATTGTGTAAGAAAAAGTATTTGGGAATATATGAAAGAGCAGGATTCTCCAGTTGGAAAGTCCGAGTGATTTTGCAGCAAGAACATAGTCCTCTTCCTTCAGAGAAAGAACCATTCCCCTGATTATTCTTGCCAGTCCAGCCCAGCCAATCAAACTGAGAATCATAACAATGAGCAGATAAACCTGAATGCTTGAAAGGTTCAATGGGAACATTGCCCTCAGGGAAAGCATGAGATAAAAAGAGGGAAAGACCATCAGAATTTCAACAAATCTCATGAGTATCTGATCTGTGATTCCTCCGAAATATCCGGCTATTCCTCCTGTAATCATACCGAGAGTGAATGAAATTAATACACCTATCAAACTGATTGAAAGAGAAATTCTGCCACCGTATAAAATTCTCGAAAAAATGTCTCTTCCATATGTGTCTGTTCCAAATAAAAAAATCCCGGCAGGCTGGTCAACCCCGAAAAGATACCTGTTTGTTTTGAAAAAAAAGAAAATTCTTCTTTCATCGCCTTTAACAAACAATTTCAACGGGTGTCTTAAAGAATAATCCTCCTTATATGTTCTGAAAACCGGATCATCTATCACGAAATTATAAACAAATGGTCTTATGTGGAAATTTCCATCAGAGTCCACAAAATGTATTTTTGTTGGAGGATGATATGGTTTATTTCTGAACTGGTGGTCAAAATGATAAGGCGCGAGAAGATCCGCAAAAAAAGATACAAAATAAAAGAGCAGCAGGAACCAGAAACTGAAATATGCAATCCTGCTGTGATTCTTCAATCTCTGAAAAAATTTTTTCATGTCAGTCTTATTCTTGGATCAAAAAAGGCTATCAGAATATCGCCTATAAGGTTTCCAATAATCAACAGAAAGCCGCTTATCACAAGAGATCCCATAACAAGGTAAAGGTCATGTGAAAGAACGGCTTCGAGGATAAGACTGCCCATTCCGGGCCAGCCGCTTATTATTTCTGTCAGAGCTGCTCCATTGAGAAGAGTCCCTATTTCCATTCCAAGAATTGTGAACATTGGATTAAGAGCATTTTTCAGTGCATGTTTAAAAACCACTGAAAAGGTGGGTAATCCTCTTGCCCATGCCGCAAGAACATATGGTGTATGGAATGTTTCAATAAAATTGTTTCTCATCAGTCTGAATAATCCGCCGATATTTACAAAACAGAGCACAAGTCCCGGAACAAGAAGATGCCTCATGTAATCTTTGAAAATTACAAAGGAAGAGGCATTCATTTCAAAAATGCTTCTGGTGCCACCAAGAGGCAATACCCCTGTTTTGCTTATAAAGTATACAAAAAGCAGGGCGACAAAAAATGATGGAAGAGATATTGAAATATAAGCGAGTGTAGAGAAAAATTTATCAATGAATGTTCCTTCTTTATATCCGGCGAGAACTGCCAGAGGAACGGCTATTACCCAACTTAGAAAAAGAGAAAAGATTGCAAGGCATATTGTATTTTTCAAACGAAACTTTATCAACGTCCTCACCGGCATGTGGTATGCAAATGAAACCCCAAAATCAAACTTACAGATGTTTTTAAGCCAGAAAAAATACTGGACAATAAAGGGTCTGTCGAGTCCAAAACTGACTTTCATCGCTTCAATGGTTTCCGGTGATATCTCCGGATTCATCTTCATCTGGGCAAAGTAGTCTCCTGGAGAGGATTGTATAATGACAAATGAGACAAAACTCATCCCGATCAGCATCGGAATAATTTGCAGCAGCCGTTTACATATAAGTCTTTTCATATTTCTTCCGGAAATGTGATTGTAATTTTTCTACGGTTCAATCCCAAAAATTCAATATTTATTCTCAATGATTTTGCTGGCATATTTTTCAATACAGCTTCCGGCCATTCAATCAGAAGCAATCCTTTATCTGCGTATTCTCTGAATCCGAAACTCTCAAGTTCATCAGAATTTTTTATTCTATAAAAGTCAAAATGGTAAACAGGCACTTTTCCATCACTGTATTCGTTAACAATTGTGAAAGATGGACTGCTGACATCATTTCTGCCTGTTAGATTTTTGATAATGCCACGAATCATTGTAGTTTTTCCTGAACCAAATGGACCGGTAAACACCACACATCCAATATTATGTTTTCTTAACCATTCCGCAAGTCTTCTTCCCAGTTTCTCCGTTGATTCTGCGGAATCAGTCTCAAGACACAATGGATTTGTCCTATGAAAAGTGTCTGAATTTTTCTTTCGATATACGGATTTTTTTACCATCTGGATATTTTAACAGGAATGTTTTCCTTTCAGTCAATCTTCCTATTTTGGTAATCTTAAGATCTCCAATCCTTTCTGGAATTTTAGTTTCTGAATCTTTAGCAACAGCGAAAAGCAACTCATAATCTTCACCATCATAAAGGGCTGAAGAAATTCTATTTTTCCTGCTGGCATCGATTGAGATGGGGATCTGTGAAACTTCTATTTCAAAGCCACAACCAGATGCTTCAGCAAGTTTTCTGGCATCTGAAGCAAGTCCATCAGACAGGTCAATCATGGCTGATGGTTTGGTGTGCTCAATGATTGCCCTTGCTTCCTTAACCCTTGGAAGAAATCTGAATTGTTTTTCTTTCTGCGCGCCTCCAAGTGTTCCTGTAACAAAAAGAATATCTTCTGGCTTTGCTGTGCTTCGCAAGACCAGATTCTTCTTTTCCACAATTCCTGCGAGAAATATGTCCACGAAAAAAGTGTGGGATCTGGATAAATTACCGCCGATGATATCAACTTTAAACAGGTTTGCCATTTCAAGAATCCCTCTGTAGATTTCCTTAAAAACGCTGGCTCTTTTTTCCTGCAAACCAAGAGAGACAAGTGCCCATACTGGTATTCCTCCCATTGCCGCTATATCACTGATATTCACTGCAAGGGCCTTGCGTCCTATCTGTTCAAATGTGGCAGTTTTAAGTTTGAAATGAACATTTTCAACGACTGCATCATTTGTGAACAGAAGATAAGATTTACTGTCATAATCAACGACAGCGCTGTCATCTCCAATTCCAGTTTTTACCCGCACATCCTTTGGTAAACAGTGAACTTTAAGCCAGTCAATGACCTGTTTCTCTTCCATTTTATTTTTTTCTGTTTCTTTTTCCTTCCAGAACAAGAGGCAATCCGAAAATATCGATGAAACCTTTTGACGCTCTGTGGTCAAATGTATCCTTTGAGGTATATGTTGAAAGAGTTTCTTCGTAAAGAGAATAAGGGGATTTTCTTCCTGTTACAACACACTGACCTTTGTAAAGTTTGACTCTCACTGTACCCGTTATATTTTTCTGTGTTTCATCTATGAATTTTTCAAGACACTGCCTGAAATCACTGAACCAGTATCCATAATATACAAGCTCTGCATACTTCTGATTTACTATGCTTTTGAAATGATAAAGTTCTCTTTCAAGAATGAGTTTTTCAAGCTCAGCATGCGCTGTGTGTAAAATAACTGCTGCTGGTGCTTCATATATTTCCCTTGACTTGATTCCCACAAGACGATTTTCCACCATGTCAATTCTTCCAACACCGTGTTTTCCTCCTGTTTCATTCAACCTGTTAATAAGTTCAATACCATTCATTTGTTTTCCATTCAATCTCACAGGAGTGCCTCCATGGAATTCTATGTCCAGATATTCAGGCACTGAAGGTGTTTTTAATGGTGAACGGGTTATCTGATAAGCATCTTCAGGGGGTTCCTGCCACGGATCCTCCAGTGATCCACATTCTATTGAAATTCCCCATAAATTCCAATCAATGCTATATGGCCTTTTTTTTGTAACATCAACAGGAATTTTGTGTTTCTTTGCATAGACTATTTCTTCTTCCCTTGACTTAAATTCCCATTCCCTCACCGGAGCGATAATTTTAAGTTCTGGTGCGAGGCTTTTGAAAGCAAGCTCAAATCTTACCTGGTCATTACCTTTTCCGGTGCAACCATGAGCAACCGCATCGGCTTTTTCTTTTTTTGCAACATCAACCATGTTTTTTGCAATAAGTGGCCTTGAGAGCGCAGTGGCAAGAGGGTATTTGCCTTCGTAGAGGGCGCAACCCTTAAGAGAAGGGAAGATGTATTCATTGATGAATTCTTTTTTCAAATCTCTGAAATAAAATTTTTTTGCACCGGTAGCAATGGCTTTTTTTTCAAGGACAGAAGGATTTTCCCTCTGTCCCACATCAGCCGTGAAAGCAATTATTTCTGCATCATATTTTGTCTGAAGCCACTTTATAATTACAGATGTGTCAAGTCCACCTGAGTATGCAACAACAATTTTTGAGATTCGTGACATTTTTCCTCCTTATATAAGATTTTCTTTTCTCATTTTTAAAAACATTCTGATTCTTCCAACGGCAAGTCCACCAAAACCTGTTATTATGAAAAAAGCCTGAACAAAATATCCAACTTTTGGTATTGCTGTCAGGAGTACGAATATTCCTGTACCGACAAAGATACCCAGAATTATTTTAATCCTTCCTTCTTTAAGTTTCCAGAGTATTAATTTACCGAGAACAATGCATGTAAATCCGCGGCAAAGATATAAAAGAGAAAGATAAAAAGTCAGAAAGATCAAGCCGAGAGGAGCTCCGATCACGGTGATCATCAGGAAAATAAGAATTATGGGTACGACTATGAGCAACAGCAGTCCTGTGAAAAAATTCCATACAGGCTTTTTTTCTATAATTTCAATTGTTTCCTGAAGAATTCTCGGTGTAAACACAATCATCAGAATAAAAGGGAAACAGAGGCTCAGGAATGAATATAGTTTGATGAATTTTGATGAAAGAAGACCATGTCCAAAAGGAGCAGGAGATATATAACTGAAATCACAACGGTCAAGAACATTTAAAGGGATAGCTGGTTTTTCTTTACTCTGGACAACAAGTTTACTATTTATGTCAATATTTTTGGTAAATACTATGTGTCTTGTTTTAATATACAAAATATTGTGTGTGCCTC
>Ga0116202_10000715_pt1 | contig 18793 bp, 16 predicted proteins | sample LakKivw325mmetaG_FD_94479 | JGI IMG/M metagenome (GOLD analysis project Ga0116202, IMG submission 94479) | Anoxic lake water microbial communities from Lake Kivu, Rwanda to study Microbial Dark Matter (Phase II) - Lake Kivu water 325m metaG | ecosystem: Environmental > Aquatic > Freshwater >...
AATTCTTCGGTCTTTTCTTCCGGGAGATCACCCAGAACATCGGCGGCTTCATCGGAAGGCATCTTCTCAAGAATGGCGAGGGCTTTCTTGGTGTCCAGCACTCCTATCAGGAAGGCCTGGATCCTGGGCTCCAGTTCGTGCAGGGCTTCGGCCGCCGTATCAGTAGAAAGAGATTCAAAGATCGCTGTCTTTTCGTCCGTGTGCACCTGGCTGATTATGCTGGCTATGTCCGACGGGTGCAGTTCCGACATCCCCTTGTAGGGAACGACCAGTTTTATCCTGGCAAGGTCCGTTTGTAGAGGTTCGACATAATTCCAACCTATCAGATATTCCTTCATCTTGATATTGAAAAAGGAAAGGAGGAAAGAGACCGGCTGCTCCAGCCTGAGCCGGCGAAGAACGCCCTTAAGCCCGACATCCGCCGCGATTAAACGGGCGTCTTCCCCTACCTTTGCGATCTTAAGGTCGTTTACCCTTACCACCTTGGAGCCGTGTATGTCCACTATCTGCTTGTCCATAAGGTCTCTTTTGACAAGGACGCTTCCCTCTCTCAGCTCGGCAAAAGGGGTCTCTTTAATCCCCGCGCGGGTAGAAATAAATTTTCTGCCTATCAGATTGATCTCCTGAAGCAGCAGGACTTTTTTGTGCCTGCCGCCTGTTGACTTCAGCACCAGGCCGGTCACTTTTGGGAACTGGTCCTGGGACTCGATCACAATATCGTCTACACGGCCTATCTTTTCTTCGAACCTGTCGATGACCGGGCCTCCTATAAGCTCTGAAGCGTATAATTCGCTTAAATAGATCATTTATAACCTCCTGGCCGTTGCTTTAAAAAAATTATAGCATGGCCGCCTGCTATCTTGCGCAATAATACTTCCCCGGAAGTTCGCTCACCATTCCTTTAACCACCATGGGAATAAGGGCGGTGGCAAGCTCTCCACAGGAAATCCCGGCAATTACAGCAAGCTCATCAATATGCTTTGTCCCGCTTTCCAGACAGTTAAGGACCCTGAGCTGCTCCCGGGACATGCCTTCCGTATTTATGCGGGTTATTGACTTCTGTCCATCTTTGGGTCTTTTCAGGTTAAGTTCTTCCAGGATGTCCTCGACCTCTTCGACCAGTTTTGCCCCTCGCTTGATAAGCGAGTTGGGCCCGCGGCTCAAGGTCCTTCCCGCCTCTCCTGGGACGGCAAAGACCTCCCTGTTCTGCTCGAGGGCAAATCCGGCAGTAATAAGTGAGCCGCTGTCACAGGAGCCCTCAACGACCAGGGTGCCAAGACAGAGTCCCGAAATTATCCTGTTCCTGCGCGGAAAGTTCCACTTTTCCACACCTTCCACTCTATAGTGCTCGCAAACAAGAGCGCCTTTGGTCTTTATCCTGTCTGCCAATCCGCTGTTGCGGAAAGGATAGATCTCGTCAAGCCCGGTCCCGAGAACTGCAAGGGTCCTGCCTGCCGCCTCAAGCGCGCTCTTATGGGCGCAGCTGTCTATTCCCAGAGCAAGACCGGAAACAACGGTTATGCCGAGCTCGGCCAGTCCGCCTGCCAGTTTTTTGGTCATCTTTTCGCCGTAAGGAGATAGACTTCTTGACCCGACAACTGCCACGGAGCACTTGTCATTTGCTTCAAGGTTGCCGCAAAAGTAAAGCACGGGCGGCGGGTCCCAGATATTGAATAGATTGGACGGATAATCAGGATCGCCAAGGCAGACGGCATTTATATCCTGAGGAAGTGTCGGTTGCTCAGCGCTCTTTCTGCCTGCGATCAATGAGCGGGCAGTTACGGCGCCGATCCCTTCTATGGATACCAGTTCGTCAAAAGAAGCGCCCCATATCGCTGAAATACTACCGAAATGTTCAAAAAGAAGTTTTATCCGTGAAGCCCCGAGCCCGGGAATGGAAGAAAGACATACCCAGTACTTAAGATCAGAGGACATCTTTCCTTATCTTCTCAAAATAGCCCGGGGAGTCGCTGAGGGAATCATAAGAGAACAGAGAAAAACCCTTGAGAGACTTATAGAACCGTTTATAGTATTTATACGTCTTGATATGGTCAGAAATGACATCTGCCGGATTATTGAAAGCCCCCAGGCCCAAAACCACTGAGTTTTTGGAAGAAACAGAAGCGTTGAGCAGGATCAGGTCAAGTACCCTGACAGGGTCCCGTGAATAGATCATGGGAACGGTAAAATCTATGATGCCGTCCTTCTGCCACTTTCTCCAGTCCTGCCCCTTGTCCGTGGAGGCGTCAAAAATATCGGGATAGACCGCTGCGGACACGGCAATGCCGGGCTTAAGCTTTTTAACCTCCTGATAGATCCTTTTTACCAGGCCGGTCACATCATCGGCTCTTCTTTTTGCGGCTATTGGATAGGCCGGATTCTTTTTGTCGTACACAAAACTGTGGTCCGGATACCTTATGTAGTCAAAGTGAATGCCGTCAACATCATAATTGCGCGCCACTTCCAAATAAACGCTGTACAAATGGTCCTGAACGCCTTTGTTGGCAGGATTAAGGAACAGCATATTCGAGGTTTTTGGCAGCAGCCAGTGAGGTTTTGCGTTAACGACATGGTTCAACTGTGAAGGGGCCTCGGGCGAAGACCACACATAATAGGCGTTAAGCCAGGCATGGACCTTGATGCCTTGCCTGCGGGATTTTTCAACAGTCTCAGCAAGCGGGTCAAAGCCTGTCTCCACCGTCGGGAGAATTGAGGACCTGTAATAAGCCTCTCCCCTGCCCAAAACCTGGACAAAAAGCATGTTAAAGCCGTTCTCTTTTGCTTTAGTAACGAATCTGTCTATCTTTTCTTTGGAATCCAGCTGAAACCTTGTTACCCACATTGCCTTGATCTCCTGCCCGTCCGGAATACTTGCCCACAAGCAATTTCCGCGCCACAGCAGGAAAATCATTATAAATACGAGAATTCTTAGAGGTTTAAGCATTCTATATCCGTCCCGACGCTAAAGCGTCGGCTCCTAAGAATGAGAACTGGAGCCGAGCCTTTAGGCTCGGGTAAATTAGCATATTATTTCTTTAGCAGTGCCAGGGCCTCGGCCCTGGTGGAAGCGTTTTTCCTGAAGATGCCACGGACAGCCGAAGTAGTGGTGGTGGTCCCGGGTTTTTTCACGCCTCTCATTGACATGCAGAGGTGCTCTGCCTCGATTATGACAAAAACCCCGTGAGGCGAAAGTTTGTCCATGAGGAGGTCCGCTATCTGGGAGGTGAGCCTTTCCTGGACCTGCGGCCTTTTTGCAAAAGCCTCTACCACTCTTACCAGTTTTGACAGCCCCGTCACACGCCCCTTGCGCGGGATATAAACTATATGGGCCTTGCCGATGAACGGGATAAAATGGTGTTCGCACATAGAGTAAAAAGGAATATCCTTTACCATGACCATTTCTTCGTGGGCTTCGTTGTGAAAGACAGAAAGTTCTTTGCCGGGGTCTTTTAATACCCCGGAAAAAAGTTCCGCGTACATTCTTGCGACACGCTCGGGGGTCTTTTGCAGTCCCTCTCTTGAAGGGTCTTCCCCTATAGCGGAAAGAATGTCTTTTACTGCCTTTTCTATCTTTTTTCTGCTCATGTTAAAACAACTCCTTTATGTTCCCGTTCCCGTCAAGGTCAATCCTCTCGGCCGCCGGATGCTGGGGCAGGCCCGGCATCGTCATTATATCACCGGTATAAGCTACGATGAACCCGGCTCCGTAAGCCGGTTTTATGTTTTTGACCGTGAGGCGGAAGCCTTTAGGCCGCCCGAGCCTTGTGTGATCGTCCGAAAGGGAGAACTGCGTCTTGGCCACACAAACGGGAAGGGAGGCTCCTCCGCTTTGCTTAATCAGCTCAAGCTGCTGTTTTGCGCTGTCCAAAAAGTCAACTCCATCGGCTCCGTAGATCTTTGCCGCTATCTTTGACAGCTTGTCTTCAACAGGATCGTTAAGGTCATAAAGATATTTCAAACCGGAACCTTCGGTCTCTACCGTTTTTATGATGGTTTTTGCAAGCTCCACCCCTCCCCGCCCGCCGTTTTCCCTGACATCGCATATGCTGCATCTGATGCCTGTTGAATTGCATTCATCATCTATCATCTTTAATTCCTCGGCAGAATCATACGCAAATCTGTTCACAGCAACGACTATAGGGACATTAAAATTCCGCAGAGCATCTATATGCGCCCTAAGATTGTCAAAACCTCTTTTTAGCGCTTCCTTGTCCTCGTCCCTTGCCCTGAGCGCAGTCGAAGGGTTGAACTTGTCCTTTTCCACTCCGCCCTGCCACTTAAGGGCTTTTGCCGTTACAACAAGAACGGCAGCAGAAGGAACAAGACCCCCGGCCCTGCATTTTATGTCAAAGAATTTTTCTGCCCCGAGGTCCGAACCGAACCCCGCTTCGGTAATAACATAGTCGGAAAGTTTGAGCGCGAGTTTTGTGGCAACAAGGCTGCTGCAGCCGTGCGCTATATTAGCGAACGGCCCGCCATGGACAAAAGCCGGGCAGCCTTCTATCGTCTGGACCAGGTTGGGCTTTATCGCTTCTTTTAACAGGATAGCCATCGAGCCTTCAGCCTTTAGATCACCTGCGGTAATCGATCTGCCGTCCTTTGTCATTGCCACGACCATCTTCTTCAGATTTGCCCTTAAATGCTCGAGGTCAAGTGACAGGCAGAGCGCTGCCATGACCTCGGAAGCAGCCGTAATGTCAAATGAAGAGCGCCTGTCAACGCCCCTGTATCTTATGGAGATATCCCTAAGCGCCCGGTCATTCATATCCATAACTCTGTTCCAGATGATCCTTTCCGGATCGATATTGAGCGCATTCCCGTGGAAGATGTGATTATCTGTCAAAGCAGCAAGAAGATTGTGCGCGGCGCTAACCATGTGCATATCCCCGGTAAAATGCAGGTTGATATCCTCCATCGGCAGGACCTGGCTGTAGCCTCCTCCGGCCGCCCCTCCCTTAAGGCCGAGAGTCGGGCCAAGCGAAGGCTCTCTTATGCAAACGAACGCTTTTTTGCCAAGTTTTTTTAGGGCCTGTGCGAGGCCTATCGTTACCGTGGTCTTTCCTTCTCCAAAAGGGGTTGGAGTAATTGCAGTGACCAGGACCAATTTCCCGTCCCTGACGCTCTTTCTTTTTTCCAGCGCCGAAAGTTTTATCTTTGCCTTGCAGGTCCCGTAGAACTCCAGCTCCTCTTTTTTGAGCCCGCAGGAGGAGGCCACCTTTTCTATCGGCTTTGTCCTTGACTTTGACGCTATTTCAATATCTGAGAGCATGAGAGGATTTTATCATGGAAATAGCCCCTTAGTCGAGAAACTTTACAGGCCGGTTTGAGCTCTGAAGGGCAAAGGGAATCGCATTTTTGGAGCAGGAAGGGACGGATCGAACTCAAAAGCCGAGATCGTTGGAAGCGGCGACAAAGCCTCAAAACTCATGCTTTCGAGGGCCCAGCGGCCTTCGTCAAAGCTGCCTAAAAAACCTGATTCATCTCGTCTCCCATTGTAACGGCACCTCAAATTGCTCAAATAGCGGAAGAAACCATCCTCTGCACGGCTAACATCGTTTAAATTCGTATTGCCCAGTTTTCTACATAGATCTCCGATGGTCCAATCATAGTAGAATGCAGGAGAAACCACTCCGAGAGGCCCGATCATATCGTAAGCTTCGGAAAGGAGTTCTCCTGTAAATCCTGCAAGGCTCCCTATCCCGGAGAACAAGCCGAGGAATCCCACAGGGTCAAAACAGTCCGCGTATTCTTCCCAGAACTTTAAGGTCAGGTCCCTGCGGTTGTGAAGCGTCCGATCATTTCGCAGAACATATATGACCTTTAGGAGAAGCCTTTTGAAGCCTTCTTCATCTCGGGAAGGGAACAACTCCTTAACAAGGGACTGCCGCACAAGGTGCGCGGAAGACCTGTCCGGAGGAAATACCGATAAAAAGCAATTTCCTAAAGCATCAACCGTTGAATAGACTGCGGGATTGTCTTCCACCCAGCCTTCCGCTTTATCGCGCGGAACTGAGATCGAATGCCGTAGCCCCCTTTCGAACGATGGTTCCTCAGCAGCTCTTCCATCAACATAAACTCGTTCCAGGCTAAAGTTTTTTGGATCATCATAAAAAGCCCTTAGTTCGGGATCCAGTTTTGGGAGCACTCTGTCCAGAAAAAAACTTCTGACATGTTCCGGACTTCCTGCACTCCTCAATTTTATCCTTACGGACCTTAGCAGGTTAATGGTTTCGGCATAACGATTTGCCAGCATTTCGAGCTCAATTTCGGGACCATCCTCAAGATTCTTCCTTTGATAAAGGTGGATAGAAAGGCCAATTGAAAGTCCGGCTTCCCCCAGTTTTCTTGCGGCTTCCGTGCTGAAGGGGTCACCTGTTATGATCCCGTTTGTGCTCCTGGGAAACAGCTCATAACCCTGATGTTTTGCACAGCTCATCAAATCTCCAAAGTCTGCGTCATGTTCTGTATCCCTCCACAACAGAGGGTCGCTTGCATCGTACAGGATCAATCCTGGCGCGGCATATTCTGGCAGCAGGGTCAGGAGTTTGAGAAACGAAGGGTAAGTCATAAAACGCGCTGATATTGAAGAATCGGCTCCGCACATTATGCACTGATGGTAACAACCCGTGGCCAGGTCTAGGATCCCCATCCATAAACCCGGATAGCCGCTGTTCCCTTCTAAACTCTTGATAAAATTTTCATAAGCCCTTCCGCTTACCGTCTCAAAAGGGTGCCTGTATAATTCCAGCCTAGGCACAGCAGTCGAGGGCAATTCCGGGATAATATCCTCAATAAAAGGAACTGACAGAGAACCTTTGCTTACCCTTTCAAAAAGCTGAAGCCCGGCATTATTAAGGATAGGTCTGTACCGGTCAAGGATATGAGATCCTCTTGCGAACTTTATTATCGATGCGGGTTCAAGCTCCGGGAGTCTCCGGGATAGTTCCGCGACCTGCGGCCTGATGCGGATCGTGCTTCGGTTTTCTATCGTTGCCATTTTGTTCTCCGATCTATTTTCGAAAAAATCACAAAATAATTTCACAATTTGAAATTTTCGAAAAAAACAACCGATAAATTAATGTCGGAACAATTTTTAGGAGGAAACTAATGAGCCCCATTGAAACATATTACAGGCTGCCTGCAAGCAACCCCAGGACCCTGGGGGCAAGAGAAGTGTATCCTTTTGGCACCAGAATGAGGATAGGAGATGTAACTCTAAACTACGCACCGAGGATGATACCGGAAAGCCCCAACAGGTCCGTTATCAGAAGCAGCGAACAAATGTTTGACCTGGCATGCCTGCCGGGCATTAAAATAGTTGAAGTGCCGAACAATAACTATGTTACTTATCTGTCAGCCTTGACGATGGCTACCGCCCTAAACTCCTACAGGCCGCATCCCGAAGGAAAAGATTCGGCTATTCTTGCCACCGGAGGCACCTGGGATCCACCGAGGCTTTTGCTTGGAAATCCTGACCTGGCAAGGAGCACACTGGGATCTGCACTGCCTCTGGACCGGGGCCTTCTATTTACCTGCCTGGATGAATACGGTTTTCTCCTGTCCATATGGAGAATGCTGCAGGAAGAAGTCGGCAGCAGAGAAGCATTTTTGAACGGACGGCTTAATCCCATTTCATACGGGGACATCCACAGGCTGTTCCTTCAGGGCGCCGGTTTTACCGAAGCGGACTTCAGATTCCCTCCATTCGGTTTTGACGCTCCGGGCATTGAAGTCGCAAGAGCCTGGAGGAGGATATTGTTAAAAGAGATTTTCCCTTCGGTTACCGGCAATCACGGGATCGGCTCCTATCCGTTCCATGACGCTTTTAATGATTACACCGGCTTTTTAGACCCGACAGGCTTTTTTGGCATCGCCGACAGCACAAAGCTCCAGAACGGCAACGACACCACGCCTCCCGGAGCGCCTCAGATGAGCCCGATGTTCAGGAACATCGCCGCCGCCTATGGAATAAGTGAAAGAGAATCCGTTTTTATTAAAGCCAAGCAGCTGCGCGAGGACTGGAGAAAAGGCGAAAATATGCCGGAGCAGTTCCAGCATTACATTGGAGATGAAACATGGAACCGCTTCATGACGGGTCTGGACACCGAGATCGACAGAGCAAGAGTGGTCACAGGCAGAATGCCGACCAACGTTATTACTATGGGGCTGAGGGACCTTATTTTGGGCAACGGCACAGAGGAAACAGATTCAAGGAGCGCCGACCTTCATATATTTTCCATAACCGGAGGGCACAAGGCGCCGGCTTTCTACAACTGCCTTTGCCAAGCTGCAAACGAGGCGAATCCGGCCTCCGCACTTAATTTTTACGGAAGGGTCATTGTTTTTGTTGACAGCCTCGCGGCCCATTACGCGCACAAATTTAGCGAAGAATTCACTGCCACTTTCTGGAAATACAAGCCTGACGGCAATACCGAGGACATGATAAGAACTCAACTCAATGCTTCTTCGATATCGAACAGCTTCTGGACTAACTATGAATCGAATCCAGGTAATTGGAGATGGCCTGACTAGGGTTTTGCCTTAGAAAAGATCGAAACAGTTTTTGCTATTCCGGAAGCGTTGAGGCCGTACCGGTCAAGTATAAAGTCCCTTTTGCCTGCTTCTATGAATTTATCCGGAAAACCTATCCTTTTAAGCGGTCTTGTTATTCCGTGCCCCTCAAAAAGCTCCATAACCGCCGAGCCAAAACCGCCCATAAGACAGCCTTCTTCAACGGTAACGACCAGGTCCGCTTTGCGGGCTTCAGCCAATATCAGATCCTTGTCGAGCGGCTTGACAAATCTCGCGTTTATCACAGAAACCGAATGATCATTACTTTCCAACTGTTTTGCCGACTCAATTGATGGAACAACCATCGACCCTATTGCAACTATCAGGATCTTCTTCCCCTCTCCCTTTGGGAGAGGGGTTAGGGGTGAGGGTTTATAAACGACCTCCCCTTTCCCCATCTTTATCTCTGTCCCGTCTATGTTTTCGCGGTTATCCGCGGCAGCCCTCGGATATCTTATAGAGATCGGTCCGTCGTGTTGGATAGCAAAACGGAGCATTCTTTCCAGTTCAGTCCCATTCATGGGCGCCATCACCGTCATATTGGGCAGATGCCTGAGATATGCGATATCAAAGACGCCGTTGTGAGTAGGCCCGTCATCCCCCACTATCCCGGCCCTGTCCAGGCAAAAAACCACGGGCAGGTTTTGAAGGCAAACATCATGGAAAAGCTGGTCGTATGAGCGCTGCAAAAAAGTAGAATAGATAGCGCACACGGGGCGCAGCCCCCCTTTTGCCAGACCAGCCGCAAAGATAACACTGTGCTCCTCGGCTATTCCGACATCAAAAAATCTTTCCGGGAATTCCCTGGCAAAGTCATCCAGCCCGGTGCCGTCCAGCATGGCGGCGGTAACAGCAACTATATTCGATTTCTCTTCCCCGAGGCGGAGCATGACATCCCCAAAAACCTGCGTATAGCTCCTGGACCGGGACGACCCGGACACTTTTCCCGTGGCAATATCAAATCCCGGAACGCCGTGAAAGGCCGTAGGGTCCTTCTCTGCAAAAGAATAACCTTTCCCTTTTTTGGTCAGGACATGGACCATTATCGGCTTTTTCAATTCCTTTGCAAAAGAAAGGGCGCTCATCAAAAGAGTAATGTTGTGGCCGTCTATGGGACCAAGATAACTAAAGCCGAGTTCCTCCACTATCACCTCTGTCTTAAAGTCAACGATAAAGTGCTTTAGCCTTTCCTTGAGCCGGTTGGCAAGTTTGTACAACGGCATGCCGAACTTGGGGATCTTTTTTACCATGTCCTCGACCCGTTCTTTTGTCTTTGTGTAAAGGGGGTTCATCCTGGTCTTGGTAAAATACTCCGAAAGGGCGCCGACATTCTTGGAGATGGACATATCATTGTCGTTCAAGACCACGACAAGATTGCTGTTAAGGTTCATGGCATTGTTGATGGCCTCAAGACTTAGGCCGCCGGAAAGGGAGCCGTCGCCAATCACCGCAACCACCTTATGCCCCTCTCTATTGAGGTCCCGTGCCTTGGCCAGCCCAATGGCAGACGAGATCGCTGTTGAGGCATGCCCCGTAGTAAAGAGATCGTGAGGGCTTTCTTCACGGGACGGAAAACCGCTTATCCCGCCGTATTGCCGCAGAGAGCCAAACTCCTTAAGCCTGCCTGTAAGTATCTTATGAGCGTATGCCTGATGCCCCACATCCCATACCACTTTGTCCTTTGGAGAATCAAAGACCGTGTGGATGGCAATGGCAAGCTCGACCGCTCCCAGAGAGGACGCGAGATGCCCTCCGTTTTTTGAGACGGAATCAATTATGACGCTCCTTATCTCGCCGGCGGCCTTTTCAAGCTCGGGCCCCGTGAGTTTTTTTAGCGCCGAAGGAAGGTCAAGTTCATCAATAAACAAATCTGTAAACCCCCAGATACAGGCAGGCAGCAACAAGAAGTCCGAACGCAATTCCCACTGTAACTTCCAGCGGGTTGTGGCCCATGAATTCGTGCAGGTTTTCCCCGTTTATCCTGTCTGTCTTGTTCATGTCGTCAAGGATGCGCTTGATCAGCATGGACTGTTTTCCGGTAGCCCTGCGCACCCCCACCGCGTCATAGATGACGATACATGCAAAAGCAAATGCGATAGCCAGCGCGGGAGAGCTCCACCCCGACCTGATGCCGACCGAAAAGACCAGGGCGGATACCATGGCGGAATGGGCGGAAGGCATTCCTCCGGCCTCAAAAAAATGCTTGATATCAATCTTTCTGTCAATGAAATAGTAGTAAATGATCTTGAAAGCCTGCCCAAGGACCATCGCTGACACAGCGGATACCAAAGGAAAGTTCTTAAGCAGTTCTGCGACTATTTGCATACAAACCTCCCCGTACTGTCATTTTGTTCTTGTCCCTGTATAAACTGCCAGGAGCCTCAGCGGTTTGGCCTGGTCTCCAAAGCCTTTCAGACAGTCCATTGCAGCCGTTATGTGATCGGCAAGGGCTTTTTTGGAGTTTTCCAGTCCTATGAGCGACGGGAATGTGGCTTTTTTCTTTTTCAGGTCGCTCCCCTGAGGCTTGCCGATCGATTCGCTTGAGCCTTCGATATCAAGTATATCATCTTTGATCTGGAAGGCCATGCCGATATGCCAGCCGTATTCCGAAAGAACTCTTATATCATTTTCGGAAGCCTCCGAAAGGACTGCTCCCAGCATGCAGGAAGTGCTGATAAGGTCCCCCGTTTTTCTTGCGTGTATCATGCAAAGCTCTTCAAGCGATATCTGTTTCCCCTCGCTTAAGATATCCATCGTCTGGCCAAGAGCCATGCCCCTGCATCCAAGGGCAGCGGCAAATTCAACAAGGGCCCTGTTCACGGCCGCAGGGGCCGCTTTACTTTTGCCGAGCGTTTCAAAAGCCAGCGCCAAGAGCGAATCCCCGGCCAGGACGGCAACAGCCTCTCCGAACTTCTTATGACTGGTGGGAAGCCCTCTGCGGAGATCGTCGTCGTCCATGCACGGAAGGTCATCATGAATAAGCGAAAAAGTGTGCGCCATCTCTACGGCGCAGGCTGCGTCTATAACAGCCGACGCTTCTTTCTTTACGCTTTCGGCCGATGCCATAACAAGTACCGCTCTCAATCTTTTGCCTGGGGCAAGCGCCAAATACCTCATTGCCTGCGAAAGCAGACCATCGTCTTTTGGCAGGCGGGCTTTAAGTCCGGGATCTATCAGGTCTTTTTTTTCTTCCAGGTATTTTTTTAGGTCCATTTCAGTTCCTTACCGGGATCCCGCTGAGGGACAAAAAGGCTTTGATATCCGCTATCCTGAGTTTTCCATAATGGAGAGTGGAGGCAAGCAAAGCGGCATCAGATCCTCCTTTAGTAAAGGCCTCCAGGATATGGGAGCTGCTGCCCGCGCCTCCCGATGCAATGACCGGAATGCCGACAGAAGCCGATATCTTTGAAGTAACTGCAAGATCATAGCCTATATTGGTACCGTCCCGGTCCATACTTGTCAAAAGGATCTCTCCCGCCCCCAGTTCTTCCACCCGCTTAGCCCACTTTACCGCATCAAGGCCGGTCGGCGTGCGGCCTCCGTGCGTATAGACCTCAAAGAAGGCGCCGTTATTTTTTGAGTCAATTGCCACAACAATGCACTGGCTGCCGAATTTTTCAGCGGCTTTTTTTATGAGCTCCGGGTCTTTTACGGCCGCGGTGTTTATCGAAACTTTGTCGGCGCCGGAAGAAAGGATCTGGCGGATGGCATCAAGATCATATATCCCTCCCCCGACGGTAAAAGGAATAAACACCTGCTCCGCCACTTTTTTGACTACATCTATCATGATGGAGCGCTTGTCGAAAGAGGCGGTAATGTCCAGGAACACCAATTCGTCCGCGCCTTCAATGTCGTAGAACTTTGCGAGCTCAACCGGATCTCCGGCATCAACAAGGTCAACAAAGTTGACGCCTTTTACCACGCGGCCTTCTTTTACATCAAGACAGGGGATTATTCTCTTTGCCAGCATCCTCTTTTTCCTTTTCGCCCTCAACCCTGTACTTATGATACCAGTTAAGGACCTCTTTTGCTATTTGCGCGGTCACAGTATCGCCGTGCCCGCCGTGCTCAACAAAGGCCGCAACAGCGATCCGTGGTTCTTTGTAGGGCGCGTAGCACACGAACCAGGCATGGGCGGCTCCGGCAGGGTTTTCTGCCGTGCCGGTCTTGCCTGCAGCCTCAAAGGAAGCTATCTCGGCAAACCTTCCGGTGCCTCTGGCCACCACTTCGCGCAAAGCGCGCTTTATATGTGAAAGGTTTTTGTCTGATACGGGAACCGAGCCGATGGCTTTTGGCTTATAAATGAACTCCTCCTGCCCTTCTCTGTCCCTTATGGAAAGGATCAGGTGGGGCTCAAACCGGTCCTTTCCGTTGGCTATGGAAGCATAAAGATTGGCCATCTGAATGGGGGTGACCCACAAAAACCCCTGTCCTATCCCGTAATTAATGGAATCTCCGGGGTACCAGGATTCTTTCAGGACTCTTTTTTTCCACTGGGGATCGGGCACCAGCCCCGCGGCCTCGGCAGGAAGGTCTATCCCGGTTTTGTGCCCAAGACCGTAGGAAGAAGCAAAATCCCTCAGGATCTCCGGACCGATCTCTTTCCCAAGACCGTAAAAAACGACATTGCACGACTGGACAAGTCCCTCCAAAAGGTTGAGCCTTCCGTGTCCTGAGGTTTTCCAGCATTTTGCCGTTCTTGCCCCAAGCTTATAGAACCCCGGACAATTAAAGACCTCCGACACGCTTGAAAAGCCTTTTTCCAGCGCAGCGGATAGAGTAACGGATTTAAAGACCGAACCAGCGGGATAAGCTGCGATCCCCCTGTTAAGGAAGGGCTGGGCCCTTTTCTGGAGAGCGGTCCAGACTTTTGGGTCCACCGGCAGAGAAAAGATGTTGGGATCGTAATTAGGATAAGAAGCTAGAGCCAGGACCTCTCCGTTGTTAGGGTCGATCACTATTACCGCTCCCGGTTTCTGCCCAAGGCTCGCCTCGCAGGCTTTTTGAAGTTCCAGGTCTATCGTCAGCGTAAGATTTTTCCCTGGCTGGCTGTCCGAATAGCCGCGTATGGAGGTTGGTTTCCCGTAGGACTCTATCTCCATACGCTGTCCTCCGTTTATACCGCGCAGATACTGGTCGTAGATCTTCTCAACGCCTGTCTTGCCAATAAGGTCCCCGCTGCGTATGTTTATAGAACCGGATCTTTCTATGTCCTGTGCGGTCACCTCTCCGATATATCCTAGGACATGAGCGGCAAGAGATTTGCCGGGATAGACCCTGACCGGTTTTGTGTTGACGATGAGGCCTGACAGCTGCAGTTTCTGCTCCTCTATCCTGGCTACAGTATCAAGAGACAGGTCGTCTTTGACCAGGATAGGATCGAACGGACGGGCCTTTTTTGCCTTGAGGAGCTTAACCAGATGATCTTTTGGAACTTTTAGCAGGGTCGAAGTTCTGTTAAGCAGGTAATCCCTGTCCCTGATCTCGCTCTGGACAAGATAAGCGGAAAAAACCGCCCTGTTGCCCACAAGTACCTTTCCATACCTGTCATAGATGATACCGCGCGGAGCAATAACCGGCATCGTGTGCGCCGCGTTCAGTTGTGCAAGCCTAAGATAGGCCTGGTTCTTGACCGATTGCAGGTACCAAAGCCTCAGCGCAAGAACAAGAAATAGCAGCAGTAGAACAACCCTGAATATTTTTACATAAGGATCAAGCCCGGGAAATTTATCCATCACGAAAAACCTTTCTGTAGGCTTCTATCAGAACGGGCATCAGCAACAGATTGATCAAAGGTGAGATCAAAAGAACTGTTCTAAAAAATGGCGGGTCGCCCTGACCGAAAAATCGGAATATAAGGCCGTAGAAAAGATGAAAAAGCAGCATTGAAACAAATGAGATGCCGATCGACACACCAAACTCATCCCTTATCACGGCTCCTTTGATAGATCCCGATATCAGACCTGCAAAACCAAGTCCCAGAAGGAACATGAAACCGGTGCCGTAGACGGTATCCTGCAACAGGCCCAAAAACAAGCCCGCGGCAAGACCGGCAGAAGCTCCGCCCATAAGTCCGCAAACCACCGAAAACGCAAGCAGAAGGTCGGGGAAAGCGCCAAGAACGGATATCCTGGAGAAGACTGCTCCCTGGGCGGCCAGCAGAATGAGAGAGAACACCGCAAATCTTAGATAACTGAGATTCATCTTAAAATAAAGACCTTGTCAAGTTTTGAAAGGTCCGCCGCGGTCCTGACCAGAATGTGTTGAAAAAGCGCAAAATCCTGCTTCTCGGCCTTTATCACGGTCCCCACCGGTATTCCCTTGGGAAAGATGTCCGAAATACCAGAGGTAACGACTTTATCATTAACTTCAACAGAAGCGGCGCTGGTGACATATTTTAGTTCCAACACTTCCGAAAACATCCCGGATGCGACCCCCATTATACCGCCAGAGGATAGATAAGCTGACACGCTTGAGTCAGGGTCAGATATCAGGGCCACCTTTGAGTAATGCTTGGACACTTCCGTAGTTTTTCCGACAAGCCCGTCAGTCGAGATAACCGCAAGGTCCTTTTTAACTCCGTCAGCGCTGCCCTTGTCCACAATGACCAAATTGAACCACTGGCTGCCGCTTCTCCCCACGACCTGCCCCGTTATCATAGACCTCTTGTAAGGATTGGAAGAACTGAATTGAAGCATTTTCCTAAGGCCGCTGTTCTCCTTAACAAGTTCATCATAAGAAATAGCTTTTGCCGCAAGCGTCCTGAGGCGCTCTCTTAGAAGATCGTTGTGCTTTTGCGCCTCCCTAAGCGCTGAGATGTTCTTGATCGCGGTTTTAGGGGAATCTAGCAGGATCCCGGCTGCCGATATTATCGGGGAGAATATGAATGCCCCTGCGCTTCTGACCGCTGTTGCCGGAGGTGACTGGGACAGTTGAGGCGTATTCATAAGAAAACCAAAAGCCAGCAGCAGAAACAGCAGAAGAACAAAAGGCCTTCTGTTCATTGGTTGGCGCATATAATCGGCCCGCTACCGCCAGTTTTTCTTGGTGGTTATCAGGACCTTTTTGAGGACATCTATTTCCTCAAGGACCTTTCCGGTTCCGTAAGCAACGCAAGAGAGCGGATCGTCCACCACATAAACCGACATATCTGTTTCCTGGCTCAAATGCTTATCAAGGCCTCTTAAAAGAGAACCCCCACCCGCCATAACTATCCCGCGGTCCATAACATCGGCTGCCAGCTCCGGAGGGGTTTTTTCCAGCGTCATTCTTACCGCGTCCACAACGGTCGAAACAGGCTCTGCCAGAGCATCCCTTATTTCGGCCGAAGTAAGTGTTATGGTCTTTGGAAGGCCAGACACAAGATCCCTTCCGCGAACTTCCACGGTCCTTTCCTCTCCCAGAGGATAGGCGGAACCTATGTCGATCTTGATCTGCTCCGCGGTCCTTTCCCCGATAAGAAGGTTATAGTTCTTCCTGCAGTGAGCAACAATGGCCTCGTCCATTTCATCTCCGGCCACCCTGATAGATTTTGATACTACTATGCCTCCCAGTGCAAGGACCGCCACTTCGGTAGTGCCTCCTCCGATATCAACTATCATGCTGCCGACCGGCTCTGACACCGGAAGTCCGGCACCTATTGCGGCAGCCATCGGCTCTTCTATCAGATAGGCTTCTCTTGCTCCCGCATGCATAGCAGCATCTATCACTGCCCTGCGCTCTACCCCGGTTATCCCGGAAGGAACGCCGACAACTATCCTGGGACGGACAAAAGCGCTCCTGTTATGGCTCTTGGTAATAAAATGCCGCAGCATCATTTCGGTGACCTCAAAATCCGCGATAACCCCGTCGCGCAGAGGTCTTACGGCGATAATATTGGCAGGGGTCCTTCCCAGCATTCCTTTTGCCTCGTTGCCGATGGCAAGCACCTTTCCTGTATCTTTATTGATAGCGACCACAGAAGGTTCGCAGAGAATGATCCCCTCTCCTTTTGCAAATACCAGCGTCGTTGCGGTCCCAAGATCGATCCCTATATCCCTCGAAAAATGCCCGAACACATAGTCATAGATTCCCATTTCTCTTCCTTTCTTATTCCTTAATGACCTTTGCCGAAAAACCTTTTGCAGACAGTTCTGCCGCCACTTTTTCAGCTTTATCCCTTGTTTTAAAAGCCCCTGCCTGCACCCTCCACGAACCGGAAGCTATCTCACGGGCGAACACCTCAAACCCCGCCTCTTCCAAAGCCTTCATCTTTTCTATGGCCTTTTCCCTTGACGGGGCTATCCCTGCTTCAACCTTGTAGTAAACTCCGCTTTCTGGAACCGGCTTGGCCTCTACAGGGGCCGGGAGCTCTTTCTTAACTTCGGGGACTATGACCTTTTTCCTTATGACCTGAGCAGGTCTGGCCTCTTTGAGGGGCCGCCCCAGATTAGGGTAGTCTATTTCCTCCTTTTCTGCAGGCAAAGGCTTTTTATCGGGAAGCGGAACTGCTACCGTACGAGTGTTTTCCTCTTGGATCCCTCCAACCGGCTTACCCGGAAGAAGGAGCCTTTTACCTATCATGAAACTTGCCCAGAAACTTCCGACAACGAGCAGAACAAGCACCAGTCCGAAGAATAAGCCCTTTAAGGCTGAGGACCCGGACGACCTTCTTTTTATATTGCGTCCTATGCCTATCTCATCGTCATCAAATTCTTCCAGGCCTTTATTCTCGTTTTCTATCATGTTTGGCTTATGCTGTCAGGTCAATTTTACAATATAAGGGGGTCCGCGTCAACGAGGCGGACACCCGAAATACTTTAGCGCCGCTCCAGCGGTCACATGTGATCCCGCCACACAGATGATGTCGTTCTTCCTTGAAGAACCCAGAGCAAAATCCAGACCGGACCTTAAAGTGCGAAACGACCTTGAAACAACTCCTGCGCGCTGCGCAGCTCTTTCTATAACGACCGGATCAAGACAGCCGGGATGATCTACCCCGCAGGCAATGATGGCTTTTGCATAAGGAGCCACAGCCTTTACCCCTCCCTCATGGTCCTTGTGAGAGAGCATTCCAAGAACAAAGATCGCCTTCTTACTTTTTGCTGCTTCTTGTGCAACGGCCTTAAGGCCCGAGGGATTGTGCCCTGCATCCACAAGGATCGTGGGGCTGTTGCTTACTTGCTGTAATCTTGCCGGCCAGTTGGTATTCCTTAACCCCTTTATGATGCCTTGTTCTTTAATGGCCCAGCCTTTTTTCCTCAACGCTGCTATTATTCCAAGCGCCACCCCAGCGTTATCTTTCTGAAAAAAACCTTTTAGTCTGATGCTTGCCCCCGGTCTTCCCGCTGCCCTGCCAGCAAAGATAAGAGGGCTATTTTTTAAGGTGCAGATCTTACTTATTTCTTTAATGGCTTTATTGTTCAGAGACCTGGGCACGACAACTTCCACACCTTTTTTTATTATTCCCGCTTTTTCCTGTGCCACCGACCTTATTGTCCTGCCCAGCAGCTGTGTATGGTCGAAATCTATATTGGTTATGGCGCAAACTTCCGGAATTATGACATTAGTGGAATCAAGCCTTCCTCCAAGGCCTGTTTCGATGACAGCGAGATCTACTTTCTCGTCCGAGAAATACTTGAAAGCCAATGCTGTTAGGAGCTCAAATTCGGTAGGTTTTTCCTTTTTGGCAGGGTAAGAGCGCAATACCGATCTTATTCTTGTACAGTATTTGGCGAAGTTTGCTCCGGAAATACTTTTCCCGTTGATCTTGAACCTTTCCGTATAATCAACAAGATGTGGGGAAGTATACAGGCCAACTTTAAAGCCGCACTCCTTGAGGATAGAGGCCGTCATCGCACAGACAGAGCCTTTCCCGTTGGTGCCTGCTACATGAATGCAAACAAGGTCCTTATTAGGTTCTCCAATGTTTTTTAGAAGGGTATTTATCCTGACAAGGCCGGGTTTGATGCCGAATTTCCAGAAGGATTCTAAATACCCGACCGATGCCGCATAGTTCATGTATCTATAAAAATAGGCCGAAAACGAGGCGGATGAGCTGGTTAAGCAGCTGGTAACTTCCCGGCATCATCAAAATAAAAAGTACTATGAAGATCCCGTAAGGTTCGATGCTGTCAAGAAAAGCCGCGCCCTCCCTGGGAAGGAAAGCCCTCAAAAGCCTTGATCCGTCAAGCGGCGGGATCGGAATAAGATTGAATACCGCGAACATGACATTTATCCAGAC
>Ga0116202_10000716_pt1 | contig 18787 bp, 17 predicted proteins | sample LakKivw325mmetaG_FD_94479 | JGI IMG/M metagenome (GOLD analysis project Ga0116202, IMG submission 94479) | Anoxic lake water microbial communities from Lake Kivu, Rwanda to study Microbial Dark Matter (Phase II) - Lake Kivu water 325m metaG | ecosystem: Environmental > Aquatic > Freshwater >...
GTTATATTCGTTATGTCAACGGTTTGTCCCGTGGCGTCCCTGCTTTCGCTGTCGGCTACCACTACATCTACGGGTAAAAGCAACGATACGTTCTTCTGATTGGCGGCATCCATCAATTCCTGCGCCAGGCCTAGCTTATCGGATTCTAATAATGAAACTCCAACCGAGTAACCTTGTGCCTTAAGAAAAGTGGCCGCCATACCCCCACCGATAAGCAGCTTATCGACCATGTTTAATATGTTTTGGATCAGTCCGATTTTATCGCTAACCTTGGCACCCCCAAGTAGCGCGGCGAACGGATGCTCAGGATGGCTTAAAATTCCCCCCAGCCTTGTAAGTTCCTTCTCCATTAATAAGCCGGCCACCGCTGGAAGATATTTAGCTACACCCACTGTCGAAGCATGCGCCCGGTGAGCTGTGCCAAAAGCATCGTCAACATAAATATCTGCCAGCTTGGCTAAAGCCTGAGCAAAAGAAGGGTCATTGGCCTCTTCTTCAGCATGAAACCGCACGTTCTCCAGTAGTAGAATGTCTCCCCGTTTAAGATTATTTACTGCCTTTTCCACATCGCTGCCTATACAATCCGGGACGGTTGCTACAGGTAGCTTAACTAGCTCAGAAAGTCGCTTGGATATCGGGGCTAGTCGCAGTCCTTCAACCACTTTACCTTCAGGACGTCCCAGGTGCGAACACAGTATTACTTTTGCCTTATGTTGGACTAGATATTTTATCGTTGGCAGCACAGCCCGAATTCGGCTATCATCGCTAATCTGACCGGTATTTACATCTAGCGGAACATTAAAATCCACCCTGACCAAGACCTTCTGATCCTGAACGTCAACGTCTCTAATGGTTTTTTTTGCCAACCTATTTCCTTGCTATTATTTCTTCCAGTTTCTCAACTATGTCCGAAGCGTCCTTTACCACCTCTCTCGACGTCTCGAATACGCTCTTTCCGAGGCGGTCAGCTTCAGCTATTTCGGGGTGATAGTTGATAAAACCGAGCACCTCGAAATCGGGCAAGCTGTCAGTTATAAACCGGCGTTCGCCGTCGTCATGGGTTTTCGAGCCGACAACATAACACTTTTGCACACCGAGGTCCATTGCTAAATGTTGAATGGCTCTGGCCGTTTGAAAACTACGTTGGCCGGGTTCAACAACTACGATGAAAGCATCTACAGCCTTTGCGGTTCCACGCCCTAGATTCTCTACGCCAGCATCCATATCCATTACTACAACCTCGGACCTGCTTAAAACCAAATGGCTTAATAAACTTTTAAGCAAGGCTCCTTCAGGGCACAAGCACCCACCGCCTCCGCGTTTAACGGTCCCCATGACCAAAAGCTTTATTCCGTTTTTTTGAATTGAATAACGTTCAGGTATATCGTCAACCTTTGGATTAAGTTTGAAGAAAGTACCCATGCTACCTGATTTGACTCCCGTGCGTTCTTCTATCAACTCACGAAGCTCGGCAATTGGCTTAATATTCTGTGATTCTTCGGAGCTAAAACCTAATGCCGCAGCCAGATTGGCATCCGGATTGGCATCAATAGCTATGACTTTTTTGCCCTTATTTGAATATATCCAAGCTATAAGGCTAGTCAGTGTGGTTTTGCCTACACCACCTTTACCAGTAATAGCCAGCTTCATAACTTACCACGAGACTTATAAGAGGTATTTTCGAAAGCCTGCCCGCACCATGGGCTATGCCCTTACCGCATTGAACCTAATTCGAGTATATCCGAAGGTCGGGACAAAATCAAGACTTTTACAATTTCATAAACCAGTTCTCAAGCTGATTAGCGCAATGTTATAATAGGCCCGTGCGCGTTTCAATTATTGGTTTAGGACTTATAGGAGGCTCAATAGGGCTCGCCCTGAAAAAAGCTAACTGGAGACAGGCAGAGATAATCGGTTATGCCCGACGTCGGGAGACGGCATCTCTGGCAAAAAAAGTCGGTGCCGTCGATAGAGCGGACTTAGACCTTGCCAGCACAGTTAAAAAGGCTGACGTGGTAATCATATGCACTCCCGTGCTGACTGTAAAAGAAATTTTTACACAAATTGCTCCACATCTAATGGATGGTTGTATCGTCACGGATACAGCCAGTACCAAACTGGAAGTCATGAGGTGGGCAGAGCAATTATTACCGCCCAAGACGGACTTTGTAGGCGGTCATCCAATGGCCGGCAAAGAAATTTCAAGTATAAAAGCTGCCGCATCTGACCTTTTCTTCAATTGCACCTACTGCCTCACTCCCCTCCCGAAAACAGGCGTTTCAGCCATTCATGTAGTAGAAGATATGGTTGGAGCATTGGGCGCGAGGTCTCTTATTATTGAAGCCGAAGAACATGACAGGCTGGTAGCCGGTATCAGCCACTTGCCGCTACTATTGTCGATAGCTTTGGTTTTGACGACCACCGAAAACCCGTCATGGCCAAAAATGTCACTATTAGCGGCCAGCGGATACCGAGACCTTACCCGGTTGGCTTCGGGAAATCCCGAAATTAGCGCACATATTCTGCTTAGCAATCAGGCGGCTATTATTTCCTGGATTGACGCATTCATTGAGGAGCTTCAAAAATTGCGAAAATTGGTTGGAGACGGGAGCGAGGATATGAAACAGGTGCTGGAAATAGCCAATCAGGCGAGGCAAAAATGGCTGGAAAAGCGCTGTTGAAAAACATTGCCGCTCCCAAACAGTTGGCAGGCGAAATATCGGTACCCGGTGATAAATCTATATCACATCGAGCTCTTATTCTCAGTAGCCTGGCAGTCGGCAGAAGCCAGTTGACAAATTTGTCACCTGGAAAGGATTGTCTTTCAACCATGAATTGCCTAAAAGCACTCGGGGTGAAGCTGACCGGTCAAAGCGGAAGTGCACCAACCGTGCACATTAACGGAGTCGGAAATGGCGGCTTAACCGAGCCTGATAATATCCTGAATGCAGGCAACAGCGGCACCACGATACGTCTGCTCTCGGGCGTGCTAGCGGCACAGCCTTTTCTTTCTATTTTAACCGGCGACCGTTCACTACGGTCAAGGCCTATGAAACGCCTGATTGAGCCATTAAGCGCCATGGGGGCTGATATACACGGGCGCGATAACGATTCACTGGCGCCACTGGTAATCAAAGGTAAGAAACTACACGGAATAGACTACACGCTGAGAATACCAAGCGCCCAGATTAAATCGGCGATTCTACTAGCTGGCCTGTTCGCTGTTGGTATAACTGTGTTGAAACAACTTCAAGTATCCCGGGACCACACCGAGAAACTGCTCAAACTCATGGGTGCCGAACTTCAAACCGACGGCAGAAATATTTCGTTAACTTCCCTGAAAACTCAATTAACCTCGTTGAATTTGCACATACCAGGAGACATCAGCTCGGCGGCTTACTGGATGGTGGCCGGAGCTATCCATCCAAACGCCAATATTAAAATTACCAATTGCGGCGTCAATCCGACCAGAACAGGTATCATTGACGTATTAATGGCCATGGGAGCCCGACTTAAATTAGAAAACCAGGCGATTGCGGGCAACGAGCCGGTAGCCGAACTGCATGTAGAATCCAGCCGTCTAAAAGGAATTGAAATCGGGGGCGAATTGATACCCAGACTAATCGACGAAATACCTCTGCTGGCCGTGGCTGCCTGTGTCGCCGAGGGTAAGACCATCATTAGAGACGCCAGAGAACTACGGGTCAAGGAATCCGATAGGATTGACTCGACAATCAAGGAGCTTCGCCGTCTTGGTGCCAGAATAGAAGAATTACCCGATGGAATGGTTATCCATGGCGGGACTAGCCTACTGGGCAACGAGGTACAAAGTCACGGCGACCACAGACTGGCGATGAGCCTGGCCGTGGCCGGTCTGGTCGCCCGCGGGAAGACATCAATTCAGAACGCAGGAGTTGTCGAAATATCAAATCCGAATTTCTGGGGGGAACTCAGCCAGCTCACCCAGAACTAAAAAGTTAGTAAATACGTTATTTCGAAACAGGTAATATACATGGCCTATGAAAGAAGAAAAACAACTCGGAATTCACATTCAATACTGATCGTTATTTCAGGTCCATCCGGTGTGGGTAAAGACGCTACACTGACTACAATGAAAAAAGCTGGTCTTCCCTATCACTACGTTTCAACCGCCACTACCAGACCCAAGCGCCCCACGGAGCAAGACGGCGTTGACTATTGGTTCATATCTGAGGATGAATTCCAGAGGATGATAAGAAAGAACCAGTTACTCGAGTGGGCAACGGTTTACGGCAACCATTATGGGGTTCCCAAAAACCAAATAACTAAGGCTTTTAAACAGGGCAAGGATGTAATCATCAAAGTTGACGTGCAGGGAGCGGAAACTATTAAACGAATCGTACCGGACGCAGTATTGATTTTCCTTATGCCGCCGTCATTTGAAGAGTTGACAAATCGGCTCAGGCAAAGATATGGGATGTCTTCAGAGGAGCTGGATATTCGACTTGGCAAGGCTAAAGAGGAAATGGAACGGGTGCCGATTTTTAATTACGCCATTACCAGCTACACCGACAATTTAGATCGTACGGTAGCGGAAATTAACACTGCCATAGCAGCTGAGAAAAAACGGGCCAAGCCAAGAGTAGTGAATATATAGAACCCTCGGCAAGGCACCGACATCACCGCCTAGTCTTGTTTCAACAAGGATAGAATCCGGCTTTCCTTTTCTCGCATTACCCGTGCATCCTCAGGCAACTTATGGTCATAGCCCAGCAGATGCAGGATTCCGTGGATTACTAGAAGCGCCATCTCCTGTGAAATACTGTGGCCACGCTCACGGGCTTGTTTTTCAGCTTGTGGATAGGAGATTATTACCTCACCAAGATGATTAGCGCCATCCGGGGCATTAATAAACCTCTCTTCAGGCTTTTCACCTTCTGAGACAGTCGTTTGGAAACTCAGTACATCGGTTGGCTCGTTTTCGCCGCGGTATTTTCTGTTTAGCTTCTGGATTGTTTTATTATCTGTAATGAGCAATCCAATTTCCACAGTCGAGGCCGTTCTCTCGGCTTCGAGGATTTCTCGGACTATTGATTTGAGCCAGCTCTTATCAAGGTCATTGGCAATATTACGCTTCAACTTTATATTAATCTCTGGCTCTTTCATCAATGTTATCCCCGTAAAGCATCATATCAGAATACCGTGTTCTCATAAAGACCTGGTTGCTAAATCCAGTTGAAAGGAATAAAAAAACTGTGCTATATTGACCGAGTTACTCACTGGAGGGATCGCATAGTGGTCTAGTGCGGCCGCCTGCTAAGCGGTTGCTCCGAGAAATCGGGGTCATGGGTTCGAATCCCATTCCCTCCGCCAGCCTGCCAGTCTGGCAGTTTTTTTATTTATTAGATTAGGCAAATCTGAACAGGCCAAACCAACAGCCATTGGGAGGAAGCACATGCATCAGCCATTGGAAGGTATAAGAGTTCTGGAGCTTGGTATGTTTCATGCCGGACCTGCCGGTGCTGCAATTCTGGGTGACCTCGGTGCCGATGTCATAAAAATAGAACAGCCCGGTCTGGGTGACCCAATTCGAAGGCTGGCGTTCGTGGGACATGTTCATTTACAGCTTCCGGACGGAGGCAGCATATGGCATGAAGGCGCTAATCGCAGTAAGAAAAGCGTGACCATTGACTTAACCAAGGACACGGGAAGGCAGATAGTTTATCGTTTAGCAGCCAAATCAGATGTGTTTCTGACAAGCATACGCAGGTCAGCAGTCGATAAGCTGAAAATGAATTACGAATCAATATCAAAGGTCAATCCTAAAATTATCTACGCCTGGGTATCCGGGTATGGCCCTAAGGGACCTGATCGGGATATAGGAGCTTTTGACTATCAGGGCCAGGGCAGGTCGGGAATGATGTACCATATGGGCGAACCCGATATGACACCCCTTGTATCTCAGTTTGGAATTATTGACCAGGCTACATCAATCATGGCCAGCCACGAGATAATCACAGCCTTGCTGATGCGCGAACGCTTCGGAATCGGCCAGGAGGTACACGTCTCTATCCTTAGCACGGCAATGTATCTGCTATATTGCAATATTCTGATATCGCTAGTTGGCGGATTTGAAGCTCCCCGTCACCAGCGTTCTACCGAATACCCGCTTAGAAATTACTACAAATGCGCTGACGGACGCTGGTTCATACTCACTGCAGGTATTTTCGAAAAGTACTGGTCGCCTCTTTGCAAGGCAATCGGCCATCCGGAGCTTGAGAACGATGAGAGGTTTAATTCTAATGAAAAGTTACTTGCTAATTCTGCTCAACTGATTGTCACTTTTGACCAGATATTCGCTACCCGCCCCAGGGACGAATGGCTTAAAGTTCTAGCTGAAGTCGACCTGCCCGTAGCCCCTGTTAATAGACTATCCGAACTTACAGACGACAGGCAGATAATGGAAAACGACTATATCATGGATTTCGACCATCCCAGGCTGGGGAAGATAAAGATACCCGGCTATCCTATCCATTTCAGCAAGACCAATGCCAAGACTAGAATCGCGGCCCCTGATCTGGGGCAGCATACCGATTACGTCTTAAAGGAAATCTGTGGCTATTCAGACACAGACATTGCAAAGTTCAAGAATGAAGGCGTGATCTGAATCGAGCTCCGGCATATTGTTTTCAATTTGTCTCTTGGGGCATAGCTCTTCGTCCATAATCTAATTTTAATTGACACGATTTCCACCTTTGGGATAGCATATCTGAAATACGTTAATATCAGATCTTGACCCAATCGCCATAGGTAATAGTACATGCCCAGCTACTATATATGGACCATCGGCTGCCAGATGAACAAAGCCGAATCACAAAAAATTGCCGATTACCTCGAGCTTTTCGGTTATCAAGCCACTGATAAATTGCACCAGGCCGACATGGTAGTACTCAACACCTGTGTAGTCAGGCAAAGTGCTGAAAGCAAAGTCGAGGGAATGCTGGGCTACCTAAAAGGCATGAAGAACCGAAAGCCTGAACTATCGATTATCGTCACCGGTTGCTTTATTGATTCCGCCGGTAATGCCATTAAAGCTTTTCCTTACGTCGATCTGTTTTTTAAGCCTTCCGACTATTCTGTGTTGCTAAATTGGGCCGACACGCATATCGATAGCAGCTACAGAGATTTTCAGGCGTTGCCATCTAAAACAATAACAGAAGTGACGGCTTACGTGCCAATTATTCAAGGTTGTAACAATTTTTGTTCGTACTGCATCGTGCCATATAGGCGTGGACGGGAAAAGAGTCGACCCCGTGAAGACGTGGTCTGCGAAGTTACCAGATTAGTAGACAACGGAGTGAAGGAAGTGACCTTACTAGGTCAAAACGTGAATTCTTATGGTCAAGACTTGGTTTCAAAGGCTCTTCTGAGTGATTTGCTTGCTGACTTAAACGCAGTCGATGGTCTACGTAGAATTCGTTTCTTAACCAATCACCCCAAGGATATGAGCTGCGAACTTATTAAAACTATCGGTTCTTTGGATAAGGTCTGCCGGCATATAAACCTGCCTCTTCAGTCGGGAGACAACAACATTCTGGCAGCCATGAAAAGAGGATATACATCTGAGCGGTACCGCCAGCTTGTAGATATGATTCGAGAGGGTATTCGTGGAGTAGCCATGAGCACCGACGTTATAGTCGGATTTCCCAATGAAACCGATAAACAATTTAATCAAACGGTGCGCATGCTAGAGGAAATAGAGTTTGATACCGTTCATGTAGCCATGTATTCCCCTCGCTCCGGCACCTACGCTTCACGAGAATACGAGGACTATATTACTGCGGATGTTAAGAAAGAACGTCTTAACCGAGTAGAAGAAGTTCAAACCCGTATTGCCTCTAAAATCAATTCCGCACTTACAGGTAAAACACTGGATGTGTTGGTGGAAGGTAAGAAAAACGGCAAGTGGTTTGGCCGCACCCGTAGCAACAAACTTGTATTCTTTGAAAGCAATGCTAATTGCTTAGGGAGATTGCTTGATGTTACTATTGTTAAAACCAGCCCGTGGGCGCTGCAAGCTAAATCATCGGAGTTGAACTAGGAGATATAAATAATGACATACGATTACGTTATTATCGGCAGCGGGATTGCCGGGTTATACACTGCCCTGCTGGCCAAAGAGGCAGGCAGCGTTCTGATTTTGACTAAAGGCAGCATCGAAGACTGCAATACCAGGCATGCCCAGGGAGGCATCGCAGCGCCCATCGGTAAAAACGACTCCCCCGAGCTCCATTTTCAGGATACTATGAACGCCGGCGACGGTCTCTGCGACCCAGAGGCAGTCCGAATACTGGTCACGGAGGCGCCGGACCGGATTGCCGACCTGATAAAATTCGGCGTTCCTTTCGACACACTTGATGGTGAGATCGCCCTCACCAGAGAAGCGGCTCATACCGTACCCCGTATTCTTCACGCAGGTGGCGACGCCACTGGTGAACATATCGAGGTCACTCTAAGCCAGCGAGTCCGCACGTCGCCAATTAAGGTACTCGAATACTGTCTGGCTACTCAAATTCTGATTGATTCCGGAAAAGTGAAGGGTGTAAGAGCGTTAGATGCTCGTACAGGCTTGACCGAAGATTATGACTGTCAGTTCGTTATTATAGCTACGGGTGGTTCCGGTCGACTGTTCAAATATACTACGAACTCTGAAGTAGCTACGGGCGATGGCATAACTCTGACCTATCAAACCGGCGCCGAAATCACCGACATGGAATTTTTCCAATTTCATCCTACGGCAGTAAGACTACCTGGAGTACCACCGTTTCTCATCAGCGAAGCCGTGCGAGGAGAAGGCGGCCTGCTGCGAAATGTGGAGGGCTATCGTTTTATGCCCGATTACACGCCTGATGCCGAACTGGCGCCCAGAGATGTCGTAGCCAGAAGCATAATGCGTGAGATGCAGAAGACCGGCAGCGACCGGGTATTTCTTGATGTAACGCACATACCCGCCAGCAAGGTAACAACCCGTTTCCCAAATATCTATCGTTTTTGTCTCGATCACGGACTGGATATCTGTAAGGGTCTGATTCCGGTAGCACCGGCAGCCCATTACTTCATGGGAGGAGTTAAAGTAAATATATGGGGCGAGACCAACATTCCGGGACTTTTTGCTGCCGGCGAAACGGCCTGTACCGGAGTTCATGGCGCCAACCGACTAGCTTCCAATTCATTGCTGGAGGTGGTAGTCTTCAGCAAACGGATTATCGAAAGGACACGAGAGGCAACGGCAGCTGTCGCTTCATTCGTATCACCTGAAGCTGATTATTACCACCTGCCCCAACGGAAAAAGTCCAAGCCTGTACCAAAGCTCAATTTAACCAACTTGCAGTCATTAATGTGGGAGAAGGTAGGAATCATCCGTTCCGGAGATGGATTATTGAGAGCCGTCGACATTTTATCAACCTGGGAGCAGTCTCTATCCCAGGCTACAGACCGACCATCCTACGAGTTAAACAACATGGTGCTGAATGCTCGTCTCATGTCTGAGGCTGCCCTTCTCCGCGAAGAGAGTCGTGGTGCCCATTTCCGAACCGATTTTCCGAAGCCTTCCCCGGACTGGCAAAAACATATCGTTTTTAAGGTAGCATAAAACCTTAGTCCGTTCACCGACTCTGCGCGAGCAATCCATACGTCCGAGTTTTATTAGACGCACAAAAGGTTATGCTATAATTCGCCAGACGAAACACAATATTGAGGTAGCTGTCTGATTCGTGAGGTTAGCCGTCCTTCTTGCGGGAAAGGAGAGCCATATGACCACAAAAACCAGAGGTTGTAATGAACTTGTAAGCGAAGTTATTGAAACCGGACTTTGTACGTTATGTGGTGCCTGCACCGGCAGTTGCCCCTATTTAGCATATTACAAAGGTAGAATCGCCCGCCTTGATAACTGTAGCCGAACCGAAGAGGCACAGTGCTACGATTACTGCCCTCGTACCTACACGGACCTAAACGCAGTCAGCCAGAAAATATTCGGAACGCAATACACTGCCTCCGAGATAGGCGAAGTCAAAGACGTAGTCATGGTCAGGGCAACCGAACCGATCGTTAAGGATCATGCACAATATGGAGGCGCTGTCACTGCACTTCTGTCTCAGGCACTTTCAGACAGCATGATAGATGGTGCTGTGTTAACAAAGACTCTTGATGATGAGTCTCCCTCTGCATTTCTGGCCCATAACATCGATGAAGTGCTCCAGTGTGCGGGATCGAGTTATATGGCATGTCCGGTATTGAGCAGTTATAACCAGATTCCGAAAGACAGCAAAGACAGGCTGGCAATTGTGGGCACTCCATGCCAGGTTTTATCCATGGCCAAAATGAAGGCAATCCCGCCGGGAAACAGGGTTAACGTAGAAAACGTTAAGCTTGTGATCGGGCTGTTCTGCACCTGGGCATTATCACCAGACAAATTCCATCAGTTTCTGAAAGAGAATTGTGACTTGCCTAAGGTCAAGAAATTCGATATCCCGCCGCCACCGGCAAACAAGTTTGATGTTTATACTTCAGATGGCAAAACTTCGTTTCCCCTTGAACAAATAAGAAAATTTACCATGCCTGCCTGCGCCTTTTGCCTGGATATGACTTCGGAGTTTGCCGATATCTCGGTCGGCTCGGTAGAAGGTGCCGAGGGGTGGAACACGGTCATAGTACGGACGGATGCGGGAGCGCAGCTGCTCGAGCAGGCGAATAAGATAGGAAAACTCGAGGTCCGAAAGTTACCCGAGGCAAACCTGCAGCATCTCAAGGAAGCGGCATTGCTCAAGAAGAAACGAGCTCTGAAGGAGATAACAAAGAAGAGCGGCAGCAGCGTCAACTTGATTTATCTTGGGCTACCGTCCGAGTTGGCCAAGCTACTGTTGGACTAGCGGTTACAGCCATACGGAGGTAAAGGAAATGGCGAATATTGAAATAGATGCACCTGGCACCAGCCAGCTCTTCATTGGTAACGAAGCTATAGCCCGCGGAGCGCTTGAGGCCGGAATTGGATTTGCAGCCGCTTATCCTGGTACCCCATCATCAGAGATTCTTGGTAGCCTATCCATAATAGCTAAAAAGATGGGTATCTATGCGGAATGGTCTGTAAACGAGATGGTGGCCATGGAAGCTGCTGCAGGAGCTTCCTATGCCGGTATCAGAGCACTGGCGCCTATGAAACAGAATGGTGTAAATGTGGTTTCCGACTTTTTATCAAACCTGGTCATGACCGGTATCGGCAAAGCCGGCCTGGTACTGGTTAGCTGCGATGACCCGTCAGCCATATCCAGTTCAAACGAGCAGGACACTCGTCCCGTTGCCAAATGGTTGGATATCCCGCTGGCTGAACCCGGTGATTTTCAAGAAGCCAAGGATATGACGAAATGGCTCTTTGACCTGGCCGAAGAACTGGGCACTATCTGTATGCTCCGCAGTGTAACTCGTATTGCTCACGCGCGTGGAAATGTAAAACTCGGCGAGTTACCCACTAAACAACACAAAGCACGCTTCGAGCAAACGCACGACCTTAAGAACGTGATGCCGACTACCTTAATACCCGTGCCTAGCCCGTTCAGGCACTTTTTGCTACATATGAAACTGGACAAGGCTCGCGCTAAATTCGAATCCTCGCCCTTTAACAGATACGTAGGTCCCGATAAGCCTGAACTATTGATCATTACTTCTGGAAGCTGCTGGCTTTACTCACAGGATGCGATCGACGTGCTTAAATTGAGAAACAGGGTAGGTATACTGAAACTGGGTACGTTGTGGCCTTTACCGGAGAAGTTTGTTATGCAACATCTCAATAAGGCAGACAAAGTGCTATTTATCGAGGAAATCGACCCGTTCATCGAACGCGGCATTATGGAGTTGGCCGGCAATCTGCCGTCCGATGCGGTTCGTCCCATATTTTATGGCAAACGCTCCGGGCACATAAATGCCTTCGGCGAACTTAATCCGGACCTGGTCATAAAGGCGGTGTCCAATATTTTAGAGATAGAGTACCAGGCCCGCGACGCGGAATACAATAACAAAGCCGAAACCACCGTAAAATCAAGTGTTCCGGAACGGACAATGACCTTCTGCGCCGGCTGCCCACACCGAGCTACATTCTGGTCGATCAAGAACGCGTTAAAGTTAGACGGACGGGATGGGTTTGTAACTGGAGACATTGGATGCTACTCAATGGCAATCGGTCCGGCTGGCTTCTTCCAGGTAAGGACCATGCACTGCATGGGAGGAGGCGCGGGAGTGGCTAACGGACTGGGGAAACTGGGACAATTTGGCTTTGACCAGCCGGTCATAGCGGTGGTCGGTGATTCTACCTTCTATCACGCCTCTATCCCCGCTTTAATAAACGGCATTTATAACCGCTCTAAGTTTATTCTTGTTATCCTGGATAACAGCGCCACAGCCATGACTGGTTTTCAACCTCATCCGGGCACGGGGATAACTGCCATGGGCGAGCCCACACCGGTGGTAAGCATGGAAGCCTTGTGCCGCGCGCTGGGGGCACAGGTTGAGGTTTGCGACCCATTCGATATAAAAACTAGTACAGACACATTACTCAAAATGATGGCTGACGACGGCGGTGCCAAGGTGGTGATAATGAGGCGCAGCTGCGAGCTTGTCAGAGCTAAAAAAGACAAAGCTCCCTATAAAGTACGTGTCGATGCCAATAAATGCATAGGGGAAAGTTGTGGTTGCGACAGGTTGTGCACCAGAATTTTTCTCTGCCCCGGACTGGTCTGGGACAGAAAAGCAGGTAAATCAATGATCGACGACGTCGTATGTTCGGGGTGTGGCGTTTGTGCCGATATTTGCCCGCAGGGTGCTATAGTAACGGAGGCAGCATGACCAAAAAGCAACTGACGAAAGACCCGTTAAACCTGATAATTACCGGCGTCGGCGGCCAGGGCAATGTTATGATATCTCTCATTATCGGTAATGCTTTCGTGAGGGACGGTTTTCTGGTAACCGTCGGTGAGACATACGGCGCTTCCCAGCGAGGCGGTCCCGTAATGAGCCATTTGAGAATCTCCAAAAATACCCAGTACAGTCCTTTTATTCCCAACGGCTGTGCTGATATTATCCTCGGTATGGAGCCGGTCGAGACGCTGCGGATGCTCGGGAAGTACGGCAACCCTAAAGTTATTACCATAATCAATCCCCGGCCCATATACTCCATTGATGTTACCGGAGGCCAGGCTCAATACCCGGAACTGGAGGAGCTAATCCAAACAATAAAAGAGTTATCCTCTAAAACCTGGCTCATTAATGCTACCGAGGAAGCCCAGAAAATGGGAAGCCACATGTTCGCCAACGCCATCCTTATAGGGGCACTTATAGGCTCAGGGGTTTTGCCGCTGACCAGAAAATCTATAGAACCGGTACTGCGTGAAACTTTTCCCAAGGAGATAGAAACCAACCTGGCAGCTCTGGATAAAGGAATTAAGCTCGTAAAATCGTGATATTTACCAGCTTCTATCACCATCATCTAAGCTAAAAAGCCTTTACCATCCTGTCAATTCCACATCTCTCTCTATAATTCACATTTTTTCTATCAAAATGCCCCACAGGGTCTTGACAAGCGCCAAAAAGTCGTGTACACTTGTTTGTAGAACATTGGTTTGTAAAACATGTGTTTAGCGCATAAGGAAAATCTATGAGGAAACCGGGCCTTAGCGAAACCAGACAGCGAATATTCAAATATATTCGCGACTTTATTGATGATAGAGGTTATGCCCCTACTGTCAGGGATATATTGAAGGGCTGTAATATAAGCTCTACTGCCGTCGTTCAGCACCATTTAAACGTCCTTGAAAGAGAAGGCCATATACATCGTGACCCCGAGGTTTTCAGGAGCATTCAGTTAGTTGACCGCAAGGCCACTGTCAGAGTGCCCCTTCTGGGCTTCATAGCTGCAGGCGAACCCATTCCCGTACCCGGTTCGGATACATGGCAGAAAGAAGCCGCTGAGGCCTTAGAGTTGACTGAGGAATTAATACCAGGAAAAGAGGTCTATGCTTTACGGGTTAAGGGGCTCTCTATGATTGACGCTCTCATCGACGATGGTGATATCGTCTTGATGGAAGCGGCCGAAACCGCGGATGACGGTGATATGGTAGCAGTTTGGCTGAAAGATAAGCAGGAAGTCACACTCAAAAGGCTTTTCCGTGAAAAAGAGGCAATCCGCCTGCAACCGTCGAACGCCACTATGAAACCACTGTTTGTTAATCCCCAAAATGTTGAGGTTCAGGGCAAAGTCGTTGGCGTTATCAGGAAATTATAAGCCAATTCAGGTTTATTAAATAATTACGGAGGTTCGAAATGTCTAAACTTCTGGAGAGACCAGAGGAACTGAAAGTAACTTCTAACATCGAGGGCACACCGCTGACCGTCAGCAGAAACGGCAAACCTGAACGCGTAACCAGAATATATCAGCAGTGGCAAGTATCCGAAGAGGCGTCTCAACGGGAAAATCAAAAGAACTACTTTAGAGTAAAGACCAGCAAAGGTCTTTATGATATTTACCGGGAGTCGGTCTCTAATTCATGGTACCTTGGCCGGGTCTGCGAGTAAAGCCAAGCCGAAAACGTAAAAAAGACAAATATAATATCCTTGTTAGAGGTCGTTGACTACAGGAGGAGACTTGTTACAAATGATCCAGGTAAAGAAAGAAACAATCCAATGTTCCAGGTGTGGGTGTATTGCCCTGCCTGATGCTACCAAATGTCCTAAATGCGGTGCGTCGTATATTGTCAACGGGAAAAGAGGGGTATGTGACAGCGTAGGCTTTTTCCCGACACCGGTTATTTCCGAAGATACGAACATCAAAGTGGTGCGGGCTTATTATCAGCTCACCTGCAGCCGTCACGGCAGAATTCAAGTCAAAGCCTCCGTAATCGGCTCCACGGTAAAATGTCCTTTCTGTCAGTAGGCGCTATCGGTTTCAGTGCTTGTTGGGTAACTGATCCGGGCAATAACCAATTACCGAGATTAAAACAGTATCGGTATTAAGACAACGAAGTAAATAACCATTAGAGCCAGGCCAACCGGCAATCCTATTGTCGCCCATTCTTTCATGTTGATTTTCAGTCTGCCGGCAGCAACAATGTTTGGAATGTTGCCGGGGATTAGTATGCCGCCGGCAATTAGCAATGCCATAACTGCACTTACAATTTGCGGCAAAGCCATACTGGGGCCTATCTCAACTGCAGTCAGGGTTGCGTTATCCAGAACCGCCGAAAGTGAATTGAGCCAGAACAGTGCCCAGGCCGGGATCTTAGTAAAATACCAGACAACTAACGGTTTTAGGCCTTCGCCAAGAAGTATAAGGGCCGCCACAAACAGATACACTTTGACGGCACGCATAATCACCGTGGTTAAGGTTTCGTTGTACTCAGCTTGTATTTCATCCGCCTTGAAATTTATCTTTCGGCCTATCCCCAGGGCTGCAAAGATAGAGAGGGCAAGCACGCCCGGAACTATGTAAAGGCCAAGACTAGTTAGCGGGAACAGAAAACCCGCATAGTATGGAGGCCCGGTTAACTTCTGGACCAGGATGGTGGATAACGGTTCTCCCAGCGGGGTCAGACCAGCACCTAATCCCACCGCGAAACAGGTAATAACCACTATTCTTATCCTGTCCGGCCTGCTGAAAGGCAGAGCCGCCATAACTTCGGCCAAGATAAATGCCGTGACAATTACGGAAACGAGGCTAGAGAGAAGGCTCAAAGCTACTATAAGCAGAGCAACAAACCAGGCTGGTCCCACTTTGTTAGCCAGTGACAGTACACCCTCATAGAAAGGTTTATTGAGGTAATGAACGAGGAGGCCGAATACCAGTACAACCTGAAAGATACCGATGGGCATAGAGCCTATTACTAGCGGAGCTTTAAGCGACTCTTCAACCAGTTCCCAGTTCCAGAGACCGGATATGGATACCGCAATAATCCCCGCCACCAGAAAGAATGGCTCAAGGTTCTCTTCAATTTTCTTTAAAATAAAGGGTAAAACCAAGACGGCCAGAACTACGGCAGTTAAGCCGATAACCATGTATAAAACAGGTTCGCTCCGGATGGTTTCCATTCTTGAAGCGAAAATCTAACGGGTTCTAACGCCGGGGTTACATTTCGGGGGTCTGATTATTAAGATAGGAATCGAAGACGTGTGTAATATCCTTTCAGCCACACTGCCCCACACCCAGCGCGAAATTCCTGAACGACCATGGGTAGCCATAATCATTAGGTCAAACGTACTTTGATTAATATAGTCAACAAGACTGTCGGCAGCTTTTCCGGTCAATATTTTGGAATGAACCTTGAGGCCTTTATTTTTCAATTTGTCAACGGTCTCCCTCAGATAACTTTGTGCATCCCGTTTTACATGTGACTCGATCTGGTCCAAATCGTCTATGCTCAAAGCGATTCCGCCACGAGTGGGTAATTCAATTGGTTCAACAACATAAACCAGCTCGATGATTGCCCTGTTTAATTTAGCCATTGCCTCGACGTGCGGCATCACGCATTCAGCCAGTTTAGAGCCATCTAGCGGTACTAAAATCCTGCGATACATCCAGTTCCGCCTCGGAAGCTAATTAGTTTAGAAGCTTACCTATGGTCGGGGTGAGAGGATTTGAACCTCCGACCTCATGGTCCCAAACCATGCGCGCTAGCCGCTGCGCTACACCCCGCAGAAAAGAGTATAGTCAACTGGTTTGACGTAGTCAAGGAATCTGAAGGACTAACAGAGGATCATTTGCAGGTGGGGCAGATGTCGAAGAAATCGTCGGGCAGGTTCCACTTTTTTCTAATGTATTCCAATTGCCTTTCAGGCGCCCAGTAGTTGCCGCAGACTTTACACTTCTTCAGCTTGAACTCAACCTTCCAGTTATAAATGTATCTGGTATCGCCTTTATCTTCCATCTTTATGGCGTTCGTCGGGCAGATATAGAAACATGAGCCGCAGCCTATGCAATCTCTGGCAGATTCCAAAAAAGGCGACGCCGGCTCCTTGGTAATTCCGCGGTTGACTAGACTGATAGCGCTGGCACCGACAACCTGCTCGCACGCCCTGACGCACAACCCACAGACAATACAGTCTTCTTGCTCCAGAAACTCAGGCCTGATTAGCGGCTTTTCTATGCCCAGTTGGGAAGCCAGCTCATGTATAACTTTGTTCTTGGAACATCTGGCCAGCAGCAATTCCACCAGCATTTTTCGATTTTGTATCACTCTGGGTGAGTTTGTCTGGACTTTAAGCCCTTCTTCGACAGGATACAGGCAGGACGTCACTATTCGGTTTCTGCGCCCCTTCGTAATCTCCACGACGCACAACCTGCAGGCTCCGTAGGGTTCTATGGCTTCATGATGGCACAGGGTGGGTATATCGATCCCGTTTTCTCTGGCCACTTGAAGTATTGTCTGGCCTTCCTGAACCTGATATTCACGCCCGTCTATATTGATAGTAACCATGTTATCTTTTGCCTATAGCACCCATCTTGCAGACGTCACAGCAAATGCCACATTTAATGCATTTGGACTGGTCCATAACCACCGGTTTCTTCTTGCCCATAAAAGTTATAGCCTCTTGCGGGCATTCCCGGACACAGATTCCGCAGCCCGGGCATTTTTCCTGTATCACGTAATAGTGGGTCAAAGCCTTGCAGACACCTGCAGGGCACCTCTTCTCTTTTATGTGAGCCTCATATTCGTCTTTAAAGTATCGCAGCGTGGTTAATACGGGATTAGGCGCTGTTTGCCCCAGCCCGCACAGCGAGCTATCAATTAGCGTCGACGAAAGTTGCTCCAAAAACTCCAGGTCTGCCTCTGTGCCTCGCCCTTCGGTTATCTCATCAAATACCTGTCGCATTCTCTTTATACCTTCGCGGCACGGCAGACATTTACCGCACGACTCTTCCTCGAGGAAAGATAAGAAATATCTGGCGATGTCCACCATGCAGGTGGTCTCGTCCATCACAATCATGCCGCCGGAACCCATCATGGAACCGGCTTTAGACAATTCATCGAAATCTACCGGCAAATCCAGCAGGCTTTCAGGTAGGCAACCGCCCGAAGGCCCGCCGGTTTGGATAGCCTTAAACTTCTTTCCGTCCCTTATGCCACCGCCGATGTCATAGATAATTTCTCTGAGCGTTATACCCATGGGGACTTCAACCAGGCCGGTGTTGTTTATTTTGCCCACCAGAGAGAATATCTTTGTTCCCTTGCTGCCCTCCGTACCCAAGGTCCTGTACCAATCAGCGCCTTTATTGATTATCAGCGGTACATTGGCCCATGTCTCTACGTTGTTTAAGTCACTTGGTCGATTCCACAGGCCTTTCTCCACCGTGTGCACATATTTGGCCCTCGGCTCTCCCACCTTGCCCTCCAGCGATGCCATAAGAGCAGTCGACTCTCCACAGACAAAGGCTCCGCCCCCTCTGTTTATCCGCACATTAAAATTAAACCCCGAACCAAGGATATCGTCACCCAGAATGCCTAAACGCTCAGCCTGATCGATGGACGTGACCATATTAGCCAGCGCCAGCGGATATTCATTACGCACGTATACATAACCCTGATTCGCGCCAACGGCATAAGCACCTATTATGAGGCCTTCCAAAACGCTGTGCGGATTTCCGGAAAGCAGACCTTCATTAGCGTAGGCGCCGGGGTCACCCTCATCGGCATTTACTATCACGTACTTTATGTCGCCGGGTGCATGGCGGCACGATTCCCATTTTGCTCCGGTTGGGAAACCGGCACCA